>WNFA01012369.1_pt1 | contig 13541 bp, 15 predicted proteins | sample 5400481 | NCBI WGS metagenome assembly WNFA01 (sample SAMN13153340, study PRJNA577476) | soil metagenome | isolation source: 120 cm saprolite under Douglas fir tree site 2 hole 1 replicate 2 | place: USA:California | collected 2015-04-18 | reverse complement strand
AAGCTGCCGACTGGCCAATCAACGAGACTGTGCCGCTTGATCCGCCGGCAATGCCGAGTGTTCCGCTACTGGTGCCAGCGGTTCCAATATTGACAGTCGTTGCGCTACCTCCGGCAGCGGTTAAAGAAATACTTCCGGTCGAGACACCGCCAATCGTTATTGCTCCGCTTCCCTTGGCATTAAGCGAAATGTTCGCATTAGCTCCACTATCAATCGCGGCGAGCGCCACCGTACCGCCTGTTACGGCACCCTTTACGCTAAGGCCTGCGACTTGCGAAGCTGTCGAAGCATCAACCTGAAGAGCAGGATTGGTCGCGCCATTAAGACCTACGGCAAGAGCTTGTGTCGCAGGCGACTTAATCGCTGTCGCGCCGCTCCCTAGGATCGTCATCGCATTAGAAAGTGCATTCGGCGTAGAGCCCGATCCTCCGGCTGGAGATGTTTGAAAAATGATACTGCCACCGAGGCCAGTGCCAGTGCTTTGCGATCCTGAAATTGTTAGGTTGGCGCCTGCTGTATTGCTCGTGCCCGTAAGGACATTTTGAACACTGAATATTTGAGCGACTGGAGCGGCTGCATCAGGACCACCAAAACGAAAACTTCCCGCGCCTAAGCGCTGGATAGATGTATCTCGTGTAGCACTTCCTGATCCGAAGGAAAGCGTCGGAACATCAGTTGTTGATGTGCCGAGATGAATGCGCGGAACCGTATCGCCATTGATCTGAGCGAACCATCCCGGCTGCGTCGTCGTCAAACCTTGTCCGGTCTGTTGTGCCAGCCACGTATTCGCAACGGAGAAATTGAACGCATAGTTCACCACGCCGGCCGGGAATGTCACGGCCAGCGGCGATGTTGCACTAAAACTGCTGCCAGCGGCTCCTGTAAGAGGGCCAACCGTTACACCATTAACGCGAATGAACAACCCTGTGGATTTCATCCACATGTCACCATTGGCTGGCGAACCTGGATCATTCCCTTGAGGAAGATTGAAACTAGCTAAAGTTGCGCCAGGAGCCGCTGTTACCAAGCGTCCAGTCATCACGCCGCCAGCCGTATTCAACGGGATATATCCGAGCGTGTCTTGCTTCGCGATGAACAATGCATTCCATTGCGCGGCCGTCAAGACCTGCCCTGTTATAAGGTTGGGACTAGTTTGAGCTAGCGTCGCGACATCAGCCGCGAGCAGGACGAATACAGCGGCAATTAAGCGCTTGATCATTGTCCAATCTCCGGAAAGGCTTCAGGCTTCCAGCTATCGATACTCTTCTCGTCCAGATCGTGAATAGCATCTTGCATCTTCGCGAGATGGAAAAGAATTGCTTCAAACTTTTTCCCAATCTTTTCGGAGTGATCTAACTTCTTCTTTTTTTCATCCGGCATCTTGGATACAAATTCTTGCCGTTTGATTGAAGCTTCTTCAACAGTCAGCGCTTGTCCTTTGACTTGACTATCAGCGATATGCTTTCCAACGGCTTCACTGATCTCATTGTGAATTGCCTGGACTTCGATGCCCAGCAGCATTCGCTTTCGCGCCGGATGAATTTTCTCCTGAAGCTCAACAGCCTTCATGTTGAGTTGATGAACAAGATCATTTTTCTTTTCTTCTAATGTTCTATTCTTCTTCCGCTCTTCCTCTTCATCGAAAATCTCATAGTCGATATTCCAATCATCTCCATCCGGTACAACAGAGTTTATGACATCGGGATGCGCGCCAGGAGCTGGATAAGGCTGATACTTATTCGGATCATCATCCTTCAGGTCTTTCGTCTTTTCAACATTAGCCAATTGCCTTTTGTGAGCGCGAAGCTCGTTAATCTGATTATTACAAAGGCGCTGAAAGGCGCTCTCGTGCTCTTCAGTCGGAAGTAAAGCCTTGCTGATCCTGTGCACCATTTCGAACAAATCCTTTTATAGATGCATGAACCAATAGCCAAGCATCGAACGATGAACTGTATTGTGAGACGAGCCGCTGCCGGCATTGGCATTGGTAATAGATTGACCGGTAAAGGCCGCATTAGTATTCAGACTGCCTTGATTTGATAGAGCAATGGTGGCGCCTGTACCTACGCCTGAAATTGTTGTAGCTCCAAGATATCCATGCTGGTGCGTCGGATCGACAAATCCATTTGGATGAGAGTGAACCGCCAATTCAGCCGTGATAAGTGTATGAAGATTTTCACCAACCACAGAGCCTGGCAATGTTATTGAACCAGATTGAACTGGAACACTATTAAGAAATCCCGTGCCACCACTTCCCATGGCATCAACGCCCATGGCGCTCGCGCATCGCATATCAAGAGTAGCGATATTTTTATTGGCATTAAAATCAGCTAAGGCGTTCGCACCGCGTCCACCTGGATTTACAGGACAAAGAGTATTAGAAAAATTATTCCATAAGTATTGAAAAATAAATTGCGCAGTTGCACTCGCAAGTTGCGCAGACCCACTCGCAGCACTTCCAATTGCTGTACCATTAAGAATGATGTTGTTTGGAAGTGCCAACGAAGCGGGACGCCATTGGATTTCGCCTGTTCCTTTTGCCCAGGATGGTGAAATCCAATTCGCTCCGCCAGTATCTGGATTGGAAGTATTATTATCAACAGTAGACTGCCAATAGTTTCCTGGGACTATTGCTGATTGAACAACAGCACCATTCGGATATCCACCGATGGCGGTTTGAAAAGTAGCATCGTAGAAAATTGGTCCGCCGGCGGCTATCCATTGGTCCCATGATGTAATCTGAAAAAGAATGGCATTAAAGTCAGCGCCTGCCGGCGGAATGCCACCAGCGCTAATCGGCGTAAAATTGACTGGCGGAAAGCCGGTCTGCAATGAAGCGAGGCCCGGTGTTCCCGGCGGAAGATCAGGAATAGGATAGTTGGTAAAACCTCCTCCGGCTGAAGAACCGAATGGAAGATTGAATTTCCGAGGAAGCTGTGAGAGTTGCATTGTGCTACACGCCTATTACAATAGTTGACGAAACGCCAACTGGCTTAGGTAGCACGCCAGATTGACCTAGGATTGCCAATTCAACTGAAGAAAGAGCGAAATTAAAATTAACAATCATTGTCATATCGTTGTTATCTATCACAAAGGCGTTTCCACGATTGGGAAACAGATTGATCAAAAGCTGATTGATGCTTTTAATCGAGCCATCTGAAATATTCGAAAGTGCCTTGGCGAATAACAACACCCGAAAGGCTGGATCAGTCAGGTTAAAATTCGAAGTCAACGGTGCTCCAGCATAGAACGGCTGTTGTCCAAATCCGAAAGAACCTGGCAATGCTTCATCAAATCCAAAGTAATCTGATGATACAGGAACATTGAGCGTTCGGCTTACACCAATGATCCGACCCCAGACATCTAAGCCATATCCTTGCGCCGTATCAATATTCCAAATGTCATCAAAGAAAAGTCCAAAATTAACGGTCTGATCGATGTATTGATCGAAGTCCGAGATGAGTTGAGTTAGAACATCCGAATTGGCAAATTGACTAAGGATCGTGTCCCAGAAATAGAATGGCTCGATATCGCCAATCGGACTAACGCCAATGACAAAATTGCCAATGGCGTTAGAGCCGAACCGAGGAGCTGTAATATCGGGTCCACTCATGTAATGGTCACAATGATATCACCCGCATTGATCGTCGGTTCTTGATTGATATTCACAGGTGTCGAATTTAATGTGGCCTTTGCCGTCGCCATCGCTTCGGAGCTAACAGTTTGTGGCGGACCACTAATCGTCCACGTCGCTCCGGCTCCACTAACGATAGTCGTGCCAAGAGCGACATTGCCGGTCGCGTCCAGCAAGCTTTGTCCCGCGACAATCGTTCCAGTAACGCCTGAAACCGTCAATGTATTGCCGGCAATCGAACCGGTAAAATTCGCCAGCGCAGAATTGATATTTGAAACATTCAGTGAAAGTATTTGAGCCCAAGAGCCTAACGCCGTTACTGCGGCATAATATTTGCTAGCTAGGATCGTTTGCCCAATCTTCTGGCGTTGGCCGCCGCTCGTGCCATTAAATGCAGTGATGATGGCATTTTGGATTTGTGTCGCGGCATCTGCTGGGACTTGAGGATTGTTCGCAATGTTAACTGCAAAAAGCGTCCTGGTTGAAATGCCGATCTGGAAAGTCACCTGATACGTCGGGAAAGGCGGACTATAAGCTAGATTGTCATCCGTCACAGTAACGGTCGTATTTCCATTATAGTTACAACCCGGAGCCTTCTTTGACCAGATGGCGTTCGCAACATCCTGCACTGCTCCACCAACGACGCAAACGAATAGGGAATGAGCGGCTAGCGTCACTCCGCCAATAACGGCAGTTGTTCCTAAGACATTTTCTGTCGTCAATGCATCTAGCACGCCTGCGACTTGTAGAACGGCCCCTAAGATTGAATTAAGCTGACCAACCGAATTAACCGCGACGCTCGCGGCCCTGCGCGCTTCAAAAGCGCGATCACTTTCGGTATTGGTTCCAACAACACCATCGCTCGGATTATTGATACTATCCCAACCTGGGATAGATTGAAAAATCTGGTTGAGTGAATTGGCAGGACATGGAACTGGCCCTAAAGTATTGCACGCAAAGGAAAGTGTAAGCGTTCCGCTACCATCGAATGTTCCTGCTTCTAGCGACGTATAGATATTATTGTCCGTCGCCTTTGCTGTCGCTCCAACAGGAATGGTCGTCGGAGACTGTCCGAGGCAGACGCATGAAACGACCGTCGCCTTCGATCCCTGGCGTTGCAGGAAATTAATACGTGCAATCGCATCCTGCATCCTGCCTCCGGAATAAGCAGGATCGACCTGTTGCGTGAATTTCAAGAAGAGCTGATCAGCATTCGACACCAGGGCCGATATCGATGTAGCGAGTTGTCCTTGTGGCGTTCTCTTATCCGGATTTAAAACTCCTCCGAATGCAGCATTAATGTCTAGCGTAACGCCAGCGAATATAGCTTCATCATCCGGAATGATGAAGCCAATTGAGCCGAAAGTCGGTGATGTAACATTCGTCATTAAGGCAATACCACCTGACTAAATGGGATCGTCGTCGCTTTAGCGCTACTCGTGGTATAGAATTGAACCTGACCTACAAGCTCTCGATTAACGAAGCCAGTTATTACAACACGAGCCTTTGTCACTGTAGCAACGCTAAGCGCGGCTTTCACTATGTCATTCTTGAGAAGCGCCAAGGACGGGACGCGACCTAGGAACAATCCAAAATAATCGATGCCGAGAGTAGTGTCATACCACGCTTCAGCGAGAACGGTTCGAATTGCGCAAGCGACATCCTGCGCCGTCGCATATGGATCATCGGCGACAGCAATATTGCCAGACGCATCAGCGACCAAATCCCATGATAAAGTGTCGAGAAGAAGTGAACTCATGATCCTGGTACTGGTGGATTACTTCCTATATGATGATGCGTCTGAAGACCGATCTGATCGGCTCCTCCGACGCCGGCATAGACAGCTCCAGCTGCGCGCCAATCTCCAATAACATCCCAGCCAGCGGAACTAGATGTTATGGAATTGCCATTCTTGTCGGCAATCTTAATGCCAGTTCCGGTGAACTGAACATATTGTTCCGGAGTATCGTTTAACACTCCTCCGATGTAGATACCATCGGCGAGATCAAATCTTCGAAATGATCCGGGATTAGAGACATCCTTGTTTTCCTTCGCGGAAGAAATATCGCGATCGCATATCACAGCGAAGCCAATATCCCCTACGGTCGGATCAGCAATGACGGCATTCTTTCCACCTTGAATACGGAAGTACGGAAGATGAAAGATCGTTCCATGCTGCTGCGAATTTCCGAGAAGTCCATCAACAAGGTTGATAAGCGGTTGAACATCGACGAAGCCCACCGGGCCTAATCCGCCAATTTCGCTTACACCTTTGATCTTGACGAGCTTAACCGTTCCGATCCGTCCTAGCGCCTGCTGAATAAAGGCATCGACCGTATTGTAGGGATGCTCACTATCATTCAAGCCCTGCTGACCAACGGCTCCGGAGCCATCGACACTGGTATCTGAACCATTCATGCTCACATCAGACATTATGCTACCACCGCGAAGCCGGGACGCGCAGCGCTCATCGTCATGTGCCACCGTCCCTTCGGAAGACGTGCATCAAGCTCATAATTCAAGGCATAGACGATCCATTGCCCATTAGCGCCATCAACAATTCCACTCTTCACTTGTATCTTCGATCCGAAACCGACCGACTGATTGAATAGTGAAGAAACAACGACGCCTTGGCTCGTGAAGGATGGATAATTCTCCATCCCAGTGTCCTTGCTGATAAGCGGAATAGCTCCGCCGCGAGAGCCGTTGTTAGGCCAGATAGCGAGCTTATTATCATCTAACCCATTCCAGTTGATGCCGAGGACGTTGGCGCAACAGGATTGACGGCGTCAAATCCTCCGACATGCGCTAAGACCTGAAATACTGGACGCGCGGGAGATGAACCATCAAACCAAGCATTGGTGATATTGCCAATGAAGACAGTGGACATAACTCCGCCGCCTTGGCCGTCATCAACACCCGCATCCACGGTTATCTGGTTCTTTCGCACGGTCGTCGGACGCTGGCCAAGCGTCGAATAGCGGTTCATCTGATCCCGCGTCATGCCCCATATCTGCAATTGCGCTGTGCCCATCGACGGGCCACCAGCCTTTATGATACGCGCGGATATCCGTAAGCTCTTAAGAGTTTCACCATTCGCATTTCCGGTGCTCTTGCCCATGTCGCCTTCACCGAGCTGAAAGTTGACATTAATGGCGCGCTTCTCGAAACTCACGTGGGAAGTCCTAAAGTTTGGATATCAGCACTTTCCAGGTATCGCAAAATGAACGTCGTCCCTAATCCAGTGTAGATAGGATCAAGCTCAGATCGCGTTGTATCGACCCAAACAAAATCACCCGTAAAGCCGAGATAAGCATTTCGCACAATGCGATTAAGATTTTGACAAACGACACCACCGATGATGAGCGCATTGTTAACGGAAACGTCCATAAACAACCCATACAATGTCTGATAGATATTCAACTCGACATTCTGATTGCCCAATTGAACTGATATGATTTGTTTCGGGACAGCCCTGACCGGAACGACTTGCATTACTGAACTGGTCCAAAGTCAGTTAGAGAAGATGATGAAGAGCTGCTTTGAACCGTTCCATTATCCTTCGGAGAAGTCGCCGTTGGTGATTTCGTATTCGTGAAGGTAGTTCCGGCATCCTCCCGGATTTCATTCAAGACAATATCAATGATGATCATGCCTGCTCCATTGCTCGACGTCCGAACAAGCTCATATCCTTGAAAATTGACATTCGACCAAACCCTTTCGGGCGTCACAACGTCATACAATTCAAGATTGCCAGCAATGGCATCTATCTCGTCTAACAGCGCTTGACGATTGGCTTGCGATCCTCCTGACGACATACGAACACGATTGGTGAAAGGCGTGTCAACCTTGTCATAGGTATCGAAGCCACCTTCCTCAATGTTGAAATCTGCCATTGTCCAATCTTGCTTATAGGCAACGGAGATAATGTTGTCCGGATTAAGCACCATTTCTCCATCCTGAAATATTCCCCATTGATTGGAAGAGAAGATAGAAAAGATGCCGACGGCATCGGCAACTGCAAAAACAATATCGGTTATCAGGTTGACTGATGGAGGAAGGGAGGGAAGGCCAAAAAGAGACATTACTGTTGTCCCGCCTGGCCTTGATACGAAAGCCCTGACTTTTCAATGGCCGGCTTAATGCCTTTCGCAATGGCATCAGGGTCACCACTAGGCGGATAGATATTGATATTGTCTATCTTAACATCGCTCGAATTGGTCGTAGAGTTTCCGCCACCGCCTCGATTGATGCCAGCCCATTGCGATCCTTTCCAGCCGTGCCAATCACCCCAACCCGTTTTCGCAGCTTGATCCAGCGCAAATTGAATTTGCTCTTTCTCCGTATTCGGATTGCGCGCATCCAAGCCTGTCTTGCCTGTAAATGTATCACCTAAGCCGCTGTTGCTAAGGCCTGGGATGCTATTCTTGTAATGAAGCTGAAAGGCTCCGAAGGAAGTCCCTTGGTCGCCGACATAGCTGTTAAATCCTTCACTTTTCGCAACAGCCATCGCGATATCAGGATTAATGCCTCGTTTCGCCGCCTCTGAGCGGATGAAGGCTTCTTTATCGGATTGTGTCGCGAATGCGCCACCAGCGCCACTCGTACTGGCAATATCGGCGGATTTATCCGGATGAAGAAGGCCAAGTGAGTTCAATGCTCTTCCAAAAAGTGATTTATCATTAATATTCTTGTCACGCTCGGAAATCGCCTTGGACATAAAGTCCATGAATTTCGTCAATGGTCCTGTGACTAGACCTTCTAGCGTCCGTCCCCACTCTGTAAGCGCAACATTCAGCGAACGATACGACTCATCGAGCCGCTTCGCATCCGCCGCTTGCTTAGCTGTCAGATTGCCGAATTTCTCGGCTATCGAGAGATAACGGTTAAGCTCATCGCCGCCTTTGATAAGAAGATTAATAGTGCCAGCATCCGCGCCTATCGAGCGAAGCCATTCCGCGCCTTGCGCCGGACTAAGCTTCGAAACCTTATCAGCAAGATCGCGCATGATGTCATCAAAAGGACGCATCTTTCCAGCAGCGTCCGCGATCTGAACGCCAAGGCCGCGAAAATAAGGTACAACACTACTTTCACCAGTGATTGCAAATTTTTGAAATTCACTAGTGAGATGTTGAATAAAAGCTGTGGTGCCTTCACTGGAACCACCCGCAAGATAAGCCGCATTGCGCCATTTGTCCAGCGTAGTTACGGAAGTTTCAAGCGTATAAGAAAGACGTTGCGTAGCAGCGTCTTGTTTTATCATCTGTTGAAAAAGCGAACCGAGACCAGTGGCTCCAGCTAATCCAACAACGACACCGGCGACACCCAAAAGACGAGTTTGAAGCACTCCAAGAAATTCAGCACTCTTCTTTGAAGAAGCTTCAATCTCGGTACTAACCTTTGCCGCAGCAGTCTTCGTCTCTACAAATTTGCCAATAGCCTCCTTCTGCCCTTTGGTGAATTTCGCAGGATCGAGGCCAAGCTCGACTACAAGAGTGTCAATGACGGTCGGCATTAATCTTATTAATCACTCTTTGGTTGTGAGCATCCACGGAAAGGATTTCCAGGAAGTCTTGCAGGTCTTCAGTGCCGTATACCGTCGCCAGCTCATACTTCGTTGCAAACCGCGAAGAAATCACCGCACCGACAGGCGCGGCAATATTCATGTATTCCGTGAATTGTCCGCCGAAAGCGTCGTCTGACTCGTCAATTTTGAGAGACTTTCGGCGATAGAAAAACCCAGATGAAGTTCCAGCACTGCAATTAAAAGCTGATAGATCGTGTAAGGCTCCTGAATATCATTCTGTCCCACAAGCTTCCGCGTCTGAATTGCATTGCCATCCGGATTGACGTAAATCTGGACGCAATCGAGAAGTTGCTGGCGAAGGTCCTTGACCGAGATAAACTCCAGCCCGCCGACCGTCCGGACAATAACTGCAGCGACGCCTGCCATTCCCTGAGAGATGATGTCAGACGGAATTTCAACTCCGGACTTCGCCATTGCAAGAAGCGCCTTAGTGCCCCAATCGAATGCATCGATTGCTGACATCTCGGTGATCTTGAACTTGCTATGGCTTTCTGCATCGCGGCCATAAGTCGCGATGAAATCAACTTCCTTGCGCATTAGCTTGGCGCCCCATCACTCTTGTTCCAAGTAATTTGGAACGCACGCGGCTTCAGGATTTTTCCGGCTCCGGGCACCGGCTTATAGCCAGTGAGAAAACCTCGCGTCATCTGATACTTTCGGCCGATGGCTGTCAACGAGATAATCGCGGAAGCTGGAAAGACCGTGAGCTGAGCCTTTTCGGCATCGCGCCAGGCATCGAAGACGGCGTTGGAATCACTATCAGCTTGCAATGTGAAGGTCTGAACCGTCTCGACAAAGACAAAGCCGGCCGACAACTGTCCATCGACACCCATCGCCGTTTGAACAGCCTGTTGGCTATCGGTATCGAAGATATCATCCGCTGAAAATCCCTGAAGTTGTTGCGGCGCAGGGAAAACGTCAGGAATGAAGAGTTGAATGACAGCATTAGCTGCGGTGAGATTCCCAGTGGGCATCGCGCGCTCTCCTTATTGAATGTTAGTTGATGAAAGCGTAATCCGCTGCACTGATTGCCCATCCATATACCAGAAGTTACATTCCGGAGTGCCGCGTTGCTGACGTATTACGGCGGAGGGCGTAAGCACTTGCAAGTACCAGCCGCGCGTCGCTAGCGTTCCATCGATCTTAACACCAGCGGCAGCATTAACCGATACTGCCTCATCCGAGGATGGAGCAACACCAGCGCGGATCGTTCCGAAGTTAAGACCTTCCTGGATATCATCGGATAGTGCTGACTCAATCATCGTGTTGCCAGCGGTATTGTATGGGATCGAATTGACATTCTTCAACAGGTTCATTAGCGACTGCTGAAAGGACGCGTTCAATTTGATCTGGTTGATATAACTATCCATCCAGTTGAATGGACCAGATACCGAGCCGTCCTGCATAAAGACGAATTGCTGATTAGCCGTCGCGTAAGCGCCATAGAAGTTATATCCATTGGCGATCAAGTTTGCGGCCACTGTCGCGTCTGTAACATCTGCCGCCAATCCGGCTTGAGCTCTAAAGGCGAAAGTCGTTCTGCCATTCGTCGCACCGAAATCGAGTGAGGCGGCGATGCCGCAAGTAAAAGCCGCCTTTTCCTGACCTGGTTCAAAGATGAGATACGTTCCACCATAATTCGCCTGTGTGATAAGATATCCAAGGCTGGACGTCGCTGGAACAGTCGTGGTGGGCGACAAATCCGCATCAGAGCATACAAAGGCGAAGCGATTGAGTTGAGTGCTCGTCCAGGCTGCGAGCGCGAGCTTGTTGGTATTACCAGAAACGTCCGGGTTGAACGTTGTCATAAATGTCGCCCAATTCGAAGTCTGAGCGACGACACCATTCATGAAAGCAGCAGGGACCGCCGCCGCCGAGCCTTGGCTCAAGACGGCTCCGGTAATCGAAGTGAGCAATAGGCTTCCGGAAATTGTCCCGGTGGCGAAGGCGGCTGTGGACGGCGCTCCAGTAATGCCGGAAGCGACATTAAATGCACCGGAGATTGAATCATATGTTACCACCACCGAAGTAGGTTGGGTTGTCATCGCCTCAGACGAAATGCTTTGCGAGTTATTGATGGTATAGGTCCCGTTTCCACCGGTTCCGGTTCCGAGCGCCGTTATCCTTGTTCCGGCCGTGACCCCCGCGCCAACAAGCGTTTGCCCTACGGCGAGCGGCGCACCAGACGCGGCCGAAACGGTAAGCGTCGTGGCCGCTATAACGCCCGTAAATGAGGCTAGGGTGGATGGAGAGCCATTCAATCCGGTCTGGATAAGAGTAGCTGCGTTCGACTGGCTAGTAGCTCCAGAAAGATTAATTGAAGCGGCGTTGCGCGCGTAGCCATCCATAACAATGTTAAGCGAACCTGAGATGGATTGGAGCTGAGCGAGCGTAAGCGCGGAGATATTTCCGCCGCGGAGATACGCGCCGACTGCGCCAGCAATATTGAACTGCGCGAATAGAAGATTGCCCGGAGCCGCCGTTTTGTTGATATAGCCTTCGAAGTAATCGACGGCCAGCGCCGCCTCGTGTGAATTGCCGCCAAAGTAAGTCGCGACCGCTGCCGCAGTCGGAAATTGAACCACAGAGCCTAGCGGCACCTGTGTCGAATTAGTAAGAAAAAGGCCGTTGAGGTCTAATGCATCTCCTCCGGCTGAAAGCACGCCAGGGATGACATTGACGATTTGACTTGCAGGAATTGTAGCCATCTGGTGTGCCCTTTATTTTGTCTTTTTATAAGATCAACGGTTGATATTGAGAATTATCGGATTGCGAAAAATCTAAAGAAGGCGATGGACTAGAGATTGTTTCGACGTTAACAACGTCAATGGCGACGATATCAGCAAATTGTTGCGAAACAACTATAGTAGCGTTGACTTGAAGATGAACCTCAATGATCCAACGTTCTTCATATTGCTGTTCAGAATTTATAAACGGAACCTGCTTCGGATCATCAGTGAAAAGAGGAGAGATGTTCTCATTTTGACCAGCGATAAAAGAGATGCCATACTCATCTCTGAACAACGTCGAGATGATCTGGACATTATCCGCGCTCGATGATCCGTGAACGTGAAGTTGATAGATCACTTCTGTGTTCTGTGTCTTCTCCTGATAACCTGCCGCAAAATTCTGTGATGCAATAACTTGCGATGGAGAAATATTAAAAGCTCCAATGCCTTCTGATCCAGATGCATCGGAAATGATAGTTGTTCCATCAATAACATTCGGACCAAATAATGTCGTGCCAAGAAGTATTTGTCCATAAGCTATAGATGATACAATCAAGATCGTTCCATCAACCAATCCAGTAAAGAAGACGTCGCTTTCTTCATCGACATTCGTATTGAGACGAGGTTTAGAAATGGCCCACATCACGACATAATCATCGCCATTAGGTTCGCTCACTTTATTTTCCTGGCCCTCGATAACTTCGATCCCTACAGGAAGGATGTTGTTCAGAAACGCTTGAAGCGCAAGCTGAATATCATTTTTGTTGGGAGAGACGGTTATCACGCCGCTTTCTCCAGCCACATTGGCGAATTGTCGTTGGATGAAGGATCAATATCACGTTTGAGCAGGAAATTAAGAATGTTGTTGTGCATGATCGTCTGCTGTGGCGCATCGGTGAATGGGCCGGCTGGGTAGCCGGCGGGCACCGCGCTGTAAATATAGGCGCCTCCCACATTCCATGCGCCATAGAATAGCGAGTTGCCACCGACCCAATAGGCGTAGCCATGATAGACGTCATTGTTGGTCGTGAGGTAGCTGAACAACGAGGTGGCGAGTGGTGGACAGCTCGTATCCTGCGACCAGCCGCTTTCCCCGATAAAGACCTTGTACCCGTTGGTGCGCGCCCATGAGGTGGCCGCATCCATCACTGATGTGGTCTGCACGCAAACAGCGTGCGTGCCGGAGAAGTCGCTATCCAAGTATTCATGCATGTCAAAGTAGAAAGGCATGCCGACTGGCGGCACATAGCCTGCCCAGGCTGCACCATTGCCAGAGCCGATCCAATCGTGTGCGCCGGTGAAGTTCGCGCCACCAGGCACGAAGATCGCCTGGGTGGTCGTCACTGAGGCAATCGCGTTGATCGTGGCAACAGCCGCGGTCTTCCACTGCGCGACCGTCATCCCAACTGGTTCGTTCTCGATATTCCAGACGATGTTGTCGTAGTTCTTGAACTTGGTGGCGAGCCGCGTCCAGATATCGACGAATTGGTTTGTGGCCTCGGCATCTGCGCCGATCGTCCGGTTGGTATTGGCCAGCGTGTCGAATATCGTTCCAAAGTTGTGCAGGTCCAGCATGACATACATGCCGTCT
>WNFA01003232.1_pt1 | contig 13541 bp, 15 predicted proteins | sample 5400481 | NCBI WGS metagenome assembly WNFA01 (sample SAMN13153340, study PRJNA577476) | soil metagenome | isolation source: 120 cm saprolite under Douglas fir tree site 2 hole 1 replicate 2 | place: USA:California | collected 2015-04-18 | reverse complement strand
CTCTCTATATAGTGAAGCTTGATCTGAAAGATTATTATCCCAGCCTTTCCCATACGCTGTTGCTGGCTATACTCGAACGTTTTGGCATGTCACAGATCCAGCTTGACTTCTTCCGCAAGTATGTGCAAGTACCACTTCAGGATGGTGAGCGAGTGTTGCGGATGCAGCGAGGCGTGCCGAATTTTCATCGCCTTTCCGATGTGTTGGGCGAACTTGGTTTAGGCTTGCTCGATTTGTATGTGCAGCGAGAGGCGCGGGTACAAATTATTCGCCTCGTTGATGACATTTTCCTGCTCACTCCTTCAGCCGAGGAAGCTGTCAAGGGTTGGCAGGCCGTGCAAACGTTTTGCGCTGCCGTTGGCCTGATCCTCAACGTGGAGAAATGCGGTTCGGTCTGTATTGGGGGCGAGCGTCCTTCCTCGCTGCCTGCTGCCCAGCCCAGTTGGCTGCTGCTGACTCTTGGCAATAACGGTCGGTGGAATGTGAATATGCAGGCGTTTGAGGCATATCTGGTACAGGCTCGCGAAGAGGTAGCGCAGGCTCCCTCCCTAATTGCGCGTATCGAAGCGTATAATGACCATCTCAAGTACCTAGTGAGAGCCCTGGCAATGCGCGTTGCGCTAGGTGAGGAACATCGACGCAGCATTGGCGGTGTAGTGCTTCGCTTCCACCAGGCTTTCTTTGCTGAGCAACAAAGCGTCGTAGAAAATTTGCGCCAGTCGATCCAACAACGTTTTTTAGAAACAGGCTCGGAGACACACATCCCAGAGGCATGGCTGTACTGGCCGATTACGGCGGGAGGAGGAGGACTGTTGCAAGCCGCGGTCCTGGCAGCCAGTTATGCGGAGAATTTTTCTAAACGGGCGCGCATGAGACCTCCGGAGGAACGCTCCGCCGACTGGCAATGGCGTAGAAACGAATGGGCGGATTTCTATGAAACGCTGCTCACAGAGATACTACCGAAAGAGCCGGAGCCGAATAAGGTGATGGAGACGTTAGTAGACGATTTTATAGAGCGTGGTGGAGAGTTGACTGATGGCAAGCAAGCGGGCCTTTCATCTTACTGGCGCTGGATACTCTACATCTATGGTCCGCAGATACTGGAATACCTGGGTACTTTCCGCTTCCTCATCACCGAGCTGGTGCCATTGCAACTGATTATACAGAAAGACCGTCTGGCTGCCACCGGCGAAGTATAACGGTCATTCCAGATAGTGCTTAAAGTGGCGAGATACCCAGCCCGCGCAGCACCATCTGGGTGGCGAGCACCACCAGCACGGGCAGGAAGATCAGGCGCAGCGTGCGGTTGCTCAGGTGGGCCAGCAGGCGAGCGCCCACGAAGGCGCCGGCCAGAATGCCCAGGGCCACGGGAGCGGCAACCAGTGGGGGTACGTCGCCGCGCGCAAAGTAAATACCCGCACTCGCTGCCGCCGTCACGCCGATCATGAAATTGCTGGTGGTGGTAGAGACTTTCATCGGCAGGCGCATAATAGTATCCATTGCCAGCACTTTGAGCGAACCACTCCCGATGCCCAGCAGCCCCGAGATCACCCCGGCCACGTACATCATCGCCAGGCCGAGCGGCGTGCGCTTCACCTGGTAGGAGACTTCCTTGCCTAAATATTTGTCCGGGTAGCTGCTGGAGAGGTGCAGCCAGTTTGCCCAGCGATCGTTGTGTATGCCTTTGGGCAGTTCCTCGCCGAGCTTGAAAACGAGTGGAACCGCAGAGATAATCAGAACGATGCCGAAGATGACAAAAAGCAGGCTGGGAGCTAGCAAGCCCGCCAGAAATGCGCCGGTGATGGCCCCAATCGTCGTTCCAATCTCCAGGAACAAACCTATGCGCAGGTTGGTCAGGTGATCGCGCACGTACGCCGCTGCCGCGCCGCTCGATGTAGCAATGACCGCTACAATGCTTACCCCGATGGCATATTGAATCGGCAGTCCGAAGGCCAACGTCAACAGCGGTACGATAAATGTGCCGCCGCCCAGGCCCACGAGCGCGCCTAAGACGCCTGCCAGTATTGCCCCGCCAAAGATGAGGAGGATAATGAGCAGGGAAAGGTGCATCATCACCCTCCTTTCCCAATGAGAAAACTCGTGACGAGGATAGCCAGCACAACCAGTGCGATGACCACGTAGCGGCGATCGCGTTCGAGCGCGAAGGCCACAGCCGCTGCTGTTACGGTCATAACCGGCGTGGCAAGCAGCAGCATGAGCCCTGCTGTAATCACTGACTGTGGCTGCAATGCCAGCAGCCCTGTCCATACCTGGTCCACCGTATGTGGAAATACCTGTAGACTGGTCCCAGAAAGGTCTCCGGGATGCAGAAGCAGGAGTAACATGCCAATCAGAACAATCGCGGCGCTAAGGGTAGCTCCACCACGCAGTATCCAGCCAATGACGGCCGAGTAATCTTTCCTGGTAGAGAATGATACCTGCCCTCCTGCTGGAGCCTCAGGTAGCTCAGTCGATGGTGGATCTGATTGTATGTTAATGGTAGATGGAATCAGGGACATAAATATATCTCTCATACATACGATTTTTTAGTTCACCTTAAAGCAAGTAAATGAAATACTGCCTACTAGTGGTCAGTCCCGTTAGGTTTGTAAGGCAGACATGTAGTGGCACCCCTTGCGGGTGCCAGGCCCCACTACTAGTAATGTAGCCTATTTTCTGCTATTATTCCAATATATAGTTTTTATCAATTTGATAACAAAAAGGAATGAAGGAGCATGCTGGGAGTTTCCCATGAATCTGCAACATTTACGCGTGTTCCTGGCGGTGGCCGAGCATGAACACATCACGCGTGCCTCTGAAGAGCTGGTGCTGAGTCAGCCCGCGGTGACGAAGACCATCCAGAGCCTGGAGCACGAGGTGGGACTCGAGTTGATTGAACGACACGGGCGGCGTATCACCCTTACACATGCCGGGCGTGTCCTGCATACTCACGCGCGCCGGGTCTTCGCTGTAGAGCGTGAGATGGAGGAGGCGCTGGCCTCGTTGCGCGACATTGAGAGCGGAGAAGTTACACTGGCGGCCAGTACCGTGACCGGTGTATATCTCCTGCCATCCATTGTGGCACGTTTTCGTGCTCGCTATCCACAGGTTGAACTGCACATTACCATCCTCAATTCCCATGAAATCATGGAGGCGACACTCGACTGGAAGCTGGACTTTGGCCTGGTGGAAGGTGATACTTCGATGCTTCCGCCGGAACTGCAGGCGCAGGCATTCTCTCACGATGAACTGGTGCTGGTTGTAGCCCCGGGTCATCGCTGGAGTGGCCTATCTGCCATAGCGCCGGAGGCCCTGGGCGAGAGAGAGTTGCTGCTGCGCGAGCAGGGCAGTGGTATTCGCGAGGTCATCGAGCACGCCCTACGTCTCCGGCATGTGCAGGTGCGCCCGCTGCTCGTGCTGCCGGACAACGAGGCCATCAAACAAATGGCGATCAGTGGCGTAGGTGCCGCTATCCTTTCGGCCCTTGCCGTGCAGCGTGAGGTAGCAGCGGGTGACCTGGTGCGGATTGCCATTGCCGGGCTGGACCTGCGTCCTCAACTCAGCCTTGTGCGGCGCGCCGACAAACACCTCTCGCGGGCAGCTCAAGCTTTTTGCACTCTCCTGCATGCAGAGGCGTGATGCCAGGCTGTTACCTCCATCTGTCCTGTTAACTTGTAGAATATGGCAGGCATAAATCTCCTGTTTTAGGCGTTGTATACTATATAGAAATGGTGTCCTTCCCTGCCAATCGTGACTAGAAAGGTTGGCGACTTCAATGTTGCAGTTCCAGCATATAAGACATTTTCGTCCTTCGCTAAAGAAAATTTTAATAGGTGGTCTGAGCAGTGGCATCGGCCTATTGGGAGTATTATTCGCTGTAGCAGCTTACGTGGTGGAAATGATTACCCATCCCAAGAAAGCTATGTTCGGTGACTCCTACACTTTTAGTCCCTATGAATTAGATCTTCCGGCAGAAGAAGTCGTCTTTCCGCCCCGCTCCGGCGACTACCAGGTCCGGGGCTGGTACATTCCTCGCCCTGGCGCCACCACTACTATCCTGGTATGCCCTGGATATCGCACCGAGATATCCAATGTCCTTGGTATGTCAGCCTTACTGTGGAAGGCAGGGCATAACGTCCTGGCCTTTGAGTACTATGGGCATGGAAAAGTAGTCGGTAGGTCCGTGACGCTTGGCTTCCGCGAAATCAATGACTTTTTTGGAGCAGTGGCCTATGCGAAAGGGCGCGACCCGCAGGTGCGGCTTGGCGCAGTTGCGTACTCCATGGGCGCCGCGGTTGCTATTATGAGCTGTGCAAGGAATACCGACGTGGAAGCCCTGGTACTGGATAGTTCTTTTGCGACGCATCGCAGCGCCGTCGATTACAACTTCCGTCATATATTCCACCTGCCATCAGCTCCCTTCGTTTGGATTGCAGACTACTTGTTATGGTGGCGCGCTGGCTATCGTTTTTCCCAGGTTGAGCCGCTGCGTGATATCGCTCGCATTGCACCGCGCCCTATCCTGCTTATTCACAGCTTGAAAGACTCTATCGTAGACCCGCACGATGCCTCATTACTCTATGCCGCAGCCGGTGAGCCGAAAGAACTATGGTTCGTGCCTGGTGTAGATCACTGCGGCGCGTACTTCGCGGACCGTGCTACTTACACGACGAAGGTTATCGGCTTCTTTGAACGACACCTGAAGAACAGCCCCCGCCTGCACCTGGTTGAGCAGGCACCCGCCGAGCGAGGGAGGACAGAGACGGCCGGCGCCAGCTCATCCCTCGATGCACACTTGTCAGAGGCCAGCTAATGCTCTGGCAGCTTCGATGTGATGAATAGAAATGTAGGGGCGACCCTTGCGGTCGCCCTGCAGGCTGTGTGGCCCTGCTGATCATGCCTCTCTACACTTTGCTGTACTCCAGGGTCACGACCATACCATCCCTGCCCGAGCGCGTGTTGGTGAAGATGCGCCTGGCCGTTCTTTCGGCTATAGATACGTCGCTGATCTTGGGGCTGAAGTGCGTCAAAATGAGCGTGTGGGCGCCAGCCGCCTGAGCCAGCGCGGCGGCCTCCTCTGCCAGCATGTGGGCATGGGCGCGCGCCAGTGGCAGATCCTCGGGATCGTCGTACGTGCTCTCGCAGACCAGCAGATCGACATCGCGTGCGAACTGGCTCAGCGCGGTTGTGGGCCGCGTATCGGTGATGAATGCCAGTGAGATACCGCGTCGCGGGGGTCCCAATACCTGCGCGGGACTGACGGCCTGACCGTTGTGCTGCACTGTCTCACCGTGTTGCAGGCGCGACCAGAGCTGTACCGGCAGGCCCAGGGCTTGCGCCTGCTCAGGCTGGAAGAGAGGCTTGCGTTCCAGTTCGACGCGGTAGGCCAGGCAAGGAACGCCATGCGAGGCGGCAATACATGAGCCGTGCAGCTCACCGGGCAGTTCAAATTGCTCCCCGCTTTTCAATTCGTGAATATGCAGCGGAAAAGGCAGATCGGCGGCGATACGGCACAATCCCTCGACGACGTAGGCAGTGCCGGGCGGCCCATAGATGTCGAGCGGCTCTGTTCGTTCCGCGTGCGCCACCATGAAGAGCACGCCCGGCAGACCCGCGACATGGTCCGCGTGCATGTGTGTGAAGCAAATAGCCCCGAGCTGCCGGAAGCCCCAGCCCAGCGACTTCCACGGGACCTGGGTGCCTTCGCCGCAATCGAAGAGCGTCAGGGACGCCCCGCAGCGCACCAGCGCGCACGAAAGCCAGCGATTGGGCATGGGCATCATGCCGTACGTTCCCAACAAACAAATGTCGATCATCCTACATCCTTACCAATTGTTCTGATAAGCCCAGTCTTAACAGACAACCTTATTATGCAACGGATATGGGCATGGACACAATATATCGCGATAGATGCCAGCGTCGCAGGAACGATCATCAGAACCTTCCGCTATCATCATGGGGGCATCACCTTTCTGACGAGCTGCATGAGATGGTAGACAGTGCTTTCGCATGCTTGGTTACCCCTGGGTGTTTGGTTTTCTCTCGTGGTCGCTCTTGCGTAACCATAAGGAGATACGCGCTGGCTGCATCGTCTCCTGGACTACCGCAACGAGATGCTCACTTAATTGCGTCAGCTCAACCTCATTGCGCAGGGTCGCACTGAAGGCCGCCACCGTGCGAGCAGCATCATACTTGCGCCGGTAGAAACGGCGGTCGATGATGGCCTGGATACGATGGCGCAAGGGTTGGAAGAGAGCAGCAATAACGAGGGTCGAGACCACGATAGCGACAGCGTTATTCTGGTGGAATATCCCCTGGAACAGAGCTTGCAAAGCAAAAATGAGGCCAAAGTAAAACAGGGCGAGCAGAGCAGTCAGGCTGCCATACACCAGGGTACGATTGATCAGCACGTCGATATCATACAGTCGATACCGCAAAATCGAGAACCCAATGGAGAGCGGGATCAGGAGAAAGGTTCAGCCTCTGCCATATCATATCATACCTCCATCTTGCAATCGTTACAGAAAGCGTGACGAAGTGCCAGACTTCTGGAACGCTTGCAAGTGAGGTCATCTTTGTTGCACAACGATTTCGAGTTTTTCAACACTCTGCATAGCTGAACGATGCTTCGCCGCGCTGCCACGTCTAGGACTTCAGGAAGGACAACAGATCGGTGTTGAACTGCTCCTTGTGCGTGCTGGTGAGGCCGTGGGGTGCGCCCGCATAGATCTTCAGGGTCGCGTCCTTGACGATCTTCGAGGAGCGCGGGGCCGAGGCACCGATCGGCACGATCTGGTCGGCGTCGCCGTGGATGATCAGGGTCGGAATGTCGAACTTCAGCAGGTCTTCCGTGAAGTCCGTCTCGGAGAAGGCCTTGATGCAGTCGAATGCTGCTTTGAGGCCGACCTGCATCGACCACAGCCAGAACATGTCCCGAATGCCTTGCGACACCTGGGCGCCCGGCCTGTTGGCGCCGAAGAAGGGCGCGCTGAGATCCTTGTAGAACTGCGAGCGGTCCGCGGTGAGGCCGGCGCGGAGCTTGTCGAACGCCTCGATTGGCAGGCCACCCGGATTGGCCGCCGTCTTCAACATTAGCGGGGGTATCGCGCCCACCAGCACGGCCTTGGCGACGCGCGAGTTGCCGTGGCGACCAATGTAGCGGGTCACCTCTCCTCCGCCGGTGGAATGACCGACCAGCACCGCGTCGCGCAGATTGAGCGTGTCGATGAGCGCCGCCAGGTCGTCGGCATAGGTATCCATGTCGTTGCCGTCCCAGGGCTGGCTGGATCGTCCATGGCCGCGACGGTCATGGGCAATCGTACGATAGCCATGAGAGGCCACGAAGAAAGTCTGGTCGTCCCAGGCGTCAGCATTGAGCGGCCACCCGTGGCTGAAGACGACGGGCTGCCCCGTGCCCCAGTCCTTGTAAAAGATCCTGGTGCCATCCTTTGTGGTGATCGTACTCGTGCTCATGGTATGGAATTCTCCTTTCAGGATCAACCGGTGTGTAAATATCCAGATTCGACGGTGGCACATGTTTGCACTGATGTGGATACCTCGCCATGAGTGCCTTTCCTAACATCGGCCACAATGCTTGTGCGACGACTCCTTCACTCTGTACTGTCCACCGTTGAATCACGAGATACTCAATGAAATGTGACCGTCTGAACAGTTCAAAGACGATTATCCACTGTCAAAACACGCTTTGGAGAACCACAAAGTTACCATATGTTGGTTCTCCCGCAGCCTCGCTGATTTTGATTACCAGCGCTCTGACGAAGAAGTTGTTCATCTGCTCGGTGAGCCAGAGCTAAAGAAGATGCCTTCTACCTGGCACATCTATTGCTTAACCCGGATGCATCACATACAATATCTTCAACGTGATGACTTGACACGGCAAAGGACAGGGTGCATCCGAGAAGGACCTTGAGAAAGGACGAAGTGCGATGGACGATCAAGTTCTACAGAAGGTAAAGGAATGTGCCGTCGACCATCTTCATATGAGGATGGATGATAGTATCTCTGTTTCTGAAATTTTTCATGACGACACGACCCAGGGCTTTGATGTCAGCATACAAGGAAGAGAAGTCCCTACCCCACAACGATGCATTGTGGTGGTGAAAGACGGTCAAGCAAGCATTGTGGACGAACCAGATGCGCCTCTCGCATTCCAACCGTGAGAGCAGCAACAAGCCTCAGCGGTGGAGAACCATGCATGACCAGGAGCAGACCAATCGATACAAAACGGCTGGCTGCTTGGCTCCTTCTGGAGCACGAGCTGGGCGGTACTGAGGCCCAGCTCTTCCCTCTTCTCTTCAGCTGTCACCCCTTCTACACAGTTCAGGTGACGGACTGAACCGGCACGCCTTTCCTTTTAGGAAGACATTGCGGCCTCGATTGCAGCCAGGAGCGTCTCCAGTTCGTAAGAATCATCGTGGCGTACCCCATTGATGAAGAAAGTCGGTGTGCCGTTCACTCCACTGCGTACACCGCTCAGGAAATCCTCGTGCACGCGATTGGTATGCACGTGCTCAGTCATCTCGCGCTTGAACGTCTCCTCATCAAGATTGAGTGCGACAGCATAGTGGACTAAATGCGCATCGTCGAGCGCCTGTTGATGCTCAAAGAGGGAGTCATGCATCTCCCAGAACTTCCCTTGGACGGCGGCAGCTTCCGCGGCCTCCGCGGCATGCTCAGCATGCGGGTGGCTCTGGGTCAGGGGAAAGTTCCGAAAGACAAAGCGCAGCCGATCCCCCAAACGTCGCTCAATCTCCTTGACGATGGGATAGGCCTTTCCACAATAGGGACACTCATAATCCCCGTATTCCACCAGGGTCACCGGGGCGGTTTCTGGTCCCCGCCGATGATCGAGCTTCCCGACTGGCAGCGTGAGCGAGGCCGTTCCTGATTCTTGCGTCATTGAGAGGTCTCCTTCGTCTTCAACGCTTCAAGGGCAGTCAGTATCCCATCCGCACCAGGGTTGATCCCTACAGGAGAGACATAGCTCCAGCGAATCATCCCCTGGGCATCGAGCACAAATAAGGCTCGTTCACTCGTCCCATCGGGTCGACGATACACCCCATACATGTTGGCGACTGCCCCCTTGGGCTCGAAGTCTGCGAGCAAGGGAAAATGCAACTTCCTGTCCTGGGCAAAAGCTGCGTGAGACCAGACCCCATCAACTGAGATACCGATCAACTCGGCATTGAAACGGCGAAACTCCGGCAGGATCTCGTTATAGAGGGCCATTTGGTCACCGCAGACGGGACTCCAATCGGCAGGATAGAAGGCGAGGATAACGGGTTGACCGCGAAATTCGCTCAAAGAAAGCGATTGATCAGGCGTACTCTGTAAGGTAAAGTCGGGTGCCGGAGTACCAGGTTGGAGTGCTGAAGATGGCTCATCTTGAGCAGGCTGGTTCTCTCTCCGATCTTTGTCAAGGCTCACAACGTTTTCTTCCTCTCTAGATTGTGTGTACTTGAACGCGTTTACACATGAATGACAACATTCACACCACTGGCCAATATTCCTACCTGCGATGGGGAAGTGCCAAATACTCAACCATTGTGAAACCTGTTCTTGATGCCTACGAGCAACAGCAGTAGGCAACCCAGGAACACCGGAAACAGGGAAGTACACCGCTTCCCTGTTTTTTTGTCCTTGACAGATAAGAAAAAATGTTCTAATTTATTCACAACAGACGTTTATTGCTCTAAACAGTTTCCTGATCTGAACAGGAGCGCACCTATGAAAATACAACTCACTGAAGAAACAACCATACAAGCAGTCCACACCCTGTTTGCAAAACTGGCAACCATAAGCAGCCTCAAGCCCGAAGACTTGCTCTTGCCAGGAAGACAGACCAGCTATGAGAAGACGCTTGAGGAAACCTATGCTGCTATCATCTTTCTTGAGAAGGCGATAGACCAACTGGCGACCGAGCTTGAGTACCATCAGGCACGCATAGAACAAGCGACATCCGAGGTACAAGGACTCTATTAATACCTACTATGCCTATATCTGCCTTCGCCTGTTGTGTTCCCTCAACTCGTATCCCCGCTACTGTCCTCCCATCCGTTGTCATACAGGAAGCCCACGAGAAACGGCGAAAAGAACTTGAGGAAGTAAGACAAAGACGGATGGAGAATTATAAGCGCTACGTTAAAAAGATACAGTCTTCTGCTATGCTTATAGAGCTATGAGAATTGCAACAATAAGCGGCCAGGGACAACTATCACTAAATAAGAGCGTGCAGCACTCAGAGTCAAGCGCGGTGAGAAAGCAAAGGTTGTTGGTCGAGTTGAAAACGGAAAGCTTGTTATCACTCCCCTCAAGAAAATGCAGGCGCAAAGCCACATCACTTCGTAGATCATCACAGGCTGTTGAAAAACGCTTTGAGAGATGCTCTTGACTCAAGTTGCTCAAGACACGAGGAGATTGTCATGAAACCCACCCATTGATACTTTATGCACATCCCCGACGACTGCTCTTCATCCCTTTCCGATTACGCATACTGATCGGCACACAGGAGTCTTCCAACACCTCTACTTTTCCTGTAACGCACATGGCATTATATCCAGATAGCGGTTGTGGACTGGCTAGCCGGGGATTTTTCTGCCGGATCCCTTCCAGTATTTCGCCAGTGAGTTTGATCTCAGCCTCCTGATACAGCCATTGATAAAGCGATGCGATAATCCTGTTATCGAGACGCATGGGACGTGAAGCAAAGTTTATTTGTAATCCCTTACGTAGTGTATCCAGAGACAGTCCCATCTCGATGAGAAATGGCACAATATCGATCAGTCTTTTGTTGGCATCTTGGGGCTGAAAACTATGGTGTGGATCGGCTTTCAAGGTAAATCGATGTCGTCGTTTGAAAGGATGGTTATACTGAGCCCACTGGTAATGATCGTTGTATGCTTCGTCCGAGTCAACGATGGGATCCTGTGGATCAATAAAATTTGGTTGCTCCCAGTATCTCTTAAACTTAACGACAAAGACAAGGTCACAGTACAGAGAAGAAAATGCTGGGAATGTGTCCCCGCTCACCCAGAAGTTGATGTCGTTTTCGGAAGGCGACATTTGGCTCATGTGGCAATATGTATGGAGAAACTGTGTGTTCCATACGTAAGGATCTTGATTACCAGGTAAAGCATCGTGATATACAGAGAAATTGTCAAATCTTGATTTCTCGCGTGATGGATGATAGATAAGATAACCGCTCATGGCATCTACTCATAATGATTAGATAGAGAACAACAAAAAGAAGAGCTTATTCGCCACAAAAGAGACAGCGTGTGGTAGTAAAGTCATTTCGCAGCCGTACTTCTACTATAGCATGAGCCGTATAAAAAAGCTAGCTTTTGCGCCTATCTCCTTTTATGGTTTTGTTTCTGGCTAGACGCATTAGGGGTTTAATCTAGCTTGGTTGCCTTCGTCTTGAAGTGCCTGTAGCTCCAGCGAGGTGGGTTTTTCCACTTGTGACCCATGACGGACAAAAATATCACCTTGCTCAATTCGCTTCTTATCGCCAATTGACTTTGCTACGCTATAGGGCAATTTCTTTGGGTCTCGTAACACTTCCAGCATACCGACTGGCCCTTCTCGAAAGTCAACAACTTCATATCGTACGTCCACAAAAGGAGCCGTATATACTGGTAGAACTTGCTCTATACGGTTCTGATTAAGACTAGGGTCAGGTGGGCCATAGTAAGCATGCGACTTGTTATCAAAACCAATGATCATCCAGCGGCGTCCGCTCGCTTTCGTATTCACGAGACTCAGGACATCTTTTATGAACTCTGCTTTCTCATCGGCTGTATGTAAATGAAGTTCACGTTTGAAGTCAACACTTGTGGTTTCCCATTCTGCGACAAGCTCATCAATGAACTTGGATATCACGGTAAATCCTCGGCGGGTTTCCCATACGAGTCCACGGTAAGTTGCCCGGATGTTTATCTGTTGGCCTAGTTTCCTGTGACACTGAATAAGCCCTGTTTGTTCAAGGTCTTGAGATACAGGCCCAAGGCGATCTATACCTTCAAGCCATCCCAGCTCGGAGAGAATAGCTTCACGATCATTATACGTTAACCAAACGTGATCAGCAGCAGTACGAGGACTCAGTTGATTGACGACCTTTAGGAGTTGCTCTTCATCTGGCTCTAATCTTTCCTGGCAGATACCCCCCCAGAGTGGAGTCCAATTTTTATCTCTGGAAAGCTCACGACCAAACTTCGTAGCTTTCCACAAGGAACTTGACGACTCAATGAGGTAGACTTTCTCCAATTCCCTAATTGCATCAAACATACTACTGCGCTGCGTGGAAGCCTGAAACTCAGGTTGGCTTGTGTACTCAGCACCAAAAATCGTTCGCGCCAGATAGTACTGATCTACGCCAATACTTCTGGTTGATGGTGTCGTTTGCATCGCTTCAATAAGCCTGTCAAATACCAGACCACACCACTCAACAAAATCCATGTTAAGCTCCTTCTGGGATACTCGTAAGATCATACTTTATCGTAGTTAGCAGCGAAAGGTAAGGCGAGTAGAACAAATGATCTATCTGAGTCAGGGTCGTACCCTAGACAACTGACGACGCACAAGGTTTTTTTGCGGCGCTGGGGAAAAGAGTAATTATATCTCCCTCACTGTCTGAGTTATGGGATTGAGATGCACCACAGGCTTTTTAATGGAAAGTGCGTATTCTACAATATCACCTGTTCCACCTAATCCTTTTGCTGGTTGACCATCCCAAATTGCAATGACTACATCTGACAGATTTACTACCTTTTTACCAGCTTCATAAAAAGCACTTTCTGAAGGCTTATCAAAAGGTAACCTAATCTTGTCATAGGCATGTTGTAACAAGCTGGTATACTTCTCACGATCAGTTGGGTTAGTAAAAGTATTTTCATACTCTTTGCTTGGAATAATGACAGTATATTGGATGTGGTTTTTCCTTAAAATCATGGCATACAATTGGTCTGCGCCGAGAGCCAGAGAAGTTATTCCCAGGTCAATAGCATACTGCTTAATAGCTGTTTCTACGGTAGAGGACAGCCATTTAACGGTACCTTCCGACCCTAAGTCCTGGTGTCCTGTAATTCCTACTTTCATATTTTCCCTTGATTGGCTAAAGTCCAATAAAATTGCCCTAAAGCGGTAAGCTTACATGCTTTATAATGTACTGCTGCATAGTATAGATGCTCTTCGCCAACAGGAACCAGCAGATGCGCGTCACGGTACTTTTGAAAATGCTTGAAGATAAGTTCATGCTCTGGATTGCGAGTTTGATATTCAGGTCCAGCTTCGTGTTTATCCCATTCGTATGAAGGGTCGAGAGGATAGGTGTAATAACTTGTCTCAAAATAATCTGATAGTAAGCGTAATATAGAAGGGTCTACTTGTGGTCTGCATCTTCTTAGAGGTAAAAGCTTTGAAACATGAGATTTTAAGAGAGGTCGCTGATCCCAAGCTCCGAGAATTTGATCGGTATAGGCATAGACACTTGCCACAGTAACATTACCAAGCACGTCCGATGC
>WNFA01003230.1_pt1 | contig 13543 bp, 16 predicted proteins | sample 5400481 | NCBI WGS metagenome assembly WNFA01 (sample SAMN13153340, study PRJNA577476) | soil metagenome | isolation source: 120 cm saprolite under Douglas fir tree site 2 hole 1 replicate 2 | place: USA:California | collected 2015-04-18 | reverse complement strand
CCTCGCGGCGCGGTCCATCCGCGAAGAGAAGGACCTCGTGGCGCCGCTGATGTTCCTGTCCGGCCTCCGAGTGAGTGACGTGTGCCACCTCACGGTCGAGGACGTGGGCCTTGAGGGCCGGTCGCTCTATGTCCGGGCCGGCAAAGGGAACAAGGATCGGCGCCTGCCGATCACGCCGAAGCTGACCCGGATCCTCCACGGCTGGATCACGACCACGCGCCGCCGGTGCGCCGGCGCGGACTCGCCGTGGCTGATTCTGCATATGAAGCGGCAGCACCGGTACCACGGCCACCTGCTCAACCCGAAGGCGATCAGCCATCAGGTCCGCAACCAGATCGTGCCGATCCTCCTCACATGCCGGGGGTCACTGGTTCAAGTCCAGTATCGTCCACCATTCCAAAACGCAGGGTTGCGACGCCCCGCGTTTTCTCTGTCTGGGCCCGGTGCCCAAATAGTGCCTATCGCGCATCGACCTGAGCCGGGGCGCCGGCCGGAGCCGGCAGGGCGGTCGCGGCGTGCTCGAGGGCCCTCATCGCGTCCCGGAGGTGGCCCGGCGCGAGGTGGTGGTAGCGCACCGTTATCCGCGGGTCGCGATGGCCGAGCAGCTCCATGATGGCTCGCTGCCGCCCACGAGGCGCCTGCGCGGAACCAGCACCTCCAGGTCGTCGTCGCCGGCCGGCCCCAGATTATTGCCTGCACGCGAGCGGAAGGGCACCGCGGTGATCACTATCCACGGATAGCCTGGTCCCCTCGCCTCGCTGTGGCAACCCCAGGGCGCCGAGCGTAACGCGCCATGCCTAGCGACCCTTCTTGTGGCCAAGTCTCGCCCGAAGGGCGTGCGCACGCCGCAGCGAGCCCCGTGCTAGCCTCCCGGCTGTGCCCGCTCTGTGAGACGCACTTCGGGGGGAGCAGCCCGCCCGCCCGGCAGCCTGTCGGCGGGAGCGGAGCCGCCTACGGGAAGCCGAGGGTCGGGAGATCCGCGACCGGGAGATCCTGGCCCTGCTCGAGCACGGCTCGGACGGGCACGCGACGGCGCGTCTGCTGATCTGGGGCCCGCCGAATCCGACGGGGTGGTCTTGTTCTGGCGCGCTTGTCGAGGTCTTTTGAATGCTATCTCGGCTGATGACGGCTCTAAGCTCGGTCGACCGGACCACCGCGCTTGCCTTCGGGCTCTTTGCGATCGTGACCACCACGGTGGCCGCACATCACGAGCCATGGCGCGACGAGACCGACGCGTGGCTGATGGCACGCGATGCGAGCGTGGCTGAGCTATTCCGCTATGCGGGGTACGCGGGGACTCCTGCACTCTGGTACTTAATTCAGGTTCCCTTCGCGAAGGCGGGCGCCCCCTACGCGACCCAGCGCTACCTCCATCTCGTCATCGCGCTCGCAGCGGCCGGGCTCCTTCTGTTCCGCGCTCCGTTCACGCTCCCGCTCCGCTTGGCGCTGGTCTTCGGCTACTTTTTCTCGTTCGAGTACGCGGTGGTCGCGCGTAACTACAGTAGCGGCATCCTGCTCTGCTTTGGGGCCCTCGCCATGGACCGCCGGCGCCTCCGCCTGGCCCCCGCCTACGGCCTCGCGATCGGGTTGGCCGCGAATACCAGCGTCCACTTCACGTTTTTCGCGGCGGCGCTCCTTGTCCCATTCCTGTGGGACGCGTGGACGCGCCGTGCGGATCCGCGGCTCTGGGTGGGAGTCGCGCTCGGAGCTGCGGGTGTCGCGCTCGCGGTGTGGCAGCTTCTGCCACCGCCGGACGGGCAGATGTCGCCCGACTTCTTCGCGAAGTTTGAGCCCGAGTGGTTCCGCGACATGCTCTCCCAGCCCTTCACGCCGGGCCTCTACGGCCGGTGGACCATGGCGGGCGGCCTGCTCGCGGCCACCCTGGTGGCGGCGCGCCTGTGGTTCGCCCCGCGGGCGGCCATCGTCTTGACGCTGAGCGTGGCGGCGCTCACCTACGTGTTCGTGTTCAAGTACATTGGGGGCGTGCGGCACTTCGGTCTCTTGCTGGTCGCGATGGTCGTCGCGCTGTGGATGGCTGAACGGGAGCCCGAGTCCGCCGCGCGGATACCGTTCCCGCTGCGTCGCGCCGTGAATGTCGGCTTGGTAGTGCTGCTACTACCGTCGGTGGTCATCGCGGCCCGGGCGTGGCGGTCGGAGATCCAGTACGCGTTCTCGGAGGCGAGCGACATGGCCCGGTTCATCATCATGAACCGTCTTGAGGGGGCGCGGATCGCGGGGCACCCGGCAATGCATGCCGCGGCGGTGCTGGCGTTCCTGCCGCCGCGCACGTTTTGGTTTCCCAGCCTCGCCGAGGCGGGCTCGCATATGAAGTGGGACGCGCGGTTCGCGGCGGCACATAGAATGTCGGTGGACGACGCCCTCGCCCGCCTGAAGGCGCAGCAGCAGGACTGGACGGATCCCGGGGATCCCGTGCTCCTGCTGGTGGCGATGCCGCTGGTGGATCCCGCGGCGGAGGGATACCAGCTTCTGTACCGCACGCCGGGCCGCCCCTGGTTCGTCCCCTCAGAGGTCTACTACCTGTATGCGCCGGTCACCGGCGCGTGCTTTGCGGCTGCTGAGTAGGAGGCGGCATGGCGATGGCGGTTCCCGGCTCGCAGCGGGCGGATCAGGTGATCGAGATGCGCTTTGGGGAGTTCTACATCAAGCCTCAACGCGGAACAGATGTGAGGACCACGGCCAGAGACCTGTTTCGGTGGTGGGTGCAGGGGAGCCGATGGCTCGACGGCATCTACCAGCGGGGCAGGCGCGGTGCCCAAATAGTGCCTATCCGCGGTCTCATTCAGTATCAGTGCTGCTCACTCGGTAGCGCTCGCCGGCCGTGTAACTCTGTATTGCAGCACACTGAATATCGGCTAGTGGTCGCTCGGTGTCACTCGGGCTGATATCGTGCTGAGGCGCCTCACATGCCGGGGGTCACTGGTTCAAGTCCAGTATCGTCCACTATTCCACGCCTGTAGCAGACTCTAGCCCGAACGTAGCCGGCCCGCGCGGCGAGGTGCTAGAATCCCGCCCGCGACGGAATGAACGCAACCGTGAGATGGCTCGTCCGGGGACTGGCACGGCGCGCCCGGCGGGCTCTCAGCGACGCCGTCCCCGACCGCATCGTCCTGGCCCGCCGCTTCAAGCGCACCTTCGGCCGGCGGCTGAACCTGCGTAACCCACAGACCTTCAACGAGAAGGTCTACTGGCTCATGATGTACTACCGCCCGCAGCTGATGAGCCAGCTCGCCGACAAGTACGCGGTCCGGCCCTACGTGGCCGAGCGCGTCGGCCCGCACATCCTGAACGAGCTCTACGGCGTCTGGGATCGCGTCGCCGACATCGACTTCGGCCGCCTCCCGGACACGTTCGTGCTCAAGGTCAACTGGGGCTGGCGCATGAACCTCTTCTGTCGGGACAAGGCCGCCTTCGACGGGGAGGCCGCGAAGCGGCAGCTCGCCCCGTGGATGCGCCGCAGCCACTACTGGAACAGCCGCGAGTGGGTCTACAAGGACATCAAGCCCCGCATCGTCTGCGAGCGACTCCTGACCGACCCGGTCTGGAGCAGCCCGACCGAGTATTCCGTCTACTGCTTCGGCGGTAAGCCCCGCTACCTCCGGATTCATACGGACCGGGCGTCCGGCAGCCTGGGCACCGACATCTTCGATATCCAATGGCGGAAGCCGCCCTTCGTCGTGAACCGAGCCGACAGCGGCCGCATCACGGAGCGGCCGAGCAACTTCGACGAGATGGTCGACTGCGCGCGCCGCCTCTCCCGCGGGTGGCCCTTCGTCCGGGTCGACCTCTTCGGCGTCGAGGGACGCACGATCTTCCAGGAGATGAGCTGGCATCCAGGCGCCGGCACGGAACGCTTCTTCCCCGAATCCTACGATTCCTACTGGGGCGACCATCTGCGGCTGCCCCCGCCGCAGTGGTAACGTGGATCCTTGGAGGTAGGGACGTGACTGATGGCGGCTACCAGAAGATTGACCCGCACTTTTACGCCGCCCGAGATGCTGCGACGCGCCCCTCTGCCGAAGCGGTCGTGTCGGTGCTCCTACAGGCCTATAGGCCTGGGAGCGCGGTCGACTTGGGCTGCGGCGTCGGCACGTGGTTGTCGGTGCTGCGGGCGCGCGGGGTCAGCGACGTCTATGGGATCGAATCGGACGAGGTCCCGCTCGAGGTCTTGCAGATCCCTCGAGAATGCTTCGGTCGGGCTGACCTCAGTCAACCCATTGAGCTGTCACGGACCTTTGATTTGGCACTGAGTCTGGAGGTGGCAGAACATCTGCCGGCGAATGCTGCGGCGGCGTTTGTTGGATCTCTTGTCAGGCTCGCCCCCGTTGTCCTGTTCTCAGCTGCGATCCCGGGTCAAGGTGGCATTCATCATGTCAATGAACAGTGGCCGCACTACTGGGGCGGGCTGTTCGCTGGGCACGGGTACGTCATGATTGACGCGATCCGTAGCCAGATCTGGAGGAAGGAAGAAGTGAAGGTGTGGTATCGACAGAATGTTTGCCTCTTCGCGCGCCGCGACATGTTGGAATTACATGCAGGTTTGCGGCATGCATTCGATCAGACGCACGCCGATCAGAGTGATGTCGTTCATCCAAATATGTTCCGGGAAAGGATCGCCGACCACGAGCGCCTGCTAGAGGACGCCGCCAACCCGTCATTGAGCCAGGCCCTCAGGCTCCTCTTAGGGGCCGTACGACGAAGTGTGAGACATCGGGTCATGCGCGCATCGGGTCGTCAGTAGTAGTTGTCGTCAGCGGGGGATACTACTTGGATTGGGAGGGGGTGTGATGGACAAGCTGGAGATTCTGGCGCATCTAGCGCGCGACAGACCGCTATTTCATTACGCTGACGAGGAAGGCGTGCGGAAAGCGGCGCTAGTCGGGGTCACTCTCCCGATAGGTAATTTCAGTATGGCCGTTAACTCGACTGTTCTGGGGTGGATCGCCAACCACTTGACCGAGGATATGGTAACGATCGAGACGGGCGCGGGGCATGCAACAGTGTTGTTGGCGGCAGTTGCCAAGCACCACTACTGCTACACGGCTTCGCAGCTTGAAGCCGAGAAGATCCGCGCATACCTCGAACGAGTGGGGGTCTCGAACGATAAGCTCACTTTTGTCCTTGGGTCGACCGACGAGACGTTGCCCCGGTTAGGGGCCGGGACAATCATTGACTTTGCTTACATTGACGGGTGTCACGGCTACCCATACCCAGCCCTCGATTGGCTCCACATTGATAAACACCTGCGGGTCGGCGGCATAGTCGGGATGGACAACGCGGAGCTGCGCCCCGTCCGTGAGCACTGTGACTTTCTGGAGCAGAACGGAGCCTACCGACTGATCGGCCGTGTCAGTGAGGGATACTTCGTCAGGTTCTACGAGAAGCTACTGATGGCCCAGCACCGCGAGTGGGTCGACCAACCCTACAGTCGAGCTAAGAGAGACCCGTGTGATCGGCGGTTGCTGACCCGAGTCAGACGGAAGGCGACCAAATGGATCAAGCCTTTCCTGTACTGAGTGGAAGGCTAGACGAGCCCCTTTGGCTGCTGCGCTAGTGCGCCGCCCCCACAAAGAAGATGCGCAGCAGGGCCGCCCGAAGGGCGCGGGGTGCTGCGCGAGCGCCAACGCATCGCCAGAAGAGTGGACCTTGGAGGAAGGAATGGCGCGGCCCTATCGAAGGGAACTGCGTGCGCTCGGACTGAAGACCGATGAAGTCCGCGAGCTGCTCCGGCTCGAGGGCCTGACCAGGTAATTTCCCCGCGAGAAATAAAATACCCGGCTTGAGGGGAGCTCCGGTAGTCTGCGCTAGCGCACCTCCTACGAGAAGCTAGTTCTGCTAGGAGGGAGCGATGGACGAGCAGCGCCACGTACCCGAGCGCGCGCTGCCCGAGCTACTCACCGCGTCGGGCCGCGTGAACGATCCGGTGCGGCTCGGCTGCCAGACTCGGTTCGCGGGGTGCCCGGGTCGCGGAACGCGTAGAACAGCACACTGCTCACGACAGCCTCCAGCGGCACCAGGCAAGCCCGTTCGAGCCTGCTTCCGATCCTCCATCCGAAGACCCGGTTCACCGCTCCGTGCAGTCCCCGGAACGCCAGCTTCCGCCGATCCACCAGCCACTGTGCCAGCCCCTGGATAGATGGGTCGTCCGGGGGCAAACGCCACTTGCGCGTAAAGTGACGCAAGGATCGGCGGGTCGCTGGCTCGTTCCAGCGCTGGAGGAAGAAGGGCAGATCCGACCACTGGACCGGAGGCGGCGCGATCTGCGTCACAACCGCGGCGGGCTCCAGATAGATGCTGCCGCCCGCTTCGGGACCATCATGCAGAAATCCACGTGGTGCGGGTCGTTCAAGATCTCCTCGTCCAGTGGGCCGATCCGGGCGAAGATCTCCGTCCGGATCAGCACACAGTGGAACTCGACCAGCTCGGTCGACGTCCGTCGCAATGCCGGCCGGACGTCCTCCAGACGCGTGTGGTCGAGGTGGTTCTGGTGGACGAGCCGGCGGCGCCCTTGCCGCTCGTCGATGTGCGCCAGGCCGCCGGCCGAGTGGACGATCTCGCACTCGGGCTCTCCAATGCACGTCACCGGTCCCACCACCGACGCGCCGGTCTCCTCGGCGCATCGGACCAACGCCTCGACCGCGCCGGGCGTGACCAGGACGTCATTGTCCAGCGAGACGACGTACTTGCTCCTCACCTGGGCCAGGGCGAGGTTGCGGGCCTGGTTCGGGGTGAGATAGCCCTCCGTCCGGATCAGGGTGAAACCACGCTCTTTCGCCTCGGCCTCGAGCTGCAGCCGGACGGCACGCGGCGATCCTCCGTCGACGTAGATGAGGGAGAACGGATACGGATGCCGGCTCCTGTCGTACAGCGCCTTCAGCGCCCGGCCGGCCACGCTGAACTGCTCGCGTGGAACGACCAGGATCGTAACGGCGGGTCCGCCGTCGCTCACCGCCCGCCCGCCCCCGGCCGGCGCAGCGCCGCCTGCGCGGCCCGGGCGGCTCCGAGCGCCAGGTTCAGCGCCTTCTCCGGAATCCGCGTGGCCAGCAAGGCAATGGCCACGGCCGGTTCGGCGGGCGCCCGGCGGAGCAGCCATAAGAGAAAGCGCCTCGCCGTATGCGCATCGTATCGTCGGGCGTGGTAGTAGGCCCCGTACGCGTAGCCCCGTATCGCGTCCCGGCGGACCCGCCTCACGAACGCCCGGTCCGCCGGAGGGCAGAGGTTTTCGTGGCGCGCCAGGAGGCGGAGATCCCAGGCCGCCCAGACGAACTGCCTCTCGCTCTGCCTGCCGGAGCGGCTGTCGGCGTGCATCCGGTAGGACACCAGCGGGTGCTGATGCATGGTGATCGGATGTCGGAGTGCGATTCGTAGGGTGTAGTCCCAGTCCTCGGCATCATTCCGGCCCGTGATCATGGGGCCGGTCTCCGTGGCAATGGGCCGGGGAACGAGCATCTGAGAGGGCGAGGCGATGGGATTGCTCCGGAGGGCCTCGCGATACAGACGCCCCGTCATCTCGCCCGTGGCGGAGCCGGCGAGTCGGTCGAGCACCCAATGGGACAACAGCCGGCCGGCCACGATGTTCCCCTCAGCGAACCGCACACCATCGCAGGCGATGAGCCCACTCTCCGGGTTTCGCGCCGCGATCTCTAGCTGGACGTCGAGTTTTTCGGGCCGCCAGAGGTCGTCGGCGTCGAGGAACGCGATATAGTCGCCGGTCGCCGCTTCGAGGCCCCTATTGCGCGCGGCCCCCACGCCGGCATTGACCTGCTGGAGGTATCGTATCGGGTTCCCGTAGGCCTGCACCCTCGCGGCGGTACCGTCAGTGGACCCGTCATCCACCACGATCACCTCGAGCCGCTGGTAGGACTGCTTGAGCACGCTCTCGAGGGCTTCGTCGACAAAACGTTCGGCATTGTAGGCTGGCATCACGACGCTCACGACCGGCCCACTCATCCCGCCGCCTCGTAGAGTCGCGATTGCTCGCGGGGGGCACCGCTGCGTTTCATCACTTGGAACTGCGAATCCACGGGCGCTCCGGGCCCCCGTCCGGCTGCCATTAGCGTGATCTCCCTGGTAAGCGAAAGCAAAGTGGGTGCCAGGGAAATAGCGATAAGACCTTCCGCTAAGTAGCTAACAATATGGGCTACATTCTACGATTCAGCGCCAAAAGCCTTGCGGAGGCTTCCAGCATCCGCAACTTCTGGCAGGAGCCGGGACATCGAGCGTCAGTCCCCACTGCTGGAAGTGCGATCTGGTTCCGCTAGCCCGTCTGGTTCTGATCGGGCTCCCGCGGTCTGACGGCCCCGGCTCGCTTGTGCTCAACGCGGAGGACCTGGCCCCGGAGCGCCCCCCTTGTGCAGGCGGCCGGCTACGAGCTCGTTCCGCTCCGCCACGCCGTCGGGCCGGGGGGACTTTTGGGCACCTGCTCGCAGGGCTTGCTCCTGGTCGCCTTTCCGGTCAACACGCGACGGCTGATCCACTGGAACGCCGACACCGCCCTGTCGGAGGCTCTCAATCAAGCACCTTCCGACCTGCAGGACCGGCTCGGAAGCTGGCAGCCCGTCTCAACCGCAATCCACAGCGGGGCAGGTGAGGAGGCCGAGTAGTGGACAATCGGAGGTTAGGTGGCAGGATTTCCGAGGGACGCGGCGTCCTCACCTGTCCCCCACTTCCGAGTTATTCCAAAACGCGGGCTGACCGCTCGATCAGCCCGCGTTTGTGTCTCACGCTCAGTGAGGCGCGGGCATCGGGTTGATGAGAATGCGCAGCAGAGCGCGCCCGAACGTGGCGGGGTGCTGGGCGAGCGAACGAGCCGCCGCAAGGCGTGCCAGGCCGATCTGGCTCTGCGGGCACTCGGCCAGGGAGACCGCGACCTTCCTCCAGACTTCGGCCTGGACTCGGCGGGCGGCCATCCGTTCCCTTATCCCGCCGAGCGCGCCCGCGGCCTTCATCCGGCTGCAGAAGTCGCGGACCTGATCCATGTCTCGCTCCCCCAGGCCTCCGGTCGCCACCGCGGCCGTTGACAGCGTCCAGCGGAGCTGAGGCATGCGCACCAACCACGGCGCCTGCTCGACGGCCCGAAGGAGATAGGTGCGTATCATCCCGATCTCCTGCAGGGCAAGGAGCTGTCCGACGATTCGCGTGACGACGGAGGTCTCCACGTGTTCCCGGAAGGCCGGTGCGACGGTGTCCCTACCAGCGAGTCGCTCGAGCCCGGCCCGGACGACATGCTGGAGATCGCGCTCCGATTCCCCGGTGACCACCGAGCTCAGGAATCGGCCGGAGGCGGCAACCTGATAGATCACCGCGGGACCGGCCAGGAACCGGAACGGGCCCTCCAGGGCCACGCGGAGCCACATGTCGTAATCTTCCCAGCAACGCAGATTCTCGTCGAAGCGCCCGACCCGCTCAATCGCGGTCCGCCGAACCATCACGCTCGACGTATTGACCGGGCAGCTCGTGAGCAGCGAGCGGTAGATCGAGCCCGACGGCGCGTCCCGCGGTTCCGGCCATACCCATATTGCTCGGTCCGAGTTCTTGATCTCCTGCCCGTACACCGCGACGAGTTCGGGGTGTTCCTCGAGTGTCTGGACCTGCCGCCGGAGTTTCCAGGGGAGCCAGCTATCGTCATCGTCGAGAAACGCCACGTACTGGCCGGTGGCCGCGTCGAGGCCGACGTTGCGCGCGGCCGAGGTGCCCTTGTTCGCGGGCGGGCAGATGTACTTGATCAGCGGACAGGCGCGGACAACCTCGATCGTGCGGTCGGTCGACCCGTCGTCGACGACCAGTACCTCGAGATCGAATAGCTGTCCGTTCCCCTCTTGCGCGTAGACGGAGTCGAGCGCTCGACGGAGGAGTTCCGCGCGATTGAAGGTGGGGATGATGACGGTGATGAGAGGTCGGGGATTCGATGAGCATGTCGACATGAATATCTGGCCTGCGCCTATCTCCCGAACTTCGGGCGTGGTCGGCTTGCCGGGTGTCTCGCTCGATGAGGCTCGTGCGGTCTGCATTGTCGTGCGGCGCGCGTGGAGTATACATGCAGGCGCGTCCGGATGTCACATCTTTCTCCGAGAAACGGCAACGGCTCTGTTTTGCGCTCGCGTCGATCGCGTCCTTGCAGAACTTGCACGGTACCAGGGTCCACAGACTACGAAAGTTTTTTCTCGTTCGCGATCGGGCGCGACCCCGCCGCGTCGGGGTCCGGCGCTACGTGCACGTAGTTATGGAGGGGGGGGTCAGCGGTCGCGGGCTCGCCGGCTTGCGCAGCGCGTAGCCGCGTCTAGATGCCGCGAGCAGGTCCGGTCTGGGCGAGTGCGTGATCCACGACGGAGCGGAGCTGGTCGAGCGAGAAGGGCTTGGCGAGCACGAAGTCCACACCCTTCGCGTGGGCGTCCTCGGGCCCCATTCGGTCGCCGTACCCGGTCATCAGCGCGACCTGGGTGGCCGGCCAGCGGGTCTTCAGGCGATTGGCGACCTCGAGGCCGGAGATGCCGGGTAGGCCCAGGTCCACCATCGCGAGGTCGAAGGTGCGGCTCTCCAGCTCCACGAGGCCCGACTCGCCGTCCGGGCAAGTGACCACGGTGTACCCGTGCCGGCTGAGGAGCTCCCGCAGGACCTCACGGACCTCCTCGGAGTCGTCCACCACCAGGATCTTGGCGCCCGGAGCGGGCTTTGGCGCGGGCGGCGCGATCGGGGCGGCGGTGGTCGCGGCGGAGCGTCCCGCCGTCGGGAGCGGCTCGGCCACGTCGGACGCGAGGGGCAGCCACACGGTGAAGACCGCGCCCTTGCCGGGCTCGCTCTGCACGGCGATCTGGCCGCCGTGGCGATCCACGATCGAATAGGCGCCGCTCAGCCCGAAGCCCTTGCCCTTCTCGCGCTTGGTGGTGAAGAAGGGGTCGAAGATGTGCAGGCGGACCTGCTCGGTCATGCCGATGCCGGTATCGGCCACCTGGCAGTAGACGCGCCCCCGGTCGCGGCCCGTCCGGAACGTCAAGCTCCCGCCCTCGGGCATCGCGTCGAGGGCGTTGAGCGCGATGCTGGTCAGCACCTGGCGCAGCTCCGCCATGTCGCCCGACACGGCGGGCACCGCGCTCGTCTCGGCCTGCACTTCGCCGGTGATGCCGCGCGCGGCGAGCTGCTGGCTCCAGCGCGAGCGGGCGGAGTTGGCGATCTCCTCCACAAGCTGGTTGAGATCGACGGGCTGGAAGGGGCGGGTCGGGCGGGTACGGCTGAAGTCCTGGAAACGGCGAACGACCCAGGCGCCCTCGAGCGCGACCTGCTCGATCATGCGGAGCGAGCGGCGCACGTCGGGATCCTGCACGTCGGCCAGGAGGAGCTGGGCGCGAGCCAGGATGCCGGACAGCGTGTTGTTGAAGTCGTGCGCCACCTCGCCGGCCATTTCCCGGAAGGCGCGCAGGCGCTCGAGCTGCACGGTCTGGTGATGGCTCGCGACGAGCTCGTCGAGGGCGGCGCGAACCTCGCCGATCGCGGATCCGGCGCGCGGGGCGGCGGCCTTCAGCGCATCGGCAGAGGAGCTCATGGGAGCGCTCAGGGCTGCGGCGACCGCGGCTCGCGAGAAAAGGGGCTGGTCTTGGACGGCCCCTGGAACTTGTGCGCCACCTGGTTGACAAGGTCCTTCATCTCGCCGAGGAGCTTGGCCGCGGTCTCGCCGGCTTCGGTCTGTTCGCTGTGGAGGCGCTCGTTCTCGGCGTGGAGCGCGGCGATTTCGGCCCGGACGTCGTCGCGCTCGCGCTGGGCGGCTTCGACGCTCCCGCGCTGGCGCTCGGTCTCGGCCCGCTGCCGCTCGACCTCCATCCGCTGGTTTTCAACCTCGGCCCGCAGCCGGCTCAACTCTTCGCGCAGCTCGGCGTGCTCGCGCTGAGCGGATTCGGCCACCGCGCGGTGGCGGTCGCTGTCCTCGATGAGGCCCGTGATCATCTTGATCACGCCCTGCATCTCGTCCACCCACTTGTTCAGCGGGTTCTTCGCGGCCGAATTGTCCATCGCACCCTCTCCTCGTGTCGGAAGTTCACCAGACGATGCGCTCACCGCCGGGCGACTCATTCTAGCGTCCGGTCGGGCGGCCCTCCATCGCAAAGCCGTGACAGCCGTTCTGCCCACGCGCAGTACGCGGTCCGGGGCAGATTTGAGCATCGCACAGAAGTGAGCAACGCATGTGCCACCAGGTGTTATTGTGGAAAATCAACGACTTGAGGTGAACTTGACACGCGGGGAGTGCAAGAATTGTCAGGGGGAGACGCCCTGACTGTCACCCAGATTTCCCCCTTGGTGCGCAGCCGGCCTGCTAGCCGAAGTGGTTCAGGAAGTCCCGCAGCTTCAGATATTCACCGCGGGCGAGGTTGGCGAAGACCACCACCGCCCCTCCGGTGTACGCCTCCCAGACCAGGGCCGGTAGCCGCAGGGTCGCGCCGACCTCGGGCCCGGGAAGCTCGACCACGACCACGTCGCTCACGGAAAGGCTCCCGACGGTGGTGAGGCGCGCGCCCGAGGTGCTCAGGTCCACGGTGCGGCCCTGGATGATGTCGCCCTCTGCGGTGCCGGCCTCGATGCGGACGGGCAGGCTCACCGTCACGCGACGCGCCCAGCGCCGGATATCGCCGGGCGCCACGAAGGGCGCGATCCGCTCGGCTTCGCCTCCGTCCAGCGTGAGGAAGGAAACGCCGAATCCATGAGGGTCGCGGCGGGCAACCTTGACCAGGATCTCGAGCCGTCCGGTGTCCTTGGGCAACGTGATGCGCAGGACCAGGGGAGTCTCCGGCTCGAGGTCCAGGTCGGTAGCGATGCGCATGCCCGAGAGGCTCGTATCCACGACCTGGCCCACGCCCACCCGGCCGTCGGCAGACTCCAGGATGACGGGCCAAGCCGTTTGAATGCGCTGGAAACGTCGCCGATCCCTTCCGGTCGCCTCGGCCACTCTCCTAGTATGCATCGTAGCCATCGAGTTCGGAGGCGGGTAGTTCTGCTACGGTGCCTGCCGAATGATCACCGCGCCGTGCGTCCGCAGGCGGTGGGCGACCTGAGGCGAGTTGCGCGAATCATCCTTCCGCCGGTCGAGGACCACACGGACTTTGCGGTCACGCGAGAAGGCCTCGACCAGGTGGGCGTAGAGATCCGCCTGACCCCGCGCAACCACGATGAGCCACCGCTTGGAGGCCATGCCATTCAGGTGCTGCTTGTCCGGGTCTGACATGGGCTTCATCTCTAACCGAACCAGACAGCAAGGAGAGGGCCATGTGGATTGAACTCAGGGAATCAACTAGATAGATGGCTGGTGGCTGGGCTCTCTTCCCGGAAACTGCCGACCGGTTGACGAAAACTGTCCCCAGGCTGGTACACTGGTCACGGTCCAGATGGTAAAGGCCTTATATATCAGTCTGATATGTGTCCTGACGGTGTTGCCCCCCCCCTTCGGAGCTCCGCGAACGTGGGCTCAAGCCCCCAACAAGCTCGAGAAAACCGCGTCGGATGTGATCGCGGCCACCTTGAACTACCGGGCCGCCCTGGA
>WNFA01008389.1_pt1 | contig 13547 bp, 10 predicted proteins | sample 5400481 | NCBI WGS metagenome assembly WNFA01 (sample SAMN13153340, study PRJNA577476) | soil metagenome | isolation source: 120 cm saprolite under Douglas fir tree site 2 hole 1 replicate 2 | place: USA:California | collected 2015-04-18 | reverse complement strand
CGCTCGCTGTACAGCTATCAGACCCGCACCGCACTGGCGCTCGCCGTGCAATATCCGCACATCGCGGTGACCTACCTGCCGCTCGCATGCACGGGCGCCACCATTCCCGATGGACTGCTCGGCGGACAACGCGCGCGGGAATGCCCGCCGACGAAATCCGGTGGCGCTTGCCAGGGCACGGTCAACGCGCAATTGGCCGAATTGCGCGAGGCCGTCGCCGCCGCGAAGAAGCGCCAGCCCGACCGCAAGCTCGATCTGATCCTGCTGTCGATCGGCGCCAATGACATCAATTTTTCCGGACTGGTCACCGACGTGATCGTGGACACCCCCACCGAGCGCGCGCTGTTCAGGCGCAGCGGCGTGATGGGATCGGTAGAGGATTCGCGCGCGGCGGTGGCGCGGGAGCTGCCGCAAAGTTTTGCCAGGCTGAGAGAGGCGCTGAAGCCGCTGGTCGGCGACATGTCGCGCGTGGTGTACGTATCCTATGCCAATCCGACCCTGGCCAACGGCGGCGCGCCTTGCCCCGGTGGGCGCGCCGGCTTCGATATTCATCCCTCGTTCAACGCGGAGCCGCAGCGGCTGGCCAACGTGTCCGGTTATGTCGAGAGCGAATTCCTTCCGCAATTGAAGGCGCTCGCGTTATGCCGGTCGGGCGTGCTGTGCCGCGATCCCTCCGGCGATCGCATGACCTTCGTCGATGCCCATCAGGCGGCGTTCGCTGATCACGGATTTTGCGCGCGCGCGCAAACCGATCCGGAATTCGATCGGGAGTGTTTTTCAGCCAAGGGCGAAAGCTTCGATCCGGACATCGTCACTGCCGCTAACCAGCCAATGCTCTGCGGTCGAAGCGCGGGGGAATATCGCGCCTATCTGCCGCGCGCGCGCTGGATCCGTGATGCCAACGACAGTTACTTTGCGGCGATGACCTATCCGCAGGGGCCGCCGTCTTCCAGTCAGCCGGCCGATATCCATGACGCGACCTGGGGTATTCTTTCCGCCGTGTATGGCGGCGCGGTGCACCCCTCCGCCGAGGGCCACGCCGCCATGGCGGACGCGGCATTGCCGGCTGTGGCTTCGGTGCTCCAGCTCAATGCGCCTCAGCCCGAGATAACTGCGGCGCCGGCGTCGCCCATCGTGATTGCGCCGGACGCGCGCTGACGAAAGAGTGCGGCTGTGCTGCCTCAACGCACGGGCGGCGGGCTTACCGGTGGATTGCCCTTCTTGGCGGCAACCGGCGGCGGCTTGATCGCGGCGGCCTGCGCCGGAAGGTATTTCGCCACGATCGCGGGATCGAGCGAGGCCATCGCCGTATCCGGCAATCGGAACCAGGTCTCATCCTTGCCGAGCAGCGAAATGCCCCAATAGCCGCGCATCGTCAGCACCTGGCCGTCAGCGCTAACGCTCATCTTGGCTTTATAAATCTTGCCGTCGCGCGGATCGAGAACGTTGCCGCCCTCGTACTTCAATCCATCGCGCTTCATGTCCCTGATAAAGGAAATTCCGAGCAGCGGCGCATTCTTGCGGTCGTCGGTGCATTTCGCGCAGATCTCGTCGGGGTCTTCGCCGGGGAGCGGGAAGGTCTTGGCGACCACGCCTTCGAAGATGCCGTCGTGATCAAGCACGAGAACCCACACCACGGGCTTGCCGTCCTCGATCTTCTGCCACAGCCCGGCGGCCGACGGCTCGGCGGCCAGCCCCGGAAACATGATGGCGAACGACATGACGACGCCTGTCGCGATCGGCAGCGCCAGTCGAAGCCTGGATATAGCGGTCCACATCGTCGTCACCTGACCAGCCCATCGAGCGATGGCTCAAGACTACGGCCATTTCGCTGATGGTTCTAGTGCCGCATCCGGCCGCAACGTGGTCCTTAAGGGGCGGCCAGACACCGCCACAAAAGCGACACAAGAAAAATGCCAGCGGGAATCCGCCGCCGGCGCGCCGCCTTTTCGAGCAGCCTTTGCTGTTCGGGTCAGTTGACCCCGAGCTTCTTCTGCAGGCTCGACGACGACGTCGTGTACTGGAACACCAGCCGTTTGTCCGGATAGACATAACGGTACGCCTTCTGCGCCATCAGCGCGCCTTCGTGGAAGCCGCACAGGATGAGCTTCAGCTTGCCGGGATAGGTGTTGATGTCGCCGATCGCAAAAATGCCGGGCACGCTGGTCTCAAAGGCCGAGGTCTCGACCGGCACCAGATTGTTCTCAAGCGCAATGCCCCAGTTCGCGACCGGCCCTAACTTCATGGTCAGTCCGAAGAACGGCAGTATGGTGTCGCACACCACCTTGGAGACGGCGTTGTCGTTGCCTTTGACCGTGGCGCCCGTGAGCATACCGCTCTCGCCTTCCAGTCCCGTGACCTGACCGATCTTCAAATCCATCTTCCCGGAGGCGACCAGCGCGCGCATCTGTTCGACGCTATGCGGGGCTGCGCGGAAATCGTCACGCCGGTGCAATAGCGTCACGCGCTTTGCGATCGGATGCAGATTGAGCGTCCAGTCCAGCGCGGAGTCGCCGCCGCCGACGATCAGCAGATCCTTGTCGCGGAATTGCTCCATCTTGCGCACGGAGTAAAACACCGAGGTGCCTTCATAGGCCTGCCGGCGGAGATCACAACCACCTTGCACTCGAATACCTGACCGGCATCGGTCGTGACGCGAAAGCCGGGATTGCCGATTTTCTCGATCGTCTCGACCATCTCGTTGAGATGGAAGGTCGGATGGAACGGCTTGATCTGCTCCATCAGCGCATCGGTCACGCCCTGGCCGGTGACGTAGGGAATCCCCGGAATGTCGTAGATCGGCTTTTCCGGATAGAGCTCGGCGCACTGGCCGCCGATCTTGTCGAGAATGTCGACAAGATGCGTTTTCATATCGAGCAGACCCAATTCGAAAACGGCAAACAGTCCGCACGGGCCCGCGCCAATAATCAGCACATCGGTTTTGATCGCTTCGCTCATATCGCTTCTTTTCGGTTGAACCATGCCGGCAAGCCTGGTGCCTTGGCAGCGCCTGTCTAGCCAACGCGGAGGTGCGAGGAAAGCCATAATATGGCTGCGGTCACCACGGCAACCCCTTGCCGGAATTCGACAACTGGGCTGTAAGGGCAGATAACTTTCGGAGATCGTCCCGTGAATGCATCTGCCCGTCTCGATTCCACACCGCGCCTGGAAGATTTTCCCTACCGGCTGACGGACAATGTTCGCTTTGCCGATCTCGACCCCAATCAGCACGTCAACAACGCGGTTTATGCGACCTATTTCGAAACCGGCCGCGTTACGCTGGTAAAGGATCGCAGTTTCGGGCTGATGCCGCCGGGACTGGGCTGGATGCTGGTGCGGCTCGACATCCATTTTCGTGCCGAACTGCGCTGGCCCGGCACCATTGAAATGGGGCTCGGCGTCGCAAAATTCGGGCGAACATCCGTGACGTTCGATCAAGTGGTGTTTTCGGAGGGCAGATGCGTGGCTTCGGCGCAATCGGTGACGGTGCTGATCGACGAAACCAAGCGTAAGCCGACGCCGCTGACCGGCGAGATCATCGGGAATTTTCAGCGCTGGCTTCGCCGCAGAATGGATCGGGTGTGAAATGCGCTGCGATCGTGCAGGCGGGAGATAGCTGGCTGGGCTTCGCGGCTATTCAGGCCTGCCGCTCCGGCGTCGTGACTACGAGACCGTCGAGCTCATCGCTCACCTTGATCTGGCACGACAGCCGCGAATTCGACCGCACATCGAAGCCGAAATCCAGCATGTCCTCTTCCATCGGCGTGGGAGCGCCGACCTTCTCGCGCCAGGCCTCATCGACATAGACGTGGCACGTCGCGCAGGCGCAGGCGCCGCCGCATTCCGCCTCGATGCCGGGAACGGCGTTGCGGATCGCGGCTTCCATCACGGTCGCGCCGTTTTCGACGTCAATGGTGCGGGTTTCGCCGGAATGGTCGACAAAGTGAATCTTGGCCATAATTGCTCGTGCTGCCGGGATGAGAGAGGTCCGGGCAGTCCTATAACGGGTCGACCCGCCCCGCGCCAGCGGTCGGGACGAAAACCTGCGGCGCCGTTTTGCGAGGCGCGTTTGGTGGTCAGGATCAGGACCGGTGCAGCATCGCGTCGATCGCCATGCGCGCTTGCGCGATCGCCTCATTGAGCTCGCTGAGCGTCTGGGCCGGATCGTTGCCGTTCTGTATCGCGGCCTCCAGATGGCCGGCGGCATCGGCAACCCCGAACGCGCCGATCGCGCGCGCCGAACCCTTCAGCGTATGCGCCAGCCCACCGGCGTCAGCGGGCAAGGTGGCGAGAGCGCCGATCAGCCTGACCGCCTGGGCCGAGAACATCGCCAGCACCTCGCGCTCGAGGCTGGCATCGCCAAGCGTCATGCGCTGAAGATGTTCGATATCGATCGGACCGTCATCGGGAGCGAGCGGCGGCGATGGCATCCAGTCAATCCGTTGCAGATGAAGCGGCATGGCGATAACCCAAATTTCTTCGCTTAACCGATCCGGCAGCGAAGTTTTCGTCAGCCAATCACGGAAATGGTTAACGGAACGTTTCGCGTACCTGCCGCAAGTTCGCCTTGTTTTTGACGAAGAGTTGCCCCAATTCGCGGCTGCGAACCAGAATTTCAAGGTACCGCAAGGTCTTACGGCGCCGTGCTGTTAACGATGATTAAGATTGTATTAATCGGAGCCATTTCATTCGTATCGCCTAGCCCATAGGATGTTTCCGGATGTAGCGGACAAGCCGACCAGGCGTCGCGCTTTCGCGACCGGCATGGGGCACGAGACCGGCTTCGAGCTTGCGAGGGGCGTTCGCGCAAAACCCTGCGGGATGCGTAAAAAGTAACACGATGCGGCCGACAACAACAGGAGTTCAGTCCGCAGCGATGTGACGCCGACAAGTTCATCCTCGACATCGGGCTACAACGAGAGCGCGTTCGACACCCGGCCGAGCGCCGACCGGCCGATCTTCGAACCGATCGAGGAGCCGCGCCCGACCCGCCGCGCCGCCAACGACGACCGCGAAACCATCGGGCAGATCCTGCAGGCCATTCAGAAGGGCCGTCCCGCCCGCAACGTCTATGCCCTCGCCACGATTTTTGCCGGGGTCTGGATTGTCGGCGCCGGACTGCTGACCGTCGCCTTTCTGCCCTCGTTGCAGGCTGCCATTGGCCAGGGCAGCGGCGGCACCCTGGTGCTGGCCGGCCTTGCGGCATTGTTCTTCGCGCCGGTTCTGCTGTTTTATTTCCTGGCGAGCCTGTCGTGGCGCGGCCAGGAATTGCGCATGATCGCGCAGTCGATGGCGGAGGTCGCCATTCGTTTTTCGGAACCTGAGACCGCGGCAAGCGACTCGATGGTAACCGTCGGTCAGGCGATCCGCCGCGAGGTCGCGGCCATGGGCGACGGCGTCGAACGCGCCATCGCGCGGGCCGGAGAACTCGAAACCCTCGTTGCCAATGAAGTTTCGGCGCTTGAACGCGCTTACAGCGACAACGAGGTGCGAATCCGGGCGTTGCTTCAGGATATCGCGCATCAGCGCGACAATCTCGTCGGACAGGCCGAACAGGTGCGCAGCGCCATCTCCGGCGTGCAAATCGACCTGCGCCACGATATCGCGCTGATCTCGGACGCGATCGCATCACGGGTCGACGAGGTTGCAAAGAGCATCACCGGCGCGTTGGAAGACCGCGGCGCCCACATCACCAGTGCGCTCAGCAATGCCGGCGACAACATGATCCTCGCACTCGGCGAGCGCGGCGGCGACCTGCTCGATCGCCTCGAGGAAGCCAGCGCCGAAACCACGCGCGCCGTGCTCGACGCCAGCGAACGCCTCACCACCAGCCTCAATTTCAAGACCGGCCACGTCCATGACGAGTTCGTCGACCTGGCCGACCGCGTCCATGAGATGCTGAACGAGCGGATCGACCGCATCACCAGCGAATTCGAGCAACGCTCTTCCACCATCGTCGATGGAATTTCCGACCGCACCGAACAGGTTCATGACTCGCTGAAGAATTCCAGCGACTCGCTGCTGCTTGAGCTCGAGCTGCGCAGCGGCGATCTGGTGGGCAAGATCGATGAAGCCGGCGATCGGCTGGCAAGCCAAATCCTCAGCAGCGGCGACAAGGCCAGCGATGCGCTGGACGTGACCGTGAACTCGCTGGTGGCGAAGGTGGTCAGCCAGACCGAAACCGCGCACGACACGCTCAGCCTGCAGATGAGCGCCTTCGATGAATTGATGAAGAACCAGGGCGGCGAACTTGCGGAAAAATTCGCGCGCGACAGCGGCACGCTCGGCGCTCTCATTACCCGCCACATCTCGGAATTCGATCGCACCGTAAAAACCTTCGGCGGCGAGATCGTCGATCGCATGGGTCAGCGCACGCAGGATATCGCGCAAACCCTGAAAACCTACGTCGACACCTTCGACACCCGCTTGACTTCGAATGGCGGTGAAATCACCGCTTCGCTGGACCAGCGGCTGGTGCAATTCGAGACCACGCTCGGCACTCGCGTTGCCCATCTCGATACCTCGCTCGACAGCAAGATCAAATCCTTCGACGAGACCGTCGATGGCCGGCTAAAATCGCTCGAACAGACCTTCGATACGCGGGCAAAGTCCGTCACCGAAACCATCGACAACCGTCTTGGCACGCTGGCGTCGTCGCTGACCGACGGCGCCGCGCAGGCGATCCATTCGATCGACTCGCGCCTGACCCAACTTACCTCTTCGCTGACGGACGGGACCACACAGGCGATCCACTCGATCGACTCCCGCCTCACCCATCTCACCACTTCGCTGACGGACGGGACCACGCGCGCGATCGAGTCGATCGACTCGCGCCTCACCGATCTTAACAACTCGCTGACGGTCGGCACGGCCCAGGCGATCGAAGCCGTCGACCAGCGCATCTCCAGTGTGACCGAAACCATCGATGGCCGCAGTGCCAACCTGACCGACACCATCACGGCGCGGTTCCAGGAAATCCATCAGGGCATCGAAACCCGGGTCGGCGCGGTCGCCAGCGATATCGATATCCGCGTCGCGCAGTTCGAAGACTTGTTGGGTTCGCGCATCGAAGCCGTGGCAGGTCGCATCGAGAGCAGCGGGCGGCAAGCCAGCGACGGCCTGATGGCACGCGCCGAGGAACTGTCGCTTGGGATCAGGTCCCACGTTGAGGATGCGGAACGCTCGCTGACTACACTTGTGGTCAATACCAGCGAGACCATTCAGACCGGCGCACGCGCCGCGCAGCAATCGCTGCTTTCGGTTTCTTCCGATGTCGACGCACAGCTGAAGCTGACCTCGGCGGAAGTCGAACGCGCCCTCACCGCCGTCGGCAGCGGGGCCGCGAACTCGATTTTGACCAGCGCCCGCGATGCACAATCGGCCCTGGTATCAGCCTCCACCGATACCGCCACCCAGATCAAATCGCTGTCCGCCGACGTCGAGCGCACGCTCTCGGCCGCCGGTACGGCGACCGCCGCCTCGATTCTCTCGAGCGCACGCGAGGTTCAAACTACGCTGGTGACGGCTTCTGCGGATGCGGCCGACCACGTCAGGTCATTGGCAGCCGACGTCGAACGTTCGTTGTCCGTCGCCGGGACTTCCACGGCCGATTCGATCCTCGCCAGCGCACGCGAGGTTCAAACTACGCTGGTCACGGCTTCTGCGGATGCAGCCGACCACGTCAAGTCGCTGGCGAGCGACGTGGAACGTACGTTGACGGCGGTCGGGGCGGATACCGCCGCCTCCATTCTGAACAGCGCGCGTGAGGCGCAGAGTTCGCTGCACGCAACGTCGGCCGAAGCGGCCAGCCAGATCAAGGCTGTTTCGACGGAAATCGAGCGTTCGCTCAGCACGGTCACCGCCAACACCACCGATAATATTGTGACCAGCGCCCAAAATGCGCAGAGCGCTTTGGTGGCCGCATCGAACGAAGTCACATCCAAGGTCAAGTCGACTTCTGCGGAAGTCGAGCGCTCGGTGCTTGCCGCCAGCGGCGCTTTCGGCTCCACCCTGACCGGCAAGAGCGACGAAATCGTCAGCTATGTGCAGCAGCAGACGGATCGTCTGGCGCAGATGATCGACGGCAAGCGCGGATCGCTGGTCGAGGCAATCGGCGCGAAGGCCAACCAGCTCACGGTCGACATCGACCGCGTCACGTCGGATGCCCTGAAATCGATCGAAACCAGAGGCCAGACCTTCTCGCAATCTGTGATGAGCAACGGTTCCGACGTCGCGCGCACGATTACATCCGCCGGCGAGTTGGCCACGGGTGCCGTGAGCAAGTCGCTGAAAGAACTGGAGCAGGCCTCCCGGGCGGCGATCGACCAGTCGCGTCAGGTGTCGATCGCGGCGGTCACCGAGATGCAGGAAACCAGCAAGATCCTGCGAACCGACACGGTCGCGCTGTTCGAGCGCTTACGCGAAGGCAATATCCTGCTGCAGGAAGTGCTGACCGGCGCCCACGACAATCTCAATTCGCTCGAGCGCGCCCTGGTCACGCGGGTGGCCGACTTCGTGTCCGCCATGAATGATGTCACCTCGCGCAACGGCGTCGCCACCCAGACGCTGGAAGACCAATTGTCAGTTTTCAACGCGAAAACTTCAAAGGCTCTGGAAGACCTTGGCTCTCTGTCGAGCCAATTCGAAACGCACGGCAAGGCGCTGGTCGATGCCGCGGCCGTGGTCGAGCAAAGCAACCGCAACACCACCGCCTCCGTCACCGAGCGCAAATCGGCGCTTGAATCGCTGGTTACCACCATCGATTTGCGCACTACCGATCTCGATCAGCGGTTGTCGCGCTTCACCGGCCTGCTGGACGAATCGCTGGCGGCCGCGGAAGAGCGGGCGCGCGATATCGCAAGGGTGGTGGCGGAAACAGCGGGGTCAGGTTCTGCCGCGATCAGCCGGCAGTTCGAGGCGGTCCGCACAGCGGCCGAAGAGGAACGCCGGCTGACAACCCACGCCATGAACGAAATCTATCAGCAGGGCACGCAAGAAGCGGACGCGATGTTCAAGCAGTCCGCCGACAAGTTCGCCACCATGGTCGCGAGCATGAAACAGATGGCTGCGGAAATGCATCACGAGCTGGAAGCCACGCGCAACGAACTTCGCCGCGGCGTGCTGGAGATGCCGCAGGAAGCCGCCGAAAGTACCGCGCAGATGCGCAAGGTCATCGTCGACCAGATCGAGGCGCTGGCCGAACTGAACCGGATCGTCGCACGTCATGGCCGCGGGCTTGACGTCGTCGGCGCCGGACGATCGGGCTCGCAGCGCGAGGATGAACCGTTGATGGCGACCGCCGGCGGGCAATCGCGGTCCGCAGCCCCGCGCATGCGCGACGGCGGCAGCGCGTCGAACTTGCCGCCGCCGGATCTCGGCATGCCGGCTTCGCGCCGCACCGAGGCGCCGCCGGTCAGCCCCGCCAGTTCCGATCAGGGACGCGATGGATGGCTTTCCGATCTCCTGAACCGCACCGATGCCGGCGCCGGCAACCGTGACGTCCCGCGCGGCCGCCCCACCCAACAGGGCGGCGGTGGCAATCCGCTGGAGTCGCTGTCACTCGACATCGGACGGCTGATGGATCGCAATCTCGCAGCCGAGATGTGGGATCGCTATCAGCGCGGCGAGAGCAAGGCTTTCACCAAGCGGCTCTACACGCCGGCCGGCCAGAAGGCCTTCGACGAAGTCGCCCGCAAATATCGCGCCGACCGCAACTTCAAGCAGACCGTCGACCGCTACATCATCGAGTTCGAACGATTGCTCGACGAAGTGGCGCGCGACGAGCGTGGGCCCGCGCTGCTGCGCGAGCATCTCACCTCCGAGACCGGGATGGTCTACACCCTGCTTGCGCACGCAGCCGGACGGCTCGGGTAAGGTCAACCGCGAAGCGCACAATGGAAAACGGAGGCATCGCTGCCTCCGTTTTTGTTTGGTGGGCTCGCGACCGGCAATGTTGATCGAAACGGGACCTATGGCCGCTTCTTCTCCGTCGCCGCCGCGGCGGGCGCAGGGGCCGGCTTAGGCGCCTCCGCCGGCGCCGGCGCACTGTTGTTGCCCGCGCCGAACAACAGCCGCGTCGGGTTTCTGTCGAGATTGTTCACCGCGCGGCTGATATCGCCCAGCGTCCGGCGGCCATCGGTCATCAGCAAACCCGAGCGTTTGTCGAAATCTTCCGCCAGTTCGCGGATCGATTTCACCGCCTGGAACAGCTCGCCGCCCTCCTTGCCGCCGGCCAGCGTATTGAGGCCGAGCATGAGGTTGTCGGCCTTGCCCATCACACCGTCGACTCTCAGCATGACGTTGTCGATCTTCTCGGCGTTGCGCGCCAGCGACGAGGTGAACGTTTCGAGGTTTCGCAGCGAGTTTTTGACCGCCTCCTGATTGTCGGCGACCACCCTGTTGATGTTCTGCAACGTGCCGCGGATCGCCTCGGTGACGTCCTGCAGCGCGTTGGGATCGGCTGTCAGCACGGGGATGCCATCCTCGTCCAGGGGAGCCGGAGGGGCCGCCTCTTCGCCGCCCTTTAGCGATATCGCCGCGACCCCGGTCAGCCCCTGAAATTCGAGCCCCACCAGCGTGTCCTTGCGGATCGGCGCATCGTTTCCGACCATGGCGAGTGCGACAACTCGACGCGGGTTGTCCAGCTTAACCGAGATCACTTCTCCGATCCGGATGCCGTTGAAATTGACGCTGCCGCCGTTGCGCAAACCCGACGCCGGGCCTTCGAAGATAATGCGGATCGGGCTGCGCGCCTTGGTGGTGTGGAGCGACTGAAACCACAGCACAAAGCCGAACGCCGCGGCAATCACCGCCAGCGTGAACGACCCGATCAGGACGAAGTTCGCCCGCGTTTCCATCCACCAACTCCGATACCAGGCTCTGATCCAGCTCCGCTGAATCAGCGCCATCGTTAATCTTTTCGTTTGAGCATGATCTTCTCCGAAAACCGGTATCCACCCATCGGGTCGTGGCCCGAGGGCATGCTTTTCGGGGTCATGCTCTAACCCATGACAGCGCGGGCGCGCTTGCCGTGGAAATAGGCCCTCAGCCAGGGATGCTGCGAGGCCTGCATGTCGGCCATCGATCCTGCCGCAATGATCTTACCGTTCCCTAACACGGCAATGCGGTCGCAAGCGGTATAAAGGCTGTCCAGATCGTGGGTTACCATGAAAACGGTCAGGCCCAAAGTGCGCTGCAGGGTTCGAACCAGTTCGTCGAAGTCGCCGGCGCCGATGGGGTCGAGGCCTGAGGTCGGCTCGTCCAGGAAGACCAGTTCCGGATCGAGCGCAAGCGCGCGCGCCAATGCCACGCGCTTGACCATGCCGCCGGAGAGTTCCGAGGGAAAACGATCGGCAACTTCGGGGCGCAATCCCACCATGCCGAGCTTGGCCACCGTAATCTCGTCAAGCAATCGCTGCGAGACGTTGAGATATTCGCGCACCGGGAACTGGATGTTCTGCCGCACGGTCAGCGAGGAAAACAGCGCGCCCTGCTGGAACAGAATGCCCCAGCGACGCTCGACGCCGCGGCGCGCGGCGGCGTCGGCTGCGTCGAGATCGATCCCGAACACCTCGATGCGCCCGCTGGTCTTGGGTACGAGGCCGATGATGGTGCGCGTCAGCACCGATTTGCCCGCGCCGGAAGGGCCGACGAAGCCCAGAATCTCGCCCCGTTTCACGTCGAGATCGAGCCCGTCCAGAACCTTGGTGGTGCCGAACTGCACCGAGATATCGCGCACCCGGATAATGGCATTTTGCATTTCAGGCGCCATCGTCACATTCCGATCGACGCGAAAAAGACCGCAAATACGCCATCCATGACGATAACGAAGAAGATCCCTTTCACCACCGAGGACGTGGTGTGTTGTCCGAGCGATTCGGCACTGCCCTGCACCGCAAGCCCCTCGACGCAGGCGACGATCCCGATCACCGCCGCCATCACTGGCGCCTTGATGATGCCGACGGTGAAGTGATCGATCGAGATCGCGTCGCGCAGCCGCAGCAGGAATGCTTCGGGATCGACGCCGCCGTAGAGCCAGGCCACCAGTCCGCCGCCATACAGCGCCGCGATGGCGCCGAGAAAGGCCAGGATCGGCAGCGCAATGATCAGCGCCAGCATCCGCGGCAGAATCAGAACCTCGATCGGGTCGAAACCCATGGTCCGCAGGGCGTCGATCTCCTCGCGCATTTTCATCGAACCCAGTTCGGCGGTGTAAGCGCTGCCCGAACGGCCCGCCACCATGATCGCCACCAGCAGCACGCCGATTTCGCGCAGCACCAGCACGCCCAGCATGTCGACGACGAAGATGTCCGCGCCGAATTTGCGGAAATGAAAGATGCCCTGCTGCGAGATGATGCAGCCGATCAGGAAGGTGATGAGCACGACGATCGGCACCGCGCGCCAGCATACCTGCTCGAGATGATGCACGGTCGACGTCAGGCGGAAGCCCCTGGGGTGAATCATCACCCTTCCGCTCGCCGCCAGCACCGCGCCGAGCATGTCGATCAGTCCGACGATGGTGGCGCCGATGCCGACCATGCTGCGGCCGACCTGATCCAGCATCCCGGTAACCGTCACCGACGTGGTGTCGGGCGCGGGGGCGGCCTTCACCCGGCGCACCTCGTCGACCAGGCTTGAATAGTTGGCCGAAAGCCCGGCGATCTTGGCCTCGACGCCGCCCTGGGTCAGACTGCGGCGAAGCCGCTCGATCAACCAGGCCCCGAAGGTGTCGAGTTTCGAGACTTGCGACACATCGATGAAGATGTTGGGCCGGCTCCCGGTCAGCTTTTCGGCGTCGGCGACCATCTGCTCGAGCACCGGCGCAAAGCGGGCGGTCCAGGAACCGGCGGCGCACAGCGCAAGTCCATTGCCCTGGGCAATCCGCTCCAATGTCGGGTCGCCGTTCACAATGCCAACTCCTGTGCCGATTCTCCGCTATTCATGCAAAGGAAAGATCCAACCCCGCCGCCATCGGCTTGTAGAACACGCCCCTAACCAGCCATACTTGGTTGCGCCGGGCAAGCCGGCGGTGCAGAAATTGCCAGATTTTAAAATGACTTCCAGCAAATCGCCAACGCTTGCCGCTCGAATCGAGCGCTGGCCGATCGCCGGCAGCTTCACCATCAGCCGCGGTGCCAAGACCGAGGCGGTGACAGTGGTGGCGGAAGTCAGCCATGGCGGCCTGACCGGGCGGGGCGAATGCGTCCCCTATCCCCGCTATGGCGAGACGCCGGAGGCGACGCTGGCCGCCCTCCAGGCCATGCAGGAACCCTTGGCACGGGGGCTCGACCGGCAGGCCCTGCAGGCCGCGATGCCTCCAGGCGCCGCCCGCAACGCGCTGGACTGCGCGCTGCTGGACCTCGAGGCCAAGACCCGGGGTCAGCGCGTCTGGAGCCTGCTCGGACGTCCCGCGCCTTCGGCCTGCATCACCGCCTACACCATCTCGCTGGCATCGCCGGAGGGGATGGCGGCGGCGACCGTCAAGGCTGCGCACCGGCCGTTGCTCAAGATCAAGCTCGGCGGCGACGGCGACGGGATGCGTATCGCTG
>WNFA01003228.1_pt1 | contig 13552 bp, 11 predicted proteins | sample 5400481 | NCBI WGS metagenome assembly WNFA01 (sample SAMN13153340, study PRJNA577476) | soil metagenome | isolation source: 120 cm saprolite under Douglas fir tree site 2 hole 1 replicate 2 | place: USA:California | collected 2015-04-18 | reverse complement strand
TTTCGCTTGCAGCACCGCCAAAGCGTCTGTGCGTTTTTTTAACTGGGCAGCTGCCACAGCGAGCAACCTTTTATATGCTGGCGCGAACGACTCGACGTTCAGGTCGGCAACAACATCGCCTTCCTCCGCGGCGCCGCGAAAGCCTGAAAGATTACAACAAAGGGTAAGCCGTCCGAGATAATCTATATTGAAGCTTCTGCCCGCCAATGGCGAACACGGTGGGCGTGGATCATCGTTATAATAGCCCACATCGATTCCGATAGTCATTTTTAGAATACGGGCCAGCAGTGCGATCTCCTGCTCAGCGATCCTTCGCTCGTCCAGATTTAGCGACTCATCATCACCGGCCTTCGAAGTTGGCATGACGTGCCCGAAGCTCAGGTTGGCAGCTCCCATGCGGGCCACAAAAATCGCGATTTGCTCGAGTTGGGCCATCGTGTCTCGCCGAATGGCGATCTTGACGTGGAATGGCAAACCCACTTTGTAGCAACGAGAAAACGCCCGCATTAGCCGATCGAAAGAGCCTTCACCGCGCCAGCGGTCATGCGTTTCTCGTGTTATTCCATCAAAGCTGAAGGCTACATGGGTTATCGATTCCCGGTTAGCCAGCACTGCCGGCCAGATGCGCTCGAAATGCCACCCGTTAGTCACAAAACTTGATGTCAACCCAGCGGCGGCGACGGTTTCAATCACTTCAGTGAATTGTGGATGAAGGGTAGGCTCCCCACCCGTGAAGCCGACACGGGTGATACCGCCAATTTCCAGCGCATCCTTGAGGACACGCTTCAACAGATCAACTTTGAAGAATTTAGCATAGTTACTGTAAAGGGCTTCTTCTGACCGGAGGCAATAGTTGCAATGAAGATTACAAATATTAGCCAACTCGATACTCACTCGCTGTGGGCCATAGTTATTTCTGAGAGTAGGATCGCTGGACATGTAATTTAGGCGCCAATGTAGGACGCCAGCAGATCAGAAGCACGTTTCGGATTCAGTAAATCAGCACCGGCAGAGAAATCAAACGATCTGCTCTGACGTGCGAGGCGCGAAAGCATGTCGAGATTCTCAACGGCAATTGTCTTATCATATGTAGCCCAGGGACAAGCCCTAATCAGTCGTTTCATCGCTTCTGCCTGTGATAATTCACATAATCTGGTTTCTGCCTCACCGTTAACCCTCGTGAACAACAAGAAGCTCGGCTTGACAGTCTCGATCTGGGCACCGGGAAAAATGGTCTGCGGATCGAAACATCTCTTGACTACTCGCCTTTCTTGCTCTTGGCAAGAAACATTTTCAAAAACTGCTACGCCGCTCATGAGGGCGGTGTTTTCGGTAATGGCAAAAGGCCGTCGAAAGCTTCGGGCTTCGACTTCGTTTTCCCTGAGACTCAGGAGTAATTCGTCATCGGAAAGATATCGCCATCCAGCGGCCGCCAGTTGCAGAGTAAGGGTTGACTTGCCGCTGCCAGACGGCCCTATGATCATCACTCCTGTTTGAGCGTCGGGGCCAGCAACTGCAGCGCTGTGAAGTTCAAAGAGTCCGTAGCGTCGCAAAGCCGCACAGATAGCGAAAGATGTTGCCTTTGTTAAGTTGCGATCCGGAAAGTCAGGGCACTGCTTGATCCATATGTTAACATCCGCGGAATTGGCTCGGTCGATAAGCATTGACGCATTGCCGAGAACCAGGTAAAAACCACTGCCATCGGCGTAGCAATGGCCGCCGTCCTCAACTTCAAAGTGATCAAGTCCGTCAGGAATCCGCGGCAAAGGCTCGTTGCAATGAAATGAAATGATCACATGGGGAGGCTGCTCCGAGGGATCGACTTCAGTGAGGAACCATCTCTCGAGCAGGCTGTCGAGTAGTTCGCCTAACGATCGATCACGACTCTCGATCAGGAGAAAACGACCGGCGACCGTATATAATTTACGGACCGCCGGTCGACCAAAGTCTTGAGCGACTTCCATACAACCGGAAAATCTTCTTTCTCTTAAGAGTCAGTTTGTTGCGCCGCTAGCCACGATCTGGAAAAAAGTTGTAGCTTCCAGCACATCAACAGGGAGTGAGATCTCGGGTTCGACGAACAGCTTTTTGCCGTTTCCCGCGGGTTCGCCGCTGATCTGTTTCTCAGCTTGCTTCGCTGGTTGCTCTCCGTTACGGATCTCGTTTTGTTTAGCCAAGGTTGAGCGCCTCCTCGAATCTTTCGGTGTATGTTATGACGTGAATCTCCTCATGGCAACTAAATTTTAGACCATGCGGCGTTGAAGCTTTGCTTTCCCCAGGGTCAAGGCGCCTGCTGAGTCACCTTTTCCGCCGCCCCTAAAGCCAATCGCAACGCCCTTCTTTCAGCGTGCTGCAAATCCGCCCGCATAAAAAGTTTGATGTTTGGCGACAACCGCCTGATTGCATCCTCAACAGGCAGTTTGTTGATAACCATATCGACGATTTCGGATGACTCAGACGAAATGTCCACAGGAATGCCCAGCTCGTCTCCAATCTTGAGCAGAACTAAAGCCAGTGGCTGGTGCTTCGCTCTTACCGTGAGGAAGTCATCCTCAAAAAGAACTTGCAGCGGTTGTTCTTCCAGCTTTTTCTTCTCCTCGTCGGTCTGCGGCTCGACTCCATCTTCGGTGTTGCCTTCAATTAGCAGTGACTGATTATTGCCGCGAACGACGGCGTTGGCCGGCGGTTCAGATTGGTTAGCAGCATAGAAGAAAATCCCCAAGGGTCGGGGCTGGTTTCCGGCTGCCATATTAATCTCATAGTCGATATAGACCTCGGGCGCCAGGAGTTGCATAGCAGGCTCCAGCGTGAGCTCGCTGAATTCGACAGAAATCAACTGTTTCTCCATGCCTTGCCCCAAAAAGACCGGGATCTTTAGATTTTTCGATAACTGTTCAGTCACATCCGCCAGCTTGGCCTTTTCGGCCTTGAGCGAAAGATTCAAGATCGGCTTCGTCTTAACCTTTAGAGTGAACGCAGGTTTGGTCGCTGCCCTCTCCTCTTTCGGTTTTGCTTCCTGCGCCTTTATCTCCTGCTGCTTGGAATCTTGAAGAGCAGGAATGGCGGGCTCTTGTGCCGCCACGTGTGAACTGATTAGGACGACAACAAGTGCTGCCAATCTGACATTCGTAGACCGTGTTCGGCTCTCTGAAAATATTCGTTTCAAGCTCTTCTTATTGCTCCTGCAACGCTCGGCGGGGCATTTGATGGACCCTTACGCGGGACGCCAATTCCCGTGAAGCTAGCACGGGCGAAAAAATCCGTCAAACTCACGAACCTCGGGGTAGTGTCTTAAGTTGCGAGATTGAACCTGATAATGCCACTCAACCGCAGAACAGGAAGCGGTAGCGACCTGGCCAGTTCGCAACACTCCACCGCGAATCATTCAGCCAGGTGATCGAACGAGCATCGAATCCTCAACCCTGGGAAAACAACTAGTAACTTGAGTGAGGCGAATCGGCCAGGTCGCTACCGTTTCCTGTTCTGCGTTTGAGCGAATCTCAGACGATTCGTAGCTTCAAATTTGGCCTTGAAAAGCAGCCTGAAAGGACGCATCACGTAATATGCAAAACTGAGCCCCGGAGGCAGCGAACGCGAGCCGATATCGCCGTCAGTAGGCCGCAACATAAAGAAAATATACCGGGCCCGCGATCGCCAACTCTTGCGCACTCCGAAATTGTACTTGAAGATTTCACTCGAAGTCGCAGGGACATGTTCAGGGCCATCAAAAAGATGCTCGCGAACCTCTGTGGCCAACGACAAAAGACATTCGTCGGCGAGACATCGGTCCTTCACCTCAAAAGGCAGAGCTGCATCGAGAAGACTCTCAGCAAGGTATAATCCGAGAAAAATCATTCTTTCACTGTCAGTTTTTGCGGCTCGGTCCAGCAATCCATTCCAATCTATCTGCTGATGATTAATCAGCTCCGCCACGTCGCAGATCCAGGATAGTCGTTCCCAAAGGTGTCGTGAGCCATGAACGCATAAAGAAAACAACAGATCGTTTGCCGACAATGTCTTCACAACGATATCGTTCAGTGGAATTGTAGTGAGACTCTCCCAAAGTTCATGAGCCTGGACGGACGAGGCAAACAAATGTGAGGCGACTTCCCAGTGGAGTTCAACTATCACGCGTCGCTCGTCCCGAGTGAATTGCATGTTGTGCTGCGTGCGGAGCAGAAGTTCCTGCTGGCTCAGACTTAATGATTTCGCTGCGTTGTAGCCATCCGCCAGCAGAAGTTCCCGGGCGACCAGCACGTCGTCTTTCCTGACCATGATGTCCAGATCAACAAAGCGGCGCAACGCGAGATCACCGTAAGCAAAGAGTGCCAGCACCGGCCCTTTGTAAGGAATTGCCTCGATGCGAGAAGCGGCAAACAATTTGATGAGGTGACATAACTCAGAGGTGAGCACAATATTCCGAGCAGCATTTTCCCGATAGTCCCGCTTCAATTCACGCAAAACGTCAGGTGGAACGAGATCTGATGCGTATCGATCAAGCTGAACGTAAGCAAGAGGAAGCAGGGAATGTCTGCGTGCCAGTTTAAGAAGGTAATTCCAATCAATACCTGCGCTCGACAGACTGCGAAGGCGCTCGGTGATGGGCCCGCTGGCACTCGTGCGTGCGCAACAGAGCAGCAGCTCGTGCTCGGGACTATTCAGTCTTTTCAATACTGGAGCTGCAAGCATACTGTTTACTCAGAAATGAAGAGGTGTCCTAATTTGAAAACGGGTTCCAACAATTGTACAGATCCTACTCTCTACGATGATCTCGGGAAATGCCACTCAACCGCAGAACAGGAAGCGGTAGCGACCTGGCCGGTTCGCCCCACTCAACTTATTGGTTATTCTAAGCTTTGAGTCACTCCGTGTTCATCGTGCTGGTTCATGATTCGCTGTCGAGTATTGCGAACCGGCCAGGTCGCTACCGCTTCCTGTTCTGCGGTTGAGTGACACCATCCGGATCGCTCCTCTCGGGAACTTAGGACAGTACTAGCGATGATGGTCCACACAAATCAAATTCGGCCGCTCGCTTGGATGACTCACAGCTTCGTCGTGATTAAAGGCATAAACAAAACTCAAGCCTTGATCAAAAAACTTCTGAGTTTCGGGATTAGTGGTGGATACAGGATGATGAAGCGAGCCCATACCGGAGACTAGAGTTGCAGGTTTTTCAATTCCGGCACCCATCCGCATTCCGTTGTCGGGTTGCTGCGAGTGAGCCACCATAAGGACTGAAAGCAAAAGGATAATTAAGAAAGTCGTTTTCATTTCAGTGCACCTCAAGGACAGGTAAGAGGTTAGTTTGGTACTGCCAATATCCGTCCCGAAGACTCTGCGCTTCCTCTGTGTACTCGGGAGCTACTCATTCACCTTCAATACGGCGAGAAAAGCTTCCTGTGGGATTTCAACGCGTCCCACCTTCTTCATCCGTTTCTTGCCTTCTTTCTGTTTCTCGAGCAGCTTGCGTTTGCGCGAGATGTCGCCGCCATAGCACTTGGCAATAACGTTCTTGCCGAGCGCTTTTACTGTTTCCCGGGCAATTACCTTGTTGCCGATCGCCGCCTGGATTGGCACTTCGAAAAGCTGGCGCGGGATCAACTGCTTCATCTTCTCAGTAAGAACTCGCCCCTTTGCCTGCGCCGTGCTCCGATGAAGGATTAGCGAGAGCGCGTCGACGGGTTCGCCCGCGACCATAATGTCGAGCTTGACGAGGTCGCTCTCCCAATAGCCGGCGAGGTTGTAATCGAGTGAAGCATAACCCCGCGAGACGGACTTCAAACGATCGTAAAAGTCCATCACGACCTCATTGAGAGGCAACTCGTAAGTGAGCATCACCCGATTGGAAGTTATGTACTCAAAACCTTTCTGCACACCGCGCTTCTCTTCAAGCAACGGCAGAATACCCCCCAGATAATCGTCAGGCGTGAGAATGACGGCGCGAATGACGGGCTCTTCTATCTTCACGATGCGGCCCGGATCCGGCATCTTGGCCGGCGAATCAATTTCGGTAATCTGGCCATCGGTGGTTGTTACGATATAACGGACGCTGGGTGCAGTCGTAATCAGATCCAGATCAAACTCGCGCTCGAGCCGTTCCTGCACGATCTCCATATGCAACAGGCCGAGGAAACCACAGCGAAACCCAAAACCCAGCGCGGTGGAGGATTCGGGCTCGTAAAAAAACGACGCATCATTCAGACGCAACTTGTCTAAAGCATCGCGCAACTCTTCGTATTGATTGGTGTCCACCGGATAGAGCCCGGCGAAAACCATCGGCTTAATTTCCTGATAACCCGGAAATGGTTCCTGTGTCGGTCGCGCCGCTTCCGTCACCGTATCTCCAATTTGCACGTCGGCAACCGCTTTGATGGATGCAGTAAGAAAACCAACTTCCCCGACGCCCAACTCATCAATCGGAGTTGGTCGTGGCCGGTTAACGCCCAGAGTCTCAACCTGGTAATCGCGCCCGGCATTGACAAGTCTAATCTTCATTCCTTTTCGTATCGATCCGTCGATGACACGAAAAAGAACGATCACTCCGCGATAGGAGTCGTACCAGGAGTCGAAGATCAGAGCCTTCAAGGGCGCGGCCGGATCTCCCTTCGGAGATGGCACCTCGCGGACGATTGCTTCCAAAACTTCAGCAACGCCCTGGCCGGTTTTTGCGCTCGTGAAAATCGCGTTATGAGTTTCCAGTCCGATGAAGTGTTCGATCTGCTCGATCGCTTTTTCGGGCTCGGCGCCGGGCAGGTCGATCTTATTGATTACCGGAATGAGCTCGAGATTGTTTTCGATTGCGAGATAAGTGTTCGCGAGGGTTTGCGCTTCGACACCTTGTGAGGCATCGACAACAAGCAAAGCGCCTTCGCAGGCTGATAGTGAGCGCGATACCTCGTAGGAGAAGTCCACATGTCCGGGAGTGTCGATCAGATTGAGTATGTATGACTGACCATCCTGCGCTGTGTAATCAAGCCTGACGGCGTGGGCTTTGATTGTGATGCCGCGCTCCCGCTCGAGATCCATGTCGTCGAGTATCTGCTCGGACATATCGCGGCCTGTTACGGCGCCGGTCAGCTCTAGCAGCCGGTCCGCGAGTGTCGACTTGCCGTGATCGATATGAGCGATGATGGAGAAATTGCGAATGCGGGACGGGTCCATGGAAAAATATTTTCTTTCGAGATCAGACCTTTGTACTTAGTGTTTAGAACTTAGTGCTTTGAACTTTGTACTTGGAACTTGGATGTACACTGTAAATCTCGGCGAGTCGAGAGCAACAAAGCGAAGCTCAAAGGATAAAGCACCAAGTACAAAGTACAAAGTTCAAAGCACTAAGTTCTAAGCACTAAGTTCTAAGCACTAAGCACAAAGCACCAAGTACAAAAGTACAAATGTCCTAATCAGTCATCAATATGCGCATCAACATACGCCCGCGCCTTTTCCGGCGTGTTGACCGATTGGATAAAGTCTCCGCTTTTGAAAGCCCATAGAATATGGTCTTTGACAAAAACGCCGTATGCATCTGCAGGCGTATCGTCTTCGTTCCACAATCCCAGCTTCTTCCAGACACGATGCATAACCTCAGTGTCTTGTGTCACACTCGCCGCCTGAAACAGTTTGTGCCTGTCATCGTCCGACATCGAGCTCTTAGGGGCACCGGGAGAATTGCTGTTCGAGTCTGCATTCGAATTTGAGTTTCGATTGGTATTGGCGTTGTAGTTCAAACTGCGGTTGACGTTATAGGCGAAGGAGCTCCGCTGAAAATAAAAATAAAGTCCAATGCCAATCACCACCAACACGATCAAACCCAAACATCCCAAGCCCCCGCAACCGAGGGCAATCTTTTGGTTCTTCGTCATTCTTTCTTCTTTCCAAAACTGGAATCAGGATATCGCCGTATCTCAATCTAACGTCTTCATCCAGGAAATGCAGCGCTGGAGATGCTCGCGCATGATATTCGCATTCTCGCGATGCATATCGCCATGCCCCGGCAAGACCCATTCGAAGTCATAAGCCAAGAGCTTTGACATCGAACGCGTCTGCTCGGCCCAGGAATACCAGGCAACACTGCGGAAGGCGGTCAACGTTTTGCCGCGTGGCGACCAGGCAAGGTGATCACCGGTGAAAAGAAATTTGTTTCGGTACAAAAAGACCAGGTGGCCGCGGGTGTGACCAGGCGTCGGTATGGCAATCAGATCATTATCGAGCGCAATCGCTTGGCCGCCCTCAACTACCTGTTCGACGCCCAAACGCGCCGCCCCATCCGACGCATGCATAACTCGCTCGCAGCCAAACTCTTTTCTGAACAATTCATGATCGGCGATGTCATCCTTATGTGTGAGGAGCATCGTGTTAATGCCACCCATCGTCTTGAAGCGCTTTACCAGCTGGCTTGCGAACCGCGGAGAGTCAATCAGTACGTTCCCACCCTCACCAGGCGGACGTGTGATCAGATAACTCCAACCCCCAAAAGTTGATTCCGAGGTAAACCCGCAAAAATAAACATTCTCATCGAGCAACAAAGGAAAGGCGTCAATTCCGATGTGCGCATCGTGTTTCCCGGTAGAGCCAATCGAACCGGTCGGACAGGCTACCAGGGCCATCATTGCGAGTTTCGTATCGTCTGTTGTCTCAGGCTGGTGGTAGACGCTGCACTGATCGCCGTGGTCTCTGAATATTCCGGGGGCAAGCTGGCTGCAGGTATCACAATCGATGCAGGTCGAGTCGACAAAGAAATCTCCAGGAACATTCTCGGGTAATCGCTGTTGCAAATTCGCCATGATGGAAAACTATGATTTGCATGATGGCGCAATGAGGAGAAAGGTTCAAGCAGAGGAAGGATAGAAGAAGGAGCAGGAGCAGACGGCAGGAGCAGGAAATCATTTTTCATTATTGTCATTTGCCCAAAGAGTCAGTGGTCCGCAGTCAGTAGTCCGTCGGTGCCAACGCGAATGTTACTCAACTGCAGATCAGCGGCCGTAATCGACCATTGACCACGGACTCCGGACTACTGACCACGGACTACGGACCAAAATGATTTCCTGCTCCTGCCGTCTGCTCCTGCCCCGGGCTCTTACAGCCCGAATTCATTAATCAGTCTATGCAAATAGGAACGGCTGATCCCGAGCCGTTTGGCTGCTGCCATTTTGTTTCCACCTTCGCATTGCAGCGCGCTCAAGATCATGCGGCGCTTAATTGAGACTACTGCGCCTTCGAGGGTTGACTCATCCGAAGTATTGGTGTCCGGTAATACCTGCAACATTTTCTTCGGCACAAACTCGAGACCCAATTTGGAGTTGTTGCTCAAGACAACCAGTCTCTCCATCAGGTTTTCGAGTTCTCGTACATTGCCGGGCCACTCATATTCCTGCAGCACGTCGACAAGTGCGGGTTCGAGCTCGGGAGTCGAATGGCCATACTTGTGTGCAGCCTTGGCAGCGAAGTGAGCCGCCAGAACCGGAATATCATCCTGGCGTTCGCGCAGCGGCGGCAGCTGTAAAGGAACAACGTTGAGACGATAAAAGAGATCTCGACGAAACCGTCCCTCTTCTACTTCCAATTCAAGATCTCTATTGCTGGCCGCAATAAGTCTGATGTCTACGTTCAGGGTCTTCGTGCCGCCCACCCGCTCAAAAGCGCGCTCCTGCAAAACTCGAAGCAACTTAACTTGCACGGCCGCACTCAATTCGCCAATCTCGTCCAGCAGTAGCGTCCCGCCATCAGCCAGTTCGAAGCGTCCCTTGCGAGTTTGAGTTGCTGACGTAAACGCACCCTTCTCGTGACCAAATAATTCCGACTCAATCAAAGTTTCAGGCAGCGCAGCGCAACTAACCGCAACGAAAGGGCCTTCCGCACGCGGGCTCTCTTGATGAATGGCACGCGCTAACATTTCTTTCCCCGTTCCATTTTCGCCGGTCAACAAGACTGTAGCGCTGGTGGCAGCCACGGCTCTTGCCTGTCTCAGGATGTGCTCCAGAGATTGACTCGTGCCCAACAGGTGTGCGAACCCCGGCGGGTGGCCCATCTCATCGCGCAGTCGTCTGTTCTCCATTTCGAGGCGTCGCATTCGGGCGGCCTGGTTGACGATGTGCAGAACCTCGGCCGAGTCCAATGGCTTTTCAAAAAAACCATATGCACCGCGCCTCACGGCTTCGAGCGCCCCGCGTTTTGAATCGCTGCCCGTAATTACAACTACCTGTGGCGCAAGATCTTGTGAGCGTGCGACATCAATTAGCGTGAGGCCTTCCGATATGTCTTCAACTTGAGGAGGCAGATGAAGATCGGTTACTACAACATCGATTAGCTGGGCATTGATAAGTGCGATCGCCTCTTCTCGAGAAGAAGCCTGAAAGACCTGATAATCAGAAATGAGTGTCCAGTAGAGACCACTCCGCACTGCCTCGTCATCATCAACGACGAGTACGATGCCCTTAACTTGCGCCTGCTCTGCCATGCTGAAAACTCACTTCCGACACTGAAAACGAAATACCCTCGCGAGGGTACGCGACAAACTGCTGGGCAGGTACTCTGAAAGGAAACGGGCGTGACCGGCTCAGTCTAGAGACTCAAGCTTTAGCTTAGCCACTGCGTCACCTAAGGTGTGACTCTAAACTCACGTCCTCAAACTAAACCAAACCAGGGTCGGCGCAACTGGTGTTTGGTACAAAGGGCTTGCCGCGCCCTTACTTAGCCACGCTTGTAGGTTGCGCCCGATGGTAGCATGACGCGAAAGGTGGTGCCAGTGCCATCGATTGAGCTTACCTCGATGGATCCGCCATTTGCCTGAATCACTTCACGGCAGGTGTAGAGTCCAAGACCGACGCCGCTTTTCTTGGTTGTCGCAAACGGATGAAAGAGCCGGTTTTCAATGAATTGCCTGCTCATTCCGACGCCCGTATCGCTGACACTTACTACAACCCTTCCATCTTCAGTTTGTTCTCCTGCGATCGTGAGCGTTCCGCTTTTTTCGGACATTGCCTCCAGAGCGTTAAGAACCAAATTCTCAATCACGTTCTCTATCCGATCACCATCCGCAAGCGCGATCAAAGTCGGCGGAAGGTTCATCTCTATCTTGTGCTTTTCTCGCAATGGTTCGGCTGTCATGGCCACTACTCGTCTTATGATAGGGATTAAGTCAGTCGGCAGCGGTCGTTTATGTTCACCACTCAAAGTAGTTACCGGCTTACTGATGCGCGCAACCAGACCTTTTAGTTTTTCCGTTGCTCCAGTGAGCGATTTCATAGCATCCGCGCGAAACTGCTCGTTATCGAAATGGCGTTCCATATTTCCGACTATCAACGACAAAGCCTCAATGGCGTTTTTTAGATCATGTGTCAGCAGCGCTGACAACCTTACGAACGAAGCAAATTGTCGCGATTCTGCTTCCCGGGCGATCTGGGCGCGCAAACGTTCTGTTACTACATTAATATTGTCTGCCATGCCCCGCGCATCGTCGCTCGATCTAATGTCGATACGATGGTTCAACTCCCCTTTAGCAATCGCAGTTAGTCCCCTGTTGACGCGTTCTATGCCGCGAAGCTTCTTCTGTACGTATTGCTCCAATATCAATGCCGCGACACTGGCGAGCACGAGTGCCAGCAGCAGACCAGTAATGCCTGCGCGGTACGCACCGAAAAGAAGCTGTGAACGATCGCGCATAACCGCCACTGAGACGTTCAAGCGAGGCAGCGGCGCAAACGTAGTGAGGTAATCCTGCCGGGTCGGCGAACTGAAGCTTATGGTACCGCTTTTGCCGGCTAGCATCGCGCCGGCAGCTGGCATGAATGCCGGAATCGCAGAGCTTACTTCCTGGTGTTTGAGCGCTCCATTCGCGTGGTAAAGAATTGTTCCAGACTGATCCAGCACAATGACTGTGGAGTGAAGTCCGTTGTCAGGAGTTACTTTCGTTTCCAGGACTTGTGCGACGTCAGAAAACACTGGTTCGAGATCCAACACTGCAACGAGCGCGGCAACGCCCGGCGTCCGGTTCTCGGCAAAAACTGGCAGGGTGTATTGCAACGTTGTGCCGGCGGAGTTGGTTTCGATTGGTTGGACCAGGAGAATATTTCCCTGAAGGTCCCAGACGCGTTTGTCTGGTTTGGGCTGGTCCGGCGGGAAGTTGTAGAGGCGAAATATTGGCCGGCTGTTTTGAGGATCGCTTGAGTTGCGCTCAGCGAACAATAACGGCTGGCTATTCTGAGCAAAGAAGGCAACGCTTTTGAAATGGCCGCGGCTATCAATCAGAGCCGCCACGCTCGCCCGCAGTTCAGCCGGTAAACTCGCGCTGTTATCAGAATTGCCCTTCGTCTCGCTCGAAACATCAGCACGCGGCGTTTCGCTCCGTGAACCGTTTCTCTCCTTCACAAACTGCTCCGTTACTCGAGAAAGCGCAAACCTCATGATTTCGTTCTCTTCTTTGTGGAGAACGCTGTCTACTCCGCTCGTGAACGCGTTGAGATGATCCTGAAGGTCGGCGCCGACGGCGTCGTCGGTGGCCGTTATTCCATTCCAGTAGTTGAAAACAACAACGAGCAGCAAGGGCGCGAAGCAAATGAGCAGGTATGTGAGAAAGGGTTTCGGTCGAATGTACATGGCAAACCATTAAGCCGGCCGCCGGCCGAACTCTGCGAGGAGCGGCGCCAGCGTCTCGATAAGCTGCTCATGAGTCACGCCATTACTCGCAACCAGACCATTGCGGTTCTGCACGTCGAGCACGTTGTAACGAAGCGGCTGGCCAAACAGGTCGGTCATTTGGCCTCCTGCTTCAGTCAGTATCAACTGTGGTGCACAAGTATCCCATTGCTTTGTGCGTGGCGAGAGATGAATGTACAGATCGCACTGGCGCTCGACAATTAGGCCGACCTTTATCCCTACCGATCCGCGTCGCACCTCTTCTTTAACGCCGAGGATACTTACAACTTTATTCATGCGCGAACTGCGGTGCGACCGGCTGGCGGCGAGGCGCATCCTTGTCACGTCACGCTGGTCCGAGACTTGTGCGCGCTCAGGTTCATATTCTGGTCGTTCGATCCAGGTGCCTTGTCCGCGCACAGCTCTGTAGAGAACGCCGGTCAACGGTTGATACACAACCCCGACCACGCACTCGCCATCCTCGGCAAGTCCAATCTGTACCGCGAAGTCGCCGTTGCCGTCGATGAAACCATTAGTTCCGTCCAAAGGATCGACCATCCAGGCGCGCTTCTTTTCGAGCCGGTGCTCCGTATCGATCGACTCTTCCGCAAGGATACCGTCGTCCGGGAACTCCCGCACCAGCCGAGAAACGATCAGCTCGTTTGCGATTTTATCTGCTTGGGTCACCGGCTCGAGATCGTCTGCGCTACTCTTTTGTTCGACATTGAGCGGGCCTTCGTAGAAATCGAGAATGGCCTCACCTGCCTCGCGTGCCAGTTCCAGTGCCACGCGCAGCTCCCGCTCGTAAGGTTTGATTTCCACTGTGGTGATCATAAGCTAAGGATATCGGACATTTTCGCCGCAACTGCGCGAATAACGTCGATTGTTTCATCGATGTCCGCTCGAGTGGTGCGAAAGTTTG
>WNFA01003227.1_pt1 | contig 13553 bp, 9 predicted proteins | sample 5400481 | NCBI WGS metagenome assembly WNFA01 (sample SAMN13153340, study PRJNA577476) | soil metagenome | isolation source: 120 cm saprolite under Douglas fir tree site 2 hole 1 replicate 2 | place: USA:California | collected 2015-04-18 | reverse complement strand
GAAGAACCAAAACTGAAAACTGACAACTGAATACTGATCGCTCTAAGAATGCCACGACAACCACAGCCGGCGCCGAACGACGGCGCGCTCGTCATAAATAAACCGAAAGGGAGAACGTCGCACGATATCGTCGATGCGGTGCGCCATCTGGCGGGCTTCCGGCAGATTGGACATCTGGGCACGCTAGATCCGCTGGCGACCGGTGTTCTGGTGCTGCTGCTCGGCCGGGCCACGCGGCTTATGCAGTTCTACGCCGGGCGCCGCAAGCGATATGAGGCGGGCTTCCGGTTCGGCTTCGCGACGGATACCTACGATGCCGATGGCGAAGCGCAGGGGCCGGACACCGCGCCAGAGCTCGATGCTGCGACCATCGAAAAGTTTGCCGAAGAGTGCATCGGGCGATTCGAACAGATGCCTCCGTCGTTTTCCGCGAAGAAAGTGAAAGGGCGCCCGGCGTATGAGTTGGCGCGCAAGAAATTGGCTGTCGAGCTGAAGGCCGTCGGAGTCGAGCTTTACGAGTACAAACTCAAGGAGATTGAGGGGAGCATCGCGCGGTTTGTCATCGAGTGCTCCTCCGGCACCTACATCCGTTCGCTGGCGCATGAGATGGGGCAGAAGCTCGGGTGCGGCGCGCACCTGGCGGAAATCACGCGCACGGCGGTCGGAGAATTTTCGCTGGAACAGGCGATCACGCTTGAGGAGCTCGCTGAAGCCAAGCAGGCCAGGAAATTCGCAGACCGTGTGATCCCCCTCGAAAACCTGCTGACTGATTTTCCGCGAGTTAACGTTTTACCGGTAGTCGAAAAGCGCGTGCGTCACGGCACGAAGTTCAATATCACGCTCGCGCAGCTTCAGCCGGGCCGCGCCGAGCCGCCTCCCGGGGCGACGACGCAGCTCGATGGCGGTGAACCGAAGCCACCGCGGCTGCGGGTATTCAGCCAGCAGGATAAACTCATCGCCATTGCCGAAGCCGTCGTGCCGCGGACTTACCAGCCAATCGTAGTGTTCGAAGCTCTGCCGTAGTTCACCCACGCCCGAGCGCAAATTCGTTCCCCAGCGAAATTCAGATTGCCAGGGCGAAACGCCCGAGGATTCTGTCACTCACGGACTTAGGGTTGAGGTTGTGTTCCAGGTGATTGCAGGGTCCCTGGACCGACGGCCCCACGGCCTCCGGTTTCGCCGCGACCGGCGAAAATCGTCCGCGTGAGATGATCCGCCAGGCGCAGTTTTCGCGGGGTGACAAGAATCAGAAGTTCGGTGTCCTGCAGCGATTTCTTCCGCCCCCCGAACGCGTATCCCGCGATTGGGATTTCAGCAAAGCCCGGCAGTCCGGTGATGGAGCGGGTCTCTTCCGTATCGGTAAAACCGCCAAGCATGGTCGGTTCGTCCTCTTTGACGCGAACGGTCTGCGTCAGCGTGCGGTTGGAGATGACGGGTATCCCGTTCACGCTGGAGCCAGCTAACGAGCGGATTTCGAACTCGAGCAGCAGAGTCACTTCATTGTTGGGATGAAGCGTGGGTGTCGCTTTTATTTTCACGCCGAGATCAACATATTCCGAGCCCGGATAGGGCGTCTGCGCGACGCCGACGGCTGCGCTGTTGGCGAAATTCGTGGAATCCTGAATCACGGTTACCTCGCCCTGGGTCGCGGCCGGATCCTGGGACACCAGAGCAACGTCGGGAAGTCCGCTGGTGGTTAATACAGAGGCGATCAGCGCGGAGGGCCCAACTGGAGTGTTGAGTTCGATGCGCGAGGCAAAGGTGCCGCGTCCTTGACCGAGATAAACGCCGAGCGTGGCCGCGCCTTTGTTCGTCACCGCGAGGTCGGGGACCGTACCGTTCGCAAAATTGGCGATCACGATTCCGGCGGGAGTCGTAGCGGTCGGCAGCGGAGAGCCTGTAGGTTCGCTGAATGTGCCGTCCAAATTGCTACTTCCCAGCAAGATCGAAACTGAGCCCGAAACTGTGGCGTTGCCCTGGTTTACGACGGCAAGGTCCGGCACCATGTCGGCATTCAAGTCGCCGGTGGCGATGGCGACCGGAGAAGTCCCCACCGCAATCGGTGAGTTTGTGGCTTCCGAAAAGCTCGCGTTTCCATTGGTATTCACGTCCAGCAGGATGGTGACGTTGTTGGAGGCTTGGTTGACAACTGCGAGGTCCGCCGCGAGAGCGTTATTCGCGTTGGCCAGCGTGCTGTTTCGAAAATTCGCGGTCACCAGCGCCACGGGACCCCGCTCCGGACCGGTGGATGGCGTGAGTGTAAACTGCTGCTGCGCCGTCAGGGGCGCGGTGCTGGAGTCCGTGACTTGCGCCATGAAGGTGAAGCTCCCCGGGGTGTTCGGGGTTCCCGTGATCCTGCCCGTCGCTGATGCCAGGCTCAATCCCGTCGGCAACGAACCGGCGGCAACCGTCCATGTGTAGGGCGCCCGCCCGCCGGTCGCCCTCAATATTGCATCGTAAGGTCCCCCGATGTTGCCGTTCCCCAGGGAATTCGCAACGGTAAGAAGAGGGGCGACCGCTGTGACGGATATGCCCAGTGTGGTCATCGCGGAGTGCTGCGGCGTCGCGGAATCAGCGACACTCACAGTGAAGCCTGAATTACCTAGAGCGGTCGGGGTGCCGCTAATTGTTCCCGTCGCGGGGTTCAGAGACAGCCCGCTCGGGAGAGTCCCCGCCGTAACGCTCCAGGTCCGCGCACCGCTCCCTCCTGCGGCGCGCAGAGAGGCGGAATAGGGTGTCTGCAGCGTCGCGCCGGGAAGTGAGGTCGAATCGATTGCCAGGGTGCCACCGAGTGCGAAGGGAGAGCCCGGAAATTCCGTGAAGCCGCCGGTCCCGTCGCCTCTGAAGAGGGAAATCGTGCTGTCCCCTTCATTCGCCACTGCAAAATCCAGGTTGCCGTCACCGTTAAAATCCGCCAGCACAATGGAACTCGGAGAGTTTCCCACGTTGTAGGGAGAGCCGTTCGCTTCTCTCAGCAGTAGATTTCCACTGCTGTCCAGCGAGCTGAGCAGGACCGTGACATTGTTCGATTCCGCATTCGCAACCAGCAGATCCGGCGTCTGGCTGGCATTCGTTCCGGAACTGGACCTGTTGCGAAGAATTCCCGCAGCAAGTGCGGTGGGAGCGATCGCCGCTACCGGCAAGGAGAATGGCGAGTTGACCTCGGCAACAAGGTTTCCACTGTCCCTATTCTGCAAGACGGTGATGGTGTTGTCGTTGCGATTGGCGACGGCAAGTTCTGGCAATGTGCCTGCATTGAAATTGCCCGCAACGAGCGCAACGGGATTCTTGCCGACAGTAAAGCTTGTCTCCGGGAAAATGGTTGAGGCTGGCAGCCCCGTCAATGTGGCGGCGTTCCCCTGACCTCCGGAGAGCAGTGAGAGGGTGATCGGAAAGCGATCGCCGACGAAAAAGCTGGCCGGCTTGCCGTCTTGCGCACGCAGCAGCACCTGGCGCCCGCTCTGAACCAGCGAGAGAGTTTCGGAGAAATTGGCCGCAAAGCTCGGAAGGGTGAGCAGAAAGGTGGAAAGGCCGCCGCCAATGGGGACGACGGGCGGAATGCCGGAGAAGCCCTTTGCTGCAAAGACTTGTTGAATGTTGGTGAGCAAGTTCGTCAGGGTTGTTGACGATTTGAGCCTATTCACGTCGTTGGTACTCAGTGCGATGAGCTGCTCGGAAGCCGGAGGTGTAATTCCAAGAGCGCGCGCTTTGTTGCGGTCGACGGCGAGGAGTTCGATCTCCAGCATGACTTCGCCGCGGGCCCTCTCGAGTTGCTCGATCAGTTCACCGGCAAGGGCGAGCCGCTCCGGCGTGTCGCGCATGGTGATGGTGCGGCTGCGTGCGTCAATATCGATGCGCGTACCTCCGGTGATGTCGCGCAGGATGCGCAGCATTTCGGTGGCGTCCTCCGGGCCGATGGCGGCGGATAGTGGAAAAGTCTGCTCCGCTTCCAAGCCGTATTGACGCCGCTTCTCCGGCGTGTCTGGAGAGACAAACAGCAACGTTGGATTCAATGGACGCCAAAAGGTTCCTGATTGCATACCGAGGAGGGACATGCCAGTATAAAAATCCACATCATCAACGCGCAGGTGCACGTTCCTGACCGTGAGGTCCGGATCAAAGGCTGCTTTGAGGCCAAAGAAGCTCGCCAACTGTTCGTAAACCGTCTTGGTATCGCCGTGCAGGTTCAGGTTGCGCTTTCCGGGCTGCGGTTGCAGCCGCGGAAGGCCGGGGATTCCGGTGGCGGGCTTTGCGCGAGGCTCGTCCTCCATCGCTTTGAGTTGAGCGAGGCGCGCCTCGACGATGGTGTTTCCGGGATCGACCCGGAGCGCCGTCGCCAATTCCTCGGTGGCCTGGGTCAGGCGGCCCGCCAGGGCATCACGTTCGGCAGCCTCGACGTAGGCGCGAACCAGCTTGGAGCGCAGCGCCGCACCCCGTTCGACAATGGAGGCCTCCTGCGGGGCGTAACGCACGGCTTCTTCGTAGTCCGCCAGAGCTTCCTCGAAGCGCCCTGCTGCTTCGGCCTTGTCGCCCCGATCAGCAGCTTTCTGGGCACGTTTGAGATCGGGGTGCACCATTGCGGCTTGGAGCTGTGATGGTGAAGGTGCCTGAGCCGGAACCTGCGTGCAAAGCAGCAGCGACAGGAAGAAGGAAGTGCTTTGGCAGAAGGTGCGCATAAGCATCAAACAGAATAACCTATCCTTGCGCCCGGGAAATCGGACCAAGTTAGTCCGGTTGACGGAAGTCCGTCGGTGCGGTACACTTAAATCGCAGTTGCAAATGACTCACAACTGGGGTTTTCGTGCTCTCGGCTCTTCTTATCGCGCTTCGTGAAGGTGTTGAAGCTTCTCTCGTCGTGGGCATTATCCTTGTCTATCTTTCCCGCACGGGCCGCGGGCACCTCGCACGCTTCGTCTGGTATGGCGTGGCGGCCGCCGCCGCGCTCAGCCTGGGCGTGGCGGTGGCACTGGAACGCTGGCGCATCAGCGAAGACGGCTTTGAGGGGCTGATGCTCCTCATCGCCGCGGTCTTCGTTGTTACGATGATCGTATGGATGAACCGCGTTGCGCGCCACCTGAAAAAAGAGATCGAGGCCAAGGTGGAGGCCTACGCGGAGAAGGCGGGAAGGGCGGCGGGCTGGGGGATTTTTGTTTTTGTTTTCCTGATGGTCCTGCGCGAGGGGACGGAGCTGGCGCTGATTCTGCGGGCCGTGGAGCTTTCGAGCGAAGGACTGCAAACGTGGATTGGGACGACTGCGGGGATCGCGGGCGCTGTCGCCGTGGGACTTTTCTTCTTTAAGGGCACGCTGCGCGTGCCGCTGCATCGCTTCTTTGCCGCGACGACCGTCATCCTGATGCTCGTCGCGTTTCAACTGGCGCTTACCGGGTTGCACGAGCTGAGCGAAGCACGCTGGCTGCCTTCGAGCAAAGCTGAAATGGCTGTTTTGGGGCCCATCGTTCGGAATGAGCTGTTCTTTTTTGTGTTCATCTTTGGTGCGGCGACCCTGTTGGTTTTGCGTGAGTGGCAGGCGGCTTCACATGCCAAGCAGGCGAAAGAGACCCTGAACGATGCGGCGAAGCGGCTGTTGGAATCGCAGAGCCGGCGGCAGCGCCGATGGATGATTGCGGCGGCCACGGCTTCGCTGACGGTGATTTTGGTGCTGACGGCGGATTTCATTTATGCGCGGGCAAACTCGGCGCCGCCGGCGGCGCGACCCATTGACGCTGCGGGAAATTCCATGCGCGTGCCAATCAGCGAAGTTCAAGATGGAAGCCTGCATCTTTTCACCGTAAATGCAGGCGGGCAGTCGCTGCGGTTCATGATCATTAAGAAGCCGAACGGATGGGGAGTGGCGCTGGATGCCTGCCGTATCTGCGGCGCGGAAGGATACCGGCAGGATGGACAAAACGTTATTTGCCGGCACTGCGCCTCGGCGATTTACATTCCGTCGATTGGCCATCAGGGAGGGTGCAATCCCATCGGCGTGCCGTCGCGCGTGGATGGGGGGGACTTAGTGATCGATATTTCGTCGTTGGCGCAAGCCGCAAAGGAGATTCCTCAGTAGCGGCACTCTGGTTCGTGCCCCCACTCGCGCGACCAACAATTTTATGTTCCTGCGACTTGTTGCCGATTCTTTTGGACGCCGTCCGCGCCACAAGCTCCTTACCGGGGCGGCGCTGGCACTGGGCATGGGAGTAGCTACAGCGGCGCTGAGCGTATCGCTGGATGTGGGCGACCGGCTGGCGAAGGAATTCCGCAGCTTGGGGGCGAATCTGTTAGTCACGCCGCAGGCGGATTCCCTCCCGCTCGAAATCGGCGGTGTCGATTATCGCCCCGTCAACGCCGGTGCCTATCTCCCGGAAGCCGACCTGCCAAAACTCAAGACGATCTTCTGGCACAACAACATTATCGGCTTTAGTCCAATTCTGGAGATCCCGATTGAGTCTTGGTCATCGGCTTCCAAGACTTGGCTCACTCCCTCCGTTGTTGGGAACGCGACGCTCATTGGAGCCTGGGCCCAGCACACAGTTGCCATTCCGGACGGCACTACCTACGTCAGCGGGGTGGAGAAAACAAACCCCTGGTGGAATGTCGAAGGAGAATGGTTTGGCGAGAATTCACGCCAATGCCTCGTGGGGGTCAATTTCTCAAAGAAGTTTGGTGCAAAAGTCGGCGACGAACTAAACGTGAGTGCCGGGGACCATAGCCGCTGGATCACAATGAGAGTAGTGGGTCTTCTTTCATCCGGAGGACCAGAAGATGACGCTGTACTTGCCCCACTTTCAGTTGCACAGGAACTTGCCGGCAAGCCAGGACAGTACCGCAAATTGTATGTAAGTGCGCTGACGAAGCCGGAAGATGCCTTTGCGAAGCGCGATCCGAAATCGTTTACACCTTCCGAGTATGACCGCTGGTTTTGCACGCCTTACATTTCGTCGATCGCGTTTCAGATTCAGCAGGAATTGCCGGGAGCGGATGTGCGGGTGATTCGCCGCGTCGCAGAAGGCGAAGGGCAGATCCTGAAGCGCGTGCGCGTGCTGCTGTGGCTGGTCACGGGAGCAGCGCTGCTTGCCGCCACGTTAGCCGTGGGGGCTTCTTCGGCGGCTTCGGTGATCGAGCGGCGCACGGAGATTGGCTTGATGAAAGCACTCGGCGCAGGCTCCGGAACAGTTGGATTCCTGCTTTCGGCAGAACAGCTGCTGCTCGCGTTTGTGGGTGGCGGAACCGGCTACGCGTTGGGGATTGTTCTGGCGCGCCTGGTCGGAGAGAAAATCTTCGGCGCGGCGCCTGAGCCTTCGCTCATCGTCTTTTTTGTGATTATTGCACTCGCTGCCGGCGTCACGATTCTTGGCAGCTCCCTTCCGCTGCGCCGTGCTTCACGGTACGAGCCGGCGCCGATCTTGCGAGGCGAATGATGTCAGGCTATCGGGCAACAAATCGAGCCATGTTCTGGCGCATCATCCGGCGCCTGCTTAGCGCGAACCGCGGCCGGCTCTTCGTCATATTGCTTGCTCTAGGTGCAGGCGCCGCTGTCACCGCCGCGCTTCTCAATCTCCAAGTGGATGCGAAGCGCCGGCTCACCAAAGAATTTCGAGCTTTCGGCGCGAATATTATTGTTGCGCCTGTGAGGTCAAATGGTCTTGGAGAGAATTCGGCTACGCTTCAGGAACAGGATGTGGCCCAAACCATTCGAGAGATAGGAAATCCTTCGATCGTTGCTGCTCCGTTTCTCTATTTTGTCACGAGCCTTCAGAAGGTCGGAAACAGTTTAGTTCCTGAACGGCAAAAGCAAGTCCAAGTAGTCGGCGCGGGAACAAATTTAGGGGCTGCACTTCATGTTCTCATTCCGGGCTGGAAAGCCCCCCAACTGGTCTTCTGGGACGAGAGCGATGCGGCTATGGTGCAGGGCGACTGCTTCCTGGGAGCAAAGGTTGCAGTACAATTGCATGTCCGGGAGGGTGATGTCGTCGAGCTGCTCTACGGAGCCCATGCCGAGCATCTCAAGAATATCCGAATTATCTCAACGGGCGGCGATGAAGACAATCAAGTCTTCATCGAGTTGCGGACCGCGCAACGCCTTACCAACCTGAATGGCCGAGTCAGTCTCGTGGAAGTCAGCTATCCGGGCACCCCACAAGAAATCTCGCGATTTCGTTCTCAGCTTGCGGCAAAGCTTTCCGACGCCGAGGTTCGCCCGATCAGGCAGTTCACGGAGGGGGAGGCGAAGATCTATAACCGCATCAGCGGGTTGTTGACGGGCACGGTGGGGATCGTGCTAGTTCTCACGGGACTGTGCGTGATGGCGGCGATGACCAACGTGGCGATGGAACGGAAGATGGACGTTGGCTTGATGAAGGCGATCGGCGGTTCGATGCGCCGCGTGCTGCGGCTTTTTCTGGCGGAGGCGGCGTTGCTTGGACTTGCGGGCGGCATGATCGGCGCGGCAGCGGGGATTTTTCTGTCAATCGGTTTGGGCAAAGCGGTCTTTGGAGTGGCGGCGCAGCCGCGGCTGATTGTGTATCCTGAAGCGGTGGCGCTAACCATTATCGTTGCCATCTTGAGCGCGTATCCGCTGCGGCGGCTGGCCAGTATCCGCCCGGCATCGGTTTTCCGGGGTGAAGCGTGAGTTCCGTCGCTCCAGCGCCGCCGCTAACCGCGGCGAAGCAAGTGGTCATCGACAATTTGGTCAAGCAGTACGGCACGCTGCGCGCGCTGGGCGGCGTCAGCTTCGATGTGTACACCGGCGAATGGGTCGCCCTCATGGGCCCCTCGGGCTCGGGGAAAACGACGCTCATCAACATTCTCGGAGGCCTGGACACGCTCACATCAGGACATGTAGTCGTTGACGGCGTCGATCTTTCGAAACTTCGCGAGAACGAGCTGGTCCGTTACCGCGCGGAAAAAGTTGGCTTCGTCTTCCAGCAGTTTCATCTCGTGCCGTATCTCACAGCGCTGGAAAACGTGATGCTCGCGCAGTATTTCCATAGCGTTACGGACGAAAAGCAGGCTGAAGAAGCGCTGAAGCGCGTGGGCCTGGGCGACCGCCTGACGCACCTCCCCGCGCAACTCTCCGGCGGTGAGCAACAGCGCGTGGCCATTGCGCGCGCGCTGATCAATCAGCCGAAGATCATTCTTGCCGACGAGCCCACCGGCAATCTCGACGAGGCCAACGAAACAGTCGTCCTCGAGATTTTCCGCGAACTGCACAACGCCGGCCACACGATCCTGATGGTGACGCACGACCCGGACATCGCGCGCCAAGCCGACCGCCGCATCGAACTGGCCCACGGTCACCTGCACTTCGACACCGCGCAGCATGGGCCGGGCCATCCGCTGGCTTGTCCTCTCGCCGACACCGCGGACTGTTGCACACCTATTTCCACCGACGACGAAATCCGCTTCGACCATCTCCTCGAGCAGATTTGGGTCTGCGGCGAGGAAGGGAAGCCGGCGCAGGCCGAGCGGCTGCACGCAACCGGCCCGGCGGGGCGTCTGCCGGTGGGTACCTACGAGCCCGCCGCGCGAGTTCTATCGCGCATGTCCGATCTGAGCTTAGTGCAAATGCAAAACGGGGAAGTGCAACTCACGCCCGTGGGCAGCCAACGCGCACGCGACGTTGTTCGGCGTCACCGCCTGGCCGAGCGCCTCTTCAAGGACACTTTTTCCATTGACGATTCCGAGGCGCACACCCAGGCCTGCAAATTCGAGCACATCATCAGCACGGAGCTGGACCAGCGCATTTGTACGTTCCTCGGGCACCCGAAGACCTGCCCGCACGGAAATCCCATTCCGCCGGGCGACTGCTGCGACGGCAAGTCCAAGGGCTGACCCCACACCCAAACCATGCCGACTCCTTTCGACCCGCGAAAAAAACCAACGAGCGTCAAGATTCACGTTTCGAGCGGCACGGGTGTGGATGTCACCTGGGCCGACGGCCACGCGAGCCACTACGAGTTTGCGTATTTACGCGAAGAATGTCCCTGCGCCACCTGTAACGACGCGCGAGAGAAGAAGGCGTCGCTCGGCTCGGCAGCTCCGGCGTTCCTATCATCTCCCGCGCTGCCCATGTTCAAGCCCAAGCCGCGCGCCCAGGCGGCCACGCAGGTTGGCAACTACGCTATTCAGATCAGCTTCACCGACGGCCACTCCACCGGCATCTACAGCTACGACCATCTCCGCAACATCTGCCCCTGCGCGGAATGCGCCAAAGCCTTTCGCGCCTTCGCGAGCTAGAGCCTTTCGACGATTCGTCGCGGTGACATGCTAGACTTAGTGCCCTAAAAATGCGAGCATTTCAACCTGCAAGTTAGTGAAACCCAGACATGAGCAGCACTCCTATTAGCCCTGCTGCCGCAGGCAGCCGCGGCAACGGTATTCCGCGTGTTCTTGTCGCCACGACGGCGCTCCTGAGCTTCATTTCCTTCTGGCGCGCCGCGGCCATCGTGCTCAACGATCTCGCGTCTTCCGCGTATTACGCCGGCGGCGAAGCCGAAGGCTACATCGGCAAGGCCGCGCCCTGGTTCATCCTGGGCATCATGCTGTTTTCGTATTCCGTGCGCGCCATCTACGTCGAGAGCTGCAGCATGTTCGTGCGCGGGGGCGTCTATCGCGTAGTCAAGGAGGCGATGGGCGGAACGCTCGCCAAGTTCAGCGTCTCCGCGCTGATGTTCGATTACATCCTTACGGGGCCGATCAGCGGCGTTGCTGCCGGCCAATATATCGTCGGTCTGTTCAACGAAACTTTCGATTACATCCACCTGAATCTCCACATCTTCCCGGGATTCGGCGCAGCGCTTTTCGCCATCTTCGTCACCATTTATTTCTGGTGGTACAACATCAAGGGGGTCCACGAATCCAGCCAGAAGGCCATGCGCATCATGCAAGTCACGACCGTCATGGTCGTGATCCTCATCGCCTGGTGCGTCTACACCATCTGGCTGCGGCATCCCGCACTCCCGCCGATCCCTTCTCCGAAAAACCTGAAGCTCGAGCCGAACGCCATGGGGTGGCTGTACGGAGTGCATTTCGCCCATCTCGCTGGAATCCTCGCGATCTTCATCGGCCTAGGCCATTCCGTGCTGGCCATGAGCGGCGAAGAATCCCTCGCCCAGGTGTACCGCGAAATCGAGCATCCCAAGCTTCCGAACCTGCGGAAAACCGGGCTCGTCATTTTCATCTATAGCTTGGTGTTCACTTCGCTGGTTTCGTTTTTCGCGGTGATGATTATTCCAGACGGCGTTCGCCAGAACTATTTGCAAAACCTCATCGGCGGACTGGCCATGAATCTGGAAGGGCCGTTTCTGGTCCGGCTGGTGTTCCACGGCTTCGTCGTTGTAGTTGGCACGATGATTCTGGCAGGCGCGGTGAATACCGCGATTGTCGGTTCGAACGGCGTGCTCAACCGAGTTTCCGAAGACGGCGTCCTTGCCGACTGGTTCCGTCAGCCCCACCGCAGATTTGGCACGTCCCACCGCATCATCAACATTGTCGCGCTGCTGCAAATCATCACCATCATCATCAGCCGGGGCGATGTAACGTTTCTCGCGAACCTCTATGCCTTCGGAGTGATCTGGAGCTTCGCAATGAAGGGCCTGGCGGTGCTCATCCTGCGGTACACGCATCCGGGCGATCGCGAGTACCGTGTACCCCTGAACTTTACGATCTTTGGCGTGGAAGTCCCGCTCGGACTTGCCCTGATCACCCTGACGTTGCTCGGCCTAGCCGTCGTAAACCTTTTCACGAAGAAAGACGCGACCATCGCCGGCGTTACTTTTTCCGTTGTGCTCTTCATCGTTTTCACCATTTCGGAAAAAGTCACGCATCACGCCCGCGGCAATGTCAAGCACGTTGAGATGGACCAGTTTCATCTTGAGATGGAAGGCGAGCTGACGCCCGAGGCCGTAGGCGCGCGGCCGGGCAACATCCTCGTGCCCGTCAGCAACGTTCACGCCCTCTATCACCTGGGCAATGTGCTCGATCGCGTCAAACCCGGCCGACGCGACGTTGTTGTGCTTCACGTGCGCTTGCTGCGCCGCTCGGCCTCCGGCGAATACGAACTCGAAGCCGAACAGCTCTTCGGCAGCATCGAGCAGCAGCTCTTTTCGCAAGCGCTCGCGCTCGCGGAAAAACGCGGCAAATCCATCCGCCTCGCTGTCGTCGCCGCGAACAATCTCTCGGATGGCATTCTGCGCGCCGGAACGTCGCTGCAGTCCAGCACGATCGTCCTGGGACATTCCACCAAAGAAAGCACCGAAGAGCAGGCCCGGCTGATCGGCGACGCCTGGGAAAAGCTTGGCGACCAGAGACCGCAATTCAACCTTGAAATCCACATGCCCACCGGGGACAAGCTTTACAAAGTCCTCGGGCCGCACGCGCCCAACCTGACTGCCAACGAAGTCAATCTTCTGCACCGGCAGTGGCTGCGTTTCAGTGACGCCGTTGCGCCCATGGAAATACACCATCACGACGTCGTGCACTTCGCGCTGGAAGAAGTACAAAAAGAGGTGGAGGAAGGGCATGAAGACGACGTGGTCAACCGCCTGCGCGCTCATCTTGAGGAAAATCAAAAAAAACGCAAGCCGTCAGCCTAGAACAAAGGCGAACGCGTCCTCCAGTTCCTCAACGATTCTTGGGTGTGCTTAGGCGAGCTGCGCGGTGCAGTGGCCGCAGCGCTTCGCCGCGAGAGGAATAGTCATGGCGCACTGCGGGCAATCTCTTGTCGTTGGCGGAGTGGGGGCTTCCGGCCTCTTGGTCCAGCGGTTTACCCGCTGTACGACAAGGAATACGGCAAACGCCACGATCATAAAATTGATCACCGAGTTCACAAAGATACCGTAATTCAAGGTCGGGGCCCCTGCTGCCTTCGCGGCCGCCAGCGTTTCATAGGACTTGTCGCTCAGATTGATGAATAATCCTGAAAAATCCACGTGACCGAGCAGGCGGCCGATCGGCGGCATGATCACGTCTTCCACCAGCGACGCGACAATCTTTCCGAAGGCCGCGCCGATAATCACGCCGACCGCCAAATCCACGACATTACCCCGCATGGCGAATTCCTTGAACTCTTTCAGCACCGACGTTCTCCTTTATTTTTTGGATGAAGATAATTGACGGCCTCGAGCGGATTTCCAACCACTGGGAAGGCTGCCTGTGACGGGGATTATAGTCGAAGCAGAAGAGAAAGAAAGACAAGAAGACAGTCGAGCTCGGGATTTGCCGCCGCGCTCTTCTGGAAGACGCTCTCTTACCGCGGCCGGAAAATCAAGAACGCGGCAATCATGCCGCGCAGTACGAGCAGGCCGCCGCCGGTCGCCAGCATCGGACCAACCCAGAGGAACGGTACGCGTGAAATAACGAGCATGAGCACGCCCAGAAGCGCGAGCGACAACCCGCGCGTCCAGTTCTCCCAGCGCAACCACCACTGGCCCGGCTTGTAGAGCGCTCGGAGTCCCCAAAGAATCAGCGCTACGCTGAGAATCAGCCAGCCACTGCTGTGCCGGTCGACGGTTCGACCGTGAACAGGGCCGGCAAGGCCGAGCCACATCAACAAGGCG
>WNFA01007894.1_pt1 | contig 13554 bp, 9 predicted proteins | sample 5400481 | NCBI WGS metagenome assembly WNFA01 (sample SAMN13153340, study PRJNA577476) | soil metagenome | isolation source: 120 cm saprolite under Douglas fir tree site 2 hole 1 replicate 2 | place: USA:California | collected 2015-04-18 | reverse complement strand
AGAGTAACTTTTAAATGTGGACACCATAACATCTACCGAGAAGGGCCGATAAATCGGCGGTGTGCGCGATAAATGACTCTGCTGGGAAATTTGGTATAGACCAGTTGAACCAAGCAACCAGCGAAGGAAAGAGACATGTGAAACAGGCAGAACAAGCAAAAGCGTTTCCAGGACAATACGTTGCCTGTCGAGAAACCCAACAGGTGTGCCTGTATTATACGCAAAAGCTTGTTATGCAACATGAGTTGATGTCTCTTTCTTCCTGTCTAGACAACTAGACAGAATTTCCCAGCAGAGTCATAAATCGGCACCTACGATGTGGCCGGAGTATTTCGTTAAGGCAAGGTTCAATGTGAAGAAAAGTCCTTGACAGTTTATGCAGAGTAACTTTTTCATGCGGACATCATCACATCCACCAAGGGCCGATAAATCGGCGGTGTGCGCGAAGTAGTGATACGCGCTCCGCTTCGCTTCGCTGAGGCACCTACTGCTGATCGAATGAATGTGTCAAGGTGCATAATCGGGCACTACCGATGGCCGGATTATTTCGTCAATGTGCATGAACAGTCACCCTGTGTCACCTTGAGCCCATTCGCTGCGCTCAGGGGAAACTCCGCGAAGGGTCTGTCGCGAGCGGCAGCGAGATGCTTCGCTGCGCTCAGCATGACAGGGCTGGACCTTGCTGTTGGTGAGGAATTGTCAAGTTCATTTGAACCATGCCTTAATAAGGTGAATAGACGGTCATGAGTAAGAGCTTCGAGCAGATACTTGAGGAACAGCAGAGACGTGTCGCTCAAGATGAACCTATCGAGAGTGTGATTGCAAGCCTTCATGCAGAAGGGCTGACGATTACGGACTCGATGAAAGCAGTCAGGAGTCTTTACGGAGTAGATTTGGGAATAGCCAAGGAGCTTGTGCCAAGCCATCCCGTTTGGGCTAAGGTAGTCGAGGCTAACGAACCTTTGCATGCGCTACTGAGGAGACTTATACAGGACTGGCCGGAAACTGATAACGGGGATACTGTCGATGTAGATGCTATGGATGCAGAGGGGAAATGAGGGCATTTCATAACCCAGAAGCCCCTCCAGATGTGAGCCAAGACTCGGTTACGGCATTGCCGGAGCAGGCAGGAACTTGCCCTGCCAGAGCGCAACGAGTGAACGGAGCGCGATAGCAGCTATGAACAAGGTAATCGCTGCGAGCACTACATAGCCCAGCATGGCCGTCCCTGCGAATTGGTTAAGGTGGATCCAGCGCAGCGCGTAGGCGGCGGTTGCGGCGTACGAGAAGGTGAAGGCCCAAAAGCCTGGAGAGAATTTGAGCTTGAGGTAGAGCGGCAGCAGGCGCAACTGCACGAGCGCCATCAGCACTGCATAACCAGCGAGTGCGTAAGCTAACAGGTCAATCCTTCCACCAGTGAGTACGAAGTAGGCATTACCGGCTATCACCGAGGGTACGATTATGATCGCCAGCGTGGGGGTGAGTGCCGCCGGAAGACCAGGGCGGAAGTACAGCCGGTTGAGGATGATCGGGCCGAGCATCAGCCAGGAGATCATCCCAATACCGAAACTCAGCCAGCCCAGTCCTGTCAGGCCAAAGCTGGCGGCACTATCAGCGCCGAGGATACAACCGGCTACGGTGGGCAGGAAATAGGCGGGGCCGAAGTTGCCGGCATCCAGGGCGGCGACGATCCACTGGCCCGTGTACCACCCACCAAGTAGCACCGTGGCGACGAAGAACACCAGGAATAGTACTCGTGCTGCATCGAAGGCGTAAGGCTCGAGGCCGACTGCGAGCAACATACCGGTAATCGGGAGCAGCGAGAACATTGGGCCGATTGCAGAGTCTGCCAGGTCAGCCAGGACGGTCTTCGGTGCAAGCACAAGCTTGATCACAAGCGCGGCGGAAAACAGCAGGAAAACGAGCGCCGCGACCAGGAAGAGTGCGTCACCGATTGCGGCAGATAGTCCATAGAGGCTGCCGGCGAGGTGCCAGACTCTGGCCAACCCTACCAGTCCAAAGGCAATCGCGTAGAAGTTCGGGGGTATCGCCAGCCACGTGTGCAGCGTTCTATCGGCTTTGAGGCCTATGATGTCGAATTGTTCGTGAACAGACATTGTTTCTTATTCTCTCTTATCTAGTAATAAGTTTGCAGGAGATATGAACTTTACCAAATTAAGTGGGATAGCGGAACAGCCGGCAAAATCATCGTGACCTCTCCTGTTTACTTACATCGTAGACTACCAAGCGAACCGTCATGCTGCTACCAGAGGGAGCGCCAATTGCTCCCGACGGCTACGATGTAGGGAAACACCCAGGGTCACGAGGTTGGTACCTCATACACTCGCCCCTACGGATCATCCGGCCTCCTGTCTCGCCTCCAGGCTTAGGTTGATGCCTATTAGGGCCGATAAATCGGCGCTGGCCGCGATAATGCAGAGTAACTTTTAAATGCGGACACTATAACATCTACCGAGAGGGCCGATACATCGGCGGTGTGCACGATAAATCGGCACCTACGATGTGGCCGGAGTATTTCGTCAATGTGCATAATCGGGCCCTACCGATGGCCGGAGTAATTTGTTAATCTACATATTTCCCGTGAGATGAGGAGGCGTGAAGTGCTTCTGCTATGTTGGGGCCTTATCGCTGCTGATACGACCGGCTGCACTTCGTCCTCTCTGGTGATAGTATGACCGGGAAGCGTCATGAAAGCGTCATGAGTAGCGTCATGGGGAGTGGCTCCAAACTGTGAGCCAGAACGCGCGTGGGAGGAAGAACGCCGATCTTGGCCCCAATCCGTCCTGCCAACGACGCTGCGAATCTTGAAATGGGTCTTGCCAACGACGCTGCGAATCTTGAAATGGGTCTTGCCAACGACGCTGCGCGTCTACGGACTGCGTCCGTCAGGCAAGACCAAAGGAAGTGTCTACGGACTGCGTCCGTCAGGCAAGACCAAAGGAAGTGTCTATGGACTGCGTCCGTCAGGCAGGACGCAAGGAGAGCCCGAACTATGGCAGAGCAGCGTCTGGACTCGATTCTGAAAACCTCTCAAGCAAATTGCCCGGGCCTCGACGACGATTCTCCCCCCTCTGATACTATCCGGCTGTCTTAGACGTTTTCTCTACAGAAGGAAGGCTTCTGTTCTTTGCGCGCTTGCGCGAAGGGAGTCCCTGGAAACGAACAGACAAGGAGCACGCACGAACCCACGATGCCAGCCTTGGAAGGAATAACACTTGGCCACTATCACCTCAAGCGCCTGCTGGGACGAGGAGGCATGGCCGAGGTCTACCTGGCCGTGGATGACCACCTCCGTCGCGAGGTAGCCATCAAAGTGGTTCGCAGCAGCCATACAGACGCCCTGGCACGCTTTCGCCGGGAAGCTGAACTGCTGGCCTCGTTGACCCACGAGCATATTCTACCCATCTATGACTGCGGGGAGCAGGATCCCTGGCACTACCTGGTGCTGCCGTATCTGGACGCTGGCACGCTGGGGGAACGCGTCCGCACGCATGGCCCGCTCTCCCTGCAGGAAGCGGGCCTGCTCCTCGACCAGATCGCCGATGCCTTGCAGTATGCGCACGAGCGCGGGATTCTGCACCGGGACATCAAACCGTCCAATATCTTGCTGCGCGACGACAGCTTTGCCTATGTCGCCGATTTTGGCATCGCCAAGGCAGTGGAGCAGGGAAGCGACCTGACACAGACGGGCTTCGTCCTCGGCACCCCGGAGTACATGGCCCCGGATTTGCTGGAGCGGCCAGCCAGTCCCAGCAGCGAGGTCTACGCCCTGGGCAGTCTGCTCTATTTTATGCTCACCGGGCAGACTCCCTTCACCGGCCCAACGGCGCTGGCCATCCTGCAGCAGCATCTGACTGCCTCACCTCTGCCGCCCTCGCAGCTCAATCCGGCCATCACCCCGCCGGTCGAACATGTCGTGCTCCGGGCGCTGGAGAAAGAGCAAGAGCGTCGCTATGCTACTCCACAGGCGCTGGCGAACGCCTATCGACAGGCATTCCGAGGGCCTGCTCTTCTTGCACCAGCCGCCAGGGATCCCCAGCCGGGAGGCACCTTCTACACGCGTACCACCACGGGAGGGATCTCATGGTTGCTTGAACCTGCACCTACGCGCTCGCGCGTGCGGCGTCCTGCGGCTTTTCTCGCGCTGGCTGTCCTGGGGCTGCTGCTCCTGGCTGTTGGGCGCTGGACCGGCATGCCTCGCGGTGACCCCGCTACCCACGCTGGTTCCCAGCAACCCAGCGTCCATGCGCCCACGGCGAAGCCCAGCGTCACCATGCCTACCATTCCCGCGCAGAACCGCACACCCACGCCGACGATAGCCAGCGTTGCCTGTACGGTCACTGACACGGCCCACTTCCTCAACCAGACTCAGGTCTGCCAGACAGCTCACCTGTTCGCGTATCCGATCGAGGTGTACACGACCAACACGTTTCAAATGAGCGATGGGGACTTTGATCAGCTGTCCCGATCATTGGTGACGAGCCCCCAGCTGATCGTCATCGCCATCCGAATCGAACCGACCAACCCGAAGCCCCATGTGCATGTCAACATTATCGGCGGCATCGCGGTGCCGCTGGCCGACCCCCAATATCACAGCGCGATGGATACCTTCACCCAGGTTGCCAACAACGGCAACTATACCCAGGCCACGATTAAGGCGATCCAGTCCCTCCAGGCAGCAGGGGCCTAACTGCGAAAGGGGTCAGGCGGCCTGGGACAGGTGAAACAAGGGCCCACCAAGAATCAGGGGCGATGCTGGCACTTATTCGTCTCACCAACGCAGCAGGCAAGGAGGGGTGTAGGGCCGATAAATCGGCGGTAATAGGCATCAATCTAAGGCGCGAGCCCGGGATTCCGTAGACTCTGCTGGCGAATGAAAGAACGAGTGCAACGCGGCAGGGCAGGGGCAAGCCCAGCCCCTACTCTACACGGGTGGGTCGGCTTGCCAGGCCGTCTAGAGTAGGGGCGATCCCTTGCGGTCGCCCTGTGTACGGGCACCAGCGCGTAGTGCTCGCATTCGCCAGCAAAGTCTCCGTAGGGGCGAGGGCGGATGATGTGGGGAAGGGCAAGAAAGATACGGGGTATCTTTACAAGGCCTTTCTGGTCGCCCGGTGGTGGGGGTGTGCTCGCATTCCCTCACAGGTGAGCACAGGGAACAGGACGCGGGCGACCATAAAGGCCCTCCCCGCCGCCCCACCCCGCCCTCGCCCCTACAGATGTTGATGGGCTTTTCTTAGGTTGATGCGTATTAGGGCCGATAAATCGGCGGTGGGCGCTCCCGTTTGGTTGATTGCCTGCAACCACTTCATAGATCCGTGTTGAGCTGATATCAGAGACATATGATATACTCCATTACAGTGTGTGTTTCATAGACAAGCGCGAGCGAAGGAGGATGCATATGGCCGTGTCCCACCTGTCCGAGGATGAGCAGGCACTGATTGAGGCGATTCGGGAGATAGCACTGGAGCGTGTGGCTCCACGCGCGGCGGAGATCGATCACACGGGGGAGTTTCCCTGGGATATGAAGGAGTTGTTGGCGCAGCAAGATATCCTGGCGATGCCGTTTCCTACGGAGTATGGCGGCATTGGGGCCAGCGAGCTGGCGATTGTGATGGCCATAGAGGAACTCTCTCGCCACTGCGCTACGACTGCTCTGCTTCTGGCGGTGCAGCAACTGGGGTCGCTGCCAATTCTGCTGGCAGGCAATGAAGAGCAGAAGCGCCAGTACCTGCCGAACCTGGCAAGCGGCGAATGGATGGCTGCCTTTGGGCTGACCGAATCCGGGTCGGGCTCGGACGCGGCAGCAATGCGGACGGTAGCCGTGCGCAAGGGTGACAAGTACATACTCAATGGCTCGAAACGCTTCATTACTAATGGTGGACTGGCTAAGGTCAACTCTGTCTTTGCGATTACTGACCGCGAACAGGCGACACATGGCATCAGCGCATTCATAGTGGAAAAGGATTTTCCGGGATTTTCGGTGGGCCGTATCGAAGATAAGATGGGTATTAAAGGCTCGCAGACTGCTGAGCTGATCTTCACAGATTGCGAAGTCCCGGCTGAGAACCTGCTGGGACGCGAGGGTGACGGCTTCAGGATTGCTTTGATGACGCTGGATCGCACGCGCCCGGGTATTGGCGCACAGGCGCTGGGGATTGCCCAGGGGGCGCTCGACCTCGCGGTCTCATACGCGAAGCAGCGCATCCAGTTCGATAAGCCGATCGCGGAAAACCAGGGCATTCAGTTTATGCTGGCGGATATGGCCACCAAGGTCGAAGCGGCGCGCCTGCTGGTCTATAACGTGGCGGAGATGATTGACCGGGACGAGAAGCACTTTAGCCAGTACTCTTCGATGGCGAAGATGTATGCTTCGGATATCGCGATGGAGGTCACCAATGACGCTATTCAGGTACTTGGTGGCTATGGCTATATGAAGGAGTACCCAGCCGAGCGTATGATGCGCGATGCGAAGATTACGCAGATTTACGAGGGGACGAACCAGATTCAGCGCCTGGTTATCGCTCGCGCTTTATTAACATAAGGGTCTACATCCTTGAAGGGGAACGAGTAACGCGGGCGACCACCGGCACTTATCCGTCTTGCCTGGCACTTATCCGTCCGGCCAACGCTGCTGCGCAGCTAGTGCTTCGCACTCAGGCCGGACGAAAGGAGCAACGCTGCTGCGCAGCTAGTGCTTCGCACTCAGGCAAGGCGAAAGGAGCAAGGCCCTCCCCGCCACTCCTCACCTCCCTCGCCCCTACGGAGACATGCCCCCGCAAGGACGCAGACCAGACCGAGGTATAGCTCTGTGCGTGAAATTACAGTTTTTAGCGGTACAGCTCATATTGAATTGGCGAGAGAAGTATGTGAATGTTTAGGCGTGACTCTAAGCCCAGCTACGGTCAGGCACTTCGGTAATGATTGCCTGTATGTGCAATTGAATGCCAATTGTCGTGAAAACGATGTGTTCTTGATCCAACCGCTTGTGCCGCCGGTACAGGAGCACCTGGTGGAGCTGCTTTTCATGTTGGACGCGGCGCGCGGCGCATCGGCGGCGCGTACGACGGCTGTTATCCCGTACTACTCATATGCTCGCTCGGACAAAAAAGATATGCCGCGCATCAGTATTGCGGGCAGGTTAGTGGCCGATTTGCTGGCAACTGCCGGAGCCAATCGCGTGCTGACGATGACTCTGCACTCGGCACAGGTGCAGGGGTTCTTCAGTGTACCTACGGATCATATGAATGCGCTCAAAATACTGGCCGACTATTTTCGTAAGCGGAGCTTAAAGAATACGATTGTGCTTTCACCGGATCTGGGTCATGCCAAATCGGCCTCACATTTTGCGCGCCTGCTGAGATTGCCGGTGGCAGCGGCCAATAAGCAGCGTTTGAGCGATCAGAGGGTCGTTATCGATACTATCGTGGGTGAGGTTGAGGGGAAGGATGTGATTATCCTTGATGATGAAATTGCCAATGGTGGCACGGTGCTCGAGGTCTTAGAGCGCTTACACGAGCGCCATGTAGGCCGTATTATCGCGGTTGTCTGCACGCATGGCGTGTTCACAGGGAATGCTATCGAACGATTTGCTGCACGGGCGGATATCGAGGAAATTGTTACGACTAATACGGTGCCTATGCCACCTGAAAAACGCCTGCCCAATATGACGATACTTTCGATTGCGCCGCTGATAGCGGAGACGATTCGACGCGTACACAATGGCGAGTCGGTCAGCAGTTTGTTTGCCGATACGATGTAAGGTAATTTTTACCGCTCACTTGCTATCAGCAGCCGCCATCCGAGCTTAAGAAGGCTGCTGCAAGACCCGATGAGGGATGATTCTTACGAAGCCAGCCAGGAAAGGCTTGAGCCATATTCTTCCTCACAGTGCCTCAATGCAGTCTCCAGGTCGTTTGATCCGAATTTAGTCTAATCGCCAATAAAGGAGGTATTCTGGTAGATTTCTGCGACAGAAAAGTGTAAGCCGAGACTTGTTAAGGCTAAGGAGTCATCTAGCCCAAGCGTATAGAGCGTCCAGAAACCATTTTTTTCGCGACGGAATACCTCAATGATCGGAGACTCAGCGTTTACGAGCAGGTATTCTTGGATGGTTGGACAGGAGCGATATAGCAAAGACTTCTTTCCTCGATCACGGGCTTCCGTGGTAGGGGAAAGTACTTCTACAACCAGGGATGGATAGTGGATAGCTTCCTGTGCTCCTCTATCGCGTGGATCACAACTAACAGTGACATCAGGACAGATACGATAGTTGTCCGATAATTCTACATAGAGATCTGAGTTATAGACAATGCAGCGGCGTCCTTGAAGTAAGTTTCCAAGAATTCTCCCAATATTGTTACCTATGATAGAGTGATCGGGGCTTCCCCCTGTCATCATGTAAATATAGCCATCGAGGTATTCATAGCGATGTTCAGAATCACTCTCTAAAAGAGCAAAGTATTCTTCGCGGCTTTTTCTTTCTTGGCGTTCGTTATGTTGTACTGCCATAGATCGTTTCTTTCCTGCATTGCATGTTGATCGAAAACATCTGTCTATACATTGGTTTCATTATACCACAGGAGCGACCACTGGCACCTATCCGTCTTGCCTGGCACTTATCCGTCCGGCCAACGCTGCTGCGCAGCTAGTGCTTCGCACTCAGGCCGGACGAAAGGAGCAACGCTGGTTCTTGCCCGTCTCGGCAACGCGACTGCGTCGCTACCGCTGCGCGGTCAGCCGAGACGCAAGGCACTGCGCAGCTAGTGCTGCGCACTCAGGCAAGACGAAAGGAGCAAGGCCCTCCTCACCGCCCTCGCCCTACGGATAGACACGATTTATTTTTGAAAGTTCATCATTGCGCCCCTGCTCTAAATTCTTCGTCCTACGTCCGTCCAGTACGGCTCGCGGATCTGCATTTTGAGCAGCTTGCCCGCGGGGTTGCGCGGCAGTTCGGCGATGAAGTCTACCGAGCGCGGTTTTTTATAATCGGCAAGCCGCTCGCCGCAGAAGGCGATCAACTCATCAGCGGTGGCGCCGACTCCAGGGCGCAGTTCGATCACTGCCTTCACCGATTCGCCCCAGAGGTTGTCCGGCACGCCGATCACCGCCACGTCCGCTACCGCCGGGTGCGCGGCCAGCACCGCCTCGATCTCCGCCGGGTAAATATTGGCGCCGCCCGAAATGATCATGTCGATCTTGCGGTCGCAGATGTAGTAATAGCCCTCTTCGTCGCGATAGGCAATATCGCCCACGCTGAAAAAGCCATCTCTCATGCTGCGAGCCGTCGCCTCCGGCTTGTTATAGTATTCAGCTAACGAGGAGTAACGCGACCACATCTCGCTGGGTGTGCCGTCGGGTACTTCATTGCCAGCCACGTCGAGCAGTCGTATTTCCTGACCAGGGCCAGCCTTCCCGCACGAGCCTGGTTTGCGCAGCTGGTCTTCAGGTCTCAGGATCGTCACGAAAGCTGTCTCCGTCGCGCCGTAGAACTCCCATATGTGTTCGCCGAAGCGTTCTATGGCTCGCACCTTCAGCACATATGGGCAGGGCGCGCCGCCGAGGATGATCGAGCGCAGCGAACTGACATCGTAGCGCGAGAACACCTCTGCGGGCACATCGACCAGGCGCTGCAGGAGCGTCGGGGCCATAAACGTCGTTGTGACTTTGTGGCGGTCGATCAACTCTAATGCCTCGACCGGATCGTACTTCGGCTGGATCACAATCGTCGAACCCAGGATTGCGTGAAGCGAAGTAAAGGCGCTGGGCGCACTGTGGTAGTAGGGGCCTGCCAGCAGATGTACATCTGATTCGGCTAGCTCAAACGCCAGGATGGCCGGAATGATTTCGTTCACCTGCAAGCCGCGCGGGCGATAGGCTCCTTTCGGTTTGCCCGTCGTGCCGGATGTGTAACTCATCGACGAGCCGAGGCGGCCTTCACTCGACGGCAGGTCTTCGCCGGCAGCCGCCAGCAGGTCTTCGTAGCGCAGCCAGCCCGCCGGAAGCTCGTCTCCGATGGCGATATAGGCGACATCACCCGTTACTTCAGCGCGGGCCTTCTCGACCACTGCCACCAATCCCGGCCCGGCTATCACCACGTTCGCTCCGCTGTCGTTGAGGATGTAGGCTACCTCGTGTTCGCGCAGGCGATAGTTGAGCAGCACGGAGAGAGCGGATAGTTTTGACAGGCCGGCAGTAATTTCAAGCAACTCGATGGAGTTGTGTGCCATGACCGCGACACGGTCGTTGGTCTTCACACCCAACCCGGCGAGCGCGTTGGCGACGCGCCGGGCGCGGGCGTTGAACTCAGCATACGTCAGCGAGCGTTCTCCACAGATCAACGCTACTTTATTTGGACGAACGACTGCATGTGCATCAAGAAAATGGGGTGGATTCGGTGCGCTATTCTCTGAAGTGGTCATGGCATCTCCTCTTTGTCTTCAATAGTTCCTAAAAGTCTAGCGTTCTATTGACCGCTTGCTTTTTTGGGTTCAGCTACGCCTGTTTACGAAACAACCGACTAGGCGGCAGGTTACACTACGGGCAACCTATCACAGAGCATCAGGAGACGCACATCAGAGAGATGTCAGAGAAGACGAGGAGGTCCCTCGCTTCCTGCGTTTCACCGGACAAGTGTCTCTCATACCCTGTTGCTGTTTCCATGCCTCATGACGCTGCATGAGCACGGCTTTGATGGCTGTTCGGTCCTTGCATGCGCGTAATTGGGTATCCCCAATGCGCCTTGAGATATTCAGCGACCCATTGGTGTCAGCATGCGCCTCGAACCCACACACCTGACAGCGGAACGTCCTCTGATCAGGTCGGTTTTTGCGGTCCGTATAGTGGCACACGCTGCACTCCTGGGAGGAATACGCTGCGATGACCGGGGTCGCCTGCACCCCTCGTTTTTGACTGTTCCACACAATCTGTTGTGGAATATGCCCCAGATTGGAAGCATACAAATAGGATGAAGTAGGCGGCTGACGCGGTACCTTACGGCACGTTTTCATCCGCCCCTTCCCGAACCGCCCCTTCCCGAACCGGACGGACACCTTTCAGCGTATCCGGCTCTCCAGTGATGTATTCCTCCTCCGTTGTGCCGTTGGCCGTCCTGCATGGATGGCTTCGTGGCAGTAGTGGCATACGACAAGGGTTTTACGTCGTCTGTATGACATAACCTGCATCCAGATGGGTTTTTCCTTTCTCCCCTTTTGTTTCAGGTCTGCAAGCTTGCGGATATGATGGACTTCAACGTCGTCCCTTGATCCACATAGTTCACAGGCGTCGGCAAGGAGTCGTTTAATCAACTCATTGCGGGCGTACACAATCACTTTCGGGGTCTTGTCGATCAGGACTGCTTCTTTTTGATGTCGCAAAGGGATGCCACCAAACCTTGCGATAAGGGGTTTCTTCCCGTTTTCGCGTTGTACAACAATCTCAAAACCTTTCTGAGGGCCATACGGAGTTTGGATGACAGCTTTGTACTTGTGCGCCATTTTGCTCACACTAGACTTGTGCTTGTTTGCCAGCGTTTTGAGAAGCGATACCTGCATGACCCAGCGTAACTTGTGAAACCAACTCACATTGAGCGCGAGCATGTAATACTGTACCACTCCTCTGTACTCCGTTTGGTATTGACACATGATGGTGTAGTCATCATCGGCTAGCATTTGTGGGCGTCGGCACGGTTTGCCGTGCTGTTGGTAGATGGCGCACTTGTTCTTAATGACATCAGCGGGAACCCGTAGGCCAATTCGTCCATTCGCATTTCTACTTCCCTGTTTCGTGCGTTTCTGGTCGTTTTGCTGGTTCACAAGTTCGTAGCCGAGGAACCGTGCCGCCTCTTCGGTGGCGTGGGTAATCAACGTCTTTTCTTCCGAGAGTTCCAGTTTGAGTGTTTCACGTAGGAACGTTCCGATCTGACGTTTAATTTCTTCGGCTTCCGCTTTTGGTCCGGCGAAGCCCAGGAGCCAATCATCCGCATATCGCACGTAGGTTAATCGCCGATAATCGGGGTCGTAAGGGTCAGATGTCGGCAACTGCTTTGCTTGTTTCATCAAAGCTAGCGCCTCTTCCTTCTTCCCTTGTTTCTTCCTCTTGTAGGCTTTGGTCATCAGCGCAAAGTACTGGTTGTTTGGTTTTCTGAGCTTGCCTTGGGTGTAGGCTGGAATGACTGTTTGCTCGACAAATTTGTCCAGTTTGTCCAAGTAGATATTGCTGAGGATAGGACTAACCACGCCGCCTTGCGGGACACCACTGAGCGTCCGGTGGTAGGTCCATTCTTCGAGATATCCTGCTCGGAGCAGGTTCTGGATGAGTCGCAGAAATCGGTTGTCACGGATCTTTTCTCTCAATATGTCCATCAGGACGCTGTGATCCATTCGGTCGAAAAATTGAGAAATATCTCCTTCTACAAACCATTTCGTGCCTGTCCAGGTTGTTTTCACTTCTGAGAGTGCGGTGTGGCAACCTCGATCAGGCCGGAACCCGTGAGAGTGGTCGCTCATTTGAGGCTCGTAATAAGCTTCTAGAATAAGCCGCAGCACCTCTTGGAGGAGTTTATCCGACCAGGAGGGCAGGCCCAGGGCGCGGAGCTTGCCATTCTTTTTGGGTATGTAGACGCGCTTGACTGGGGTCCATCGATACCGCTCATGGCGAAGATCGTCAATGATGGCATAGATTTTGTCGAGTGACATGCGGTCTACTGTTTCCTGAGTACTGCCTTTGGTCATGGCTCCATCGTTTGAATAGATGCGGCCATAAGCCCAGAGGTACAGTTCTGGGTTATACAGTTGTCGATAAACGTCTTCCAGCGGCAGTCCTTGTTTGCCGCGTTCTTGGATGATCCCTAAGACAGTGTCGGCTGTGCGCATCTCGCGTACCTTTCTGCTTTAGTTCTCACATCACCTGTGCCCCTTTGCCGTGTACGAGGTTACTTGTTCCCTCGCCCTGACTACTATGGGCACTCTGTTACCTTGGGAGTTTCCCCCTGTAGGTAATCCTGCATTCCCTGAGCATGAGACGTGCTAGCATGACTTAGGAGCCTCGTCTGTCCCCTTGAGTGAAGTCACTTTCCACCGCCTGCCAGGCGGAAGTTTCGACAACTGAACGCGATTTGGAGACTGCGCCCTAAGCGTTTTCGGTTCGCATCTCGCTTTGCTAACATGCTATTTTCCCCTTGGACTTTCGTCGTTCAGGTAGGTCAGTTGACCCAGAGGCGTTTCTTCCGAACCTCTCCTTTCTCTGAAAGGGATCTCGTACCCGGTGATGCAGCGCACCGTTCATGGCTCTCGCTTTGTGGCGCATGGAGGCCACTGAAAGCTGCTCGTAGGCAAACTGACAGCCTTCGTGTTCCTCAAAGCAGAGATTGACCGCCCGATTGATTGCTTGCCGCACATGACGGATCAGCCGTTGTCCGGTCGTGCTGGACGTGGAGGGAAGCTTGTCCTTCGGCACGCCCTGTTTCTCTAAGCACTTTCGGAGCCTGGCCTTCCGGCGGCGTTTTTCTCGGTCCCGCTTCTGGCGTTCTCGCAACCG
>WNFA01006686.1_pt1 | contig 13554 bp, 11 predicted proteins | sample 5400481 | NCBI WGS metagenome assembly WNFA01 (sample SAMN13153340, study PRJNA577476) | soil metagenome | isolation source: 120 cm saprolite under Douglas fir tree site 2 hole 1 replicate 2 | place: USA:California | collected 2015-04-18 | reverse complement strand
AGATCCTTGTCGGTGACATACCGATGTGCGCCGCTGCGAATCTTCTCGAACTCCACCTGGGTGTGATCCCCTCCCTGCCAATGCAGCACGAGCCGTATTGTTTCACCCTCACAGGTGGCGATGATCTCCTTTAGCGCGATGCGAAGCAGGCGCTTCTTGTGCTCTGGTGAACTATGTGGATCGTCCCAGAGTCTGGGGAGATCCCGCGCGAAGTCCAGCAGTTCCCGTTTCTGTACGTCGCTGAGTGGACGCTCGCGACCTTGTTGCAAGGTCGCGAGCTCGGCTCCGAGTTGTGCCTCTGTGGTCAGCACTTGATTCCAGCGGCGTTCGAGCTCCGCCGCGACGAGCCGATTCGCCGGATCTACGGCATCGTATTGACGTCGCGCGTGTGTCACTTCATAACGCGCGTGCTCTAACGCCAACGCCTTCTGCTGAATCCGATCGTCGCTGGCGCCCTGCAGCGCCTCGATCGCCTCAATGGCCGCTTCGGTGCCAAACGGTGTTAGGCATTGCAGCAGTTGCTCCGATACTAAGCGATCGGCACGGAGCCCGCCGAACATCACGCAACAGGCGTGATCGCGATTGAGGACGTACCCAGAGCACTGATACCGAATCACGCGTGGACCGGGATATTGCGCCAGTAACTTGGCGCCACAATGACCACAACGCAGCAGCCCAGCAAGCAGGGCTTCGCCATGTTTGATCGATCCACGCACCGCACCAGCTCTCGCATTTTCGTTGTGGGCAATCATCGTCTGATTGCTCTGATAAACGTCCCAGTCAATGTAGCCTTCATGATGATCCAAGATCAACACCGCCCATTCCTCGCGACGGCGCCGCACCTGCCGTAGCACTCGCTTCCCCGCTTCCAACCGCACCACCGTCTTGCTACGCCCATAGGTGTAGGCCCCGGCGTAGATCGGGTTCTTCAACACGCTGTGCACCGCATGGTACCGCGCGGGCTGCCAAAAGATTTCGCACGCATCTTCTGGTCCACGACCGATGGGCAATTGGATCTGCTGCTGATCCAGCCAGAAGTAAACCTGCCGCACGCTGCCCATCTCTGCAAACTTGCGAAAGATCAGGTCGATGGTAGACCGGACCCTGGCATCGGGATCTTTCTCGATGCGATCCTCCGCTCCTTTGACGTAGCCGATTGCAACGCGTCGAACCAAGGCGCCACGCTGCGCCTTCTGCAACAGCGCCGCCTGCGCACGCTCGCGGAATGTCGCGACTTCCATCTCGCTGATCGTACCCTTCATCCCCAACAACAATCGATCGTTCGTGAGTTTGGGATCATAGATGGTCTCGGCATCGATCAGCAGTGCACCCACGATACTGCAAAAGTCCAGCAAGGTATGCCATTCCCGACCATTGCGTGCCAACCGCGACGCCTCAATGCAGAATACGGCGCCAACCTGCCCATCGCAGAGCACGCGCAACAGGCGTTCAAATCCGGGGCGGCGTGTTCCGTCCCCCGAAATTCCGAGATCGTCATCGATGACATCGATGTCGAGCCAGCCCAGCGCCCGTGCACGATCGGCCAGGCCATATTGCCGACGTTTACTTTCAAGGTTGTATTTCACTTGATCCGGAGTGGACTGACGGATGTACACACAGGCCCGCCGAGCCAGATGATCAGCGGTGATCTTATTCATCGCCGCCCTCCTCGTGGATCCTCTTGGCCAGCGCCTGCAGCCACTGCACCAGCGCTTGGCGGAGTTGGTCTTGCACCCCCAAAGGGAGTCGTACGACGGGGGGAACGGCGGGAGCTTCGTCGAACAGTTGTCGTTGGCGTTTTGCTCGGAGCTGCGGCATCGTGATCCTCCTCGGGCACATTGTGCACACACGAGGAGAGGCAAGTCACGCAGACACGGCGCAACTCCATCAGCACGCGAAGCGGCAGGCAGGCAACACAGACCATCTTCGCGTTCGCAGCCTCGAGACGTGTCATCCAGACCGGCACCGCCAACGGCCTGCCGTCGGTGCGCCGTACGACATAATAGGGCTCGTCATGAAGCTCGTAGAGCCTGATCACCGGCAGGCTATGTGTACGCAAGGGATGGAATCGGTAGTAGATCGTGACTTCAGCAGGTCGTTGTTGATGGGTAGTATGTCGTTCAGTTGTTTAAATGGATCAAGCAGCACTTACGAATCAAATCCTTCTACGGTAGCAGCGAGAACGCAGTGAAGACTCAAATTTGGATCGCAATTCTACAGATTCTCAGCATCACGATTCTCGAGAAAGTGCCCATTTTACAGGCGTTCGAAGCATTCGACTCCCAATCGGACTTACTCGATAACTCTAACCAGCTCATTCTTTTCGACTTCTAACCGGACAGGAATGATAGAATACGAACGCTTGACGCAAGACTTCCTCGCATTAACTAACCTCGCAACGACGCCAAAAACGCCCGTATTTTTGTCCCATACGCGAAAATAGAGTGGATACTTTCCGTCGGCGATTATCCCGCCCTCCATGAGAAAGCATTTGGAGCGTGAATGCCGTACATTCCTCATCCTCCAATAGTTCGTGGCCTAGATCGATGTTTTGCATCGCACAACTCCTTGTGTCACCATAGAGTTGCGTGAGCCACAGAAGTTGTGAGCACCATAAATACTGTGCAAACGAGGCCCGGACTGGCATCCGGGCTTTCACTTTTTTAGTCTAGCAGGTGGTCAACCTGCTTGGCTTTCTCGCGTTCGTCAAATATCCGACCAATCGCCTGCGTCAGTTCTAACAGTTTTTGGGGATCAGCCTCTTTTGCTGCCTGTTCGCAGAATTGCCTAAATCTTAGAGCGATTGGGAGATCGTCTGCCATATACGGCCTCCTGTGAGCGAGATTCATCGGTTGCACAGGAAGACCGTCACCCGAGGGCGCGGCGGAAATGATGTGTAAGAGACGCCCCCAAGTCTACGCTTTAACCCCCAGTGCAAAACCTTTTATTTTTGCGACGCTGGGATAGGGACTTGGGTTTATCAAAGGCAGATTCCGCAATTTTATGCGTGCCTGTGGAAATCAGACTGACCCACTACCCGGGAACGGAGGGAACGGCCGCTATGGCTGTTGCCACGCGGCGAGACGCATTCGCTCAGGCTGTTCCTACACCGCAAACCAACTGTCGCTGCGGTTTGCAGTGCAGACTACGGTGGTTCGCCTTGGCAGTGTGGCAGAACTGGCTACAGGTAAACAATGTGATTAAAGCGATTCGATAGCTGTGAATTCCGCATTGGACTTGCCGCTGCATTGTCGAAAGGGTCCGTCATTCGCGTCGAACCAATGTCAAATCACACTTTCGTAACAATTATTTACGAACTTTTTACAGTCTCGGAAGCATTCAAGGTCGTCCAACCACTAGGATCAAGACTATGAGCCAAACGTCAACATGCGAATTGTGGGAAGAGCAACGTCTAAACAGTCAGGATAAGAAGCGGAGGTTGAGGTTGAGCCTCGAAACTCGAGTAACCGAAGGTGTAACTGTGATCTGCTGCAGAGGCAGAATCGCTTATGGCACTGAAGCTGCCGCGCTGTTCGGCGAAATTGCCGAGCTTGCGTCCGAAACCCGTCGAGTCGTGATCGACCTCAGCGGCGTGGAAATGATCGACGCCGCTGGCCTCGGAGCACTCATATCTGTTGCCTTGATCGCGGAAGCGAGCCAGTGCTCGGTCAAGTTGGCTGCTCCCGGCAATCTCATCCGCCAATTGCTCGAGCTTACCAAGTTGACCTCCGTTTTCGAAGTTCATCCCACCGTGGATGCCGCCACCGTCGCATCCCTTGGACAAGCGGCATGACGGACCGCCTCGCGTCACCACGCTACTCTCCGCTCTGAAATCCGACATCGCATCATTTGGATGGGAAATCAGTGACCGCCAGAGTAACCTGCTACATGTGCGGCACGAAGATTGCAAAAGTCATGCGCCGTGAGCAAGAGGGTGAATCCACTTTGCACTGTGATGCAGCCGACATTGCCAAAAGAAGGAGCCGAGATGAATATCGCTTTCCTGATCGGAAGGATCATTTTTGGCGGGTATTGGTTGATGGCTAGTTTTAACCACTTCAAGAACCTCAACTACATGAGTGAATACGCGAAGGCGAAGGGAACGCCGTCTCCCAAGCTGGCGGTGGCAGGAACCGGAGTCATCCTGCTGGTGGGCGGTCTCAGCATGTTGCTGGGCGTCTATCCTGTTGTCGGGATCATTCTGCTGATTATCTTCCTGCTGGGCGTGTCCTTCCAGATGCATAATTTCTGGAAGGTGAGCGACGCGCAAATGAAGCAGCTCGACATGATTAACTTCACGAAGAATATGGCGCTTGTGGGGGCACTCTTGATGTTCCTGCTGCTACCGCGTCCGTGGCCGATGAGTCTGGGGATTGGTTAGCGGCACACAGCATGTGCGGGGGGCAGGAGGCAGAATCGCGGATAGCAATCCAAACCCGCCTTTCCAGCCCCAGTGGAGATGCAGCCTGCCAACCTCAAAAGACAGCGTCAACGAACGGTTAACGAGATACCGCCAGATCAAGATCAGGGTGATCGGCAGGAAGTTCGGGCGCACGATCTCGGTCCCGGTTTGGTTCGTGCTAGATGGCGAGAAGCTCTACCTTCTGCCCATGCAAGGTTCGGAGACACAATGGTTCAAGAACGTACTTCAGAACCCGCAGGTTCGGATTGATGTGCGAGCTGTCGAAATTTGATGTCGCGGTGGTGGTTGAACTGCGCTGATTATCTTGAGTGCCGTCAAGGAACTTGAATTTTCAGCAGCCACACCATCCAAGGCCCACGTTGCATTGCGGTACTTACAGGGCCAGATCTATCGGGAAATTCTTAGGAGCTATAATGCCGCTTACGTGATGGTGCCCGATTATGGCGCTGCCCGAGAACGACCCACTAACGACGCCCTTCACCGTTGACCCGCAGGTACGAATTGGACACGTTCACTTGAAAGTTGCTGACCTGCAAAGGGCACTCCGATTCTACTCGGGAGTACTTGGGCTTGAAGTGACTCAGCGATACGGTGATGGTGCGGTCTTCCTGTCTGCAGGCGGGTATCATCATCACATCGCACTGAACACCTGGGAAAGCCTTGGCGGTTCCCCACCACCCCCCGGCACAACGGGGCTTTACCACACCGCCATCCTCTACCCGACTCGTCCCTCGCTTGCGACTGCCGTGCGGAGAGTGTTGGCTGCGAAGATTCCGCTGGAACGTGCCGCAGACCATGGCGTCAGCGAATCCATCTACCTGCGTGATCCCGATCGCAACGGAGTCGAGTTGTATTGCGATAAACCAAAGGAAATGTGGCCACACACACCCGAAGGCGAGTTGGCGATGTTCACACGGCGGCTGGACTTGCATCAATTGTTGAACGAGGCCCCACGGGGAACCGAAGTTGACAGCGGCCCACCAGACTTATGATTCACAAGGTACGCCCGGCCCCTCATCTCGAACGCGAATTCCCCGACAGAACCTCCATCATTTGACCTTTGCTCAGCCGCAACCCTGGAGGACTCCTCGCCAGCTTCGATTCCAGTTGCGCAACTCCCCTTAACCCCGGCGACGATTCGATCGCCCAGGAGAAGTTCCACCAGTTTTCTCCTCAGGCTCCGCTCCCACGAGAACGAACGCTCCCCACTCCGCCATGACCAGCCTACGGTTTGCGATACACAACCAGAACCTAGTCGGTCAACCTTCTGAAGAAAATTATCCCCGATCAGAGCCCTCTGCGATGTGAAAATGTCCCGTACGTAGCCCTGTCCGAGGCCCATATGACAGACGCTGGGAGATGTGGGCCTCGGGCCGATTTGGGATTCTCTTGGATGTCGCGCTATTTCCTAAGAAGCTTTCCTTAGAGGCACATTTACGAGACTCGGCGACAATCACTCCTCATTCGATCTCAAGCTTGTGGCCAGCGCGTGGACAAGTCAGTAACACCTCACTCCGGCTTCTGCGTCTGCGACCAGGGTGGCACAATTCCATTCACGCGAGCGTAAGCAACTGATTGGCCATAGTGCTCATTCACATGAGCAAAGATCCGCAAGTAGACCCTCCGCACTGTGGTTTGCTCACCAAAGAAATCCGTAGGCCGATCGAGTTCGGCAGGAGTCAATTGCGAGAATCGGTTGCGGACTTCATCAAGGGAGGACGTTAGCATTCGCGTGACGGCATCCTTCTCCGTGACTGTCTTCTCCAGCTCGCCCATACGTTTGAAAACGGCTTGCGTGTGGGGCTTGCCATTGGCGTCTGTCGTCACATTGGGAAAGTATTCAGCTGGAACCTTTACACCGGTCAAGGAGAGGAGCAGGAAGTTCCCACTGGCGATGTGAACGTAGACTTCGCTCACAGAGCGCACTCCTGGCCCCGGTCGCCAGCTGTATTTGTCGGCGGGCATCGCCTGCGAAAGCTGATTTAAGTGTTTGCAGGTCACGGCAAAGTCGTCCAGGTACTCGGTCTTCAGGCCGCCGGCCTTCTGTGCTTGCCATGCTGAGAGCAAAGGTGCCAAGAATAGGACGACAACGGCGCGACGAGTCCAAGCTTTTTTCATAGCGCGACACTATACAGCATTTACCTTGCACAATCATGGCTCGTTGACGACGGTTGACGCAAACAGGCGATACACCAGTTATCGAATAAGGCCGGTTCAAAAGCGCTGGATGGGTATGCCTGTAAGCCTCTGAAGCATGGGGCCTAATTTTGTTGGTCGGGCGAAGAGGAGTTGGTCGGGCGGTCTGAGAAAAGGCCGTCCCCGGCGAAATCCAACAGTACTATCAAAAGCGAGTACAGAGACTTGACGCGGTTCATAAGGCAAGCGCCGACCTCGCTCACCCTCACCCCGGCGCTGGCAAATGATAGACATTCCTAAACCCGCCATCTCCACACTACGGCATTCGTTCGAGATCGGCAGAAGGAAAATACGCTCGACGCTCGCCCGAAACTTGTCTGGGAGTGACCTGATTGGGGCTACTTCGACTGAACACTGATACTTGGCGTTGGCCACCGAGGCTATTCGTACCGCAGAGCCTCAATGGGATCCAGGCGCGAGGCGCGGACGGCGGGCACCATGCCGCTGATTAGCCCCACGGCGCCGAGGATGAGCGTGGCCACGATCAGAGTACTCGGTGCAATGATCAGGCTGACGTCGCCGCCTTCGGCGTTCTTCGCCATGGCGCTGTATAGGGTGACCCTTCCGACAGAAAGCGAGACCCCATAGGCCAAAATGATTCCCAGCGCGCCGCCGATGAAAGTAATGGTGAGAGATTCGGCTAAGAACTGAAAGAGGATATGCCTCCTCCGCGCGCCCAGCGCCTTTTCCACTCCAATCTCACGGGTTCGCTGCGTTACCGAGACCAGCATGATGTTCATGAGGCCGACCCCGCCGATGCCCAGCGTAAGCGTACCGATGAAACCCAACAGAATCGTTAGGCCGAGCGTAATGAGTTCGAACTGGTGGACCTGTTCCATGAGGTTAAACACGAACATGGCGCGGCGGTCAGTCGGATTGAACCGGTGCCCGATGGCCATCACTCTGCGCACGGACTGTTCCAAGCCTTCATACGCAGGGGTCTCATAGTTGAACCAGATGGAGTCGAGGTAGTGGGTATCCTTAAGGTCGCTCATGGTGGTGAAGGGGATGTAGATCAAGCGGTTCGTATTGTCATCGCCCGCCTGCATTTTGGGGCTTACGACCCCGATGACTTCAATGCTAAGACCATCGATGCGGATTCGTTCGCCCAGCGCGTTACGCCCGGAGAAGAGCTTTTCTTTGGCCTCGGAGCCAATCACGGCGACACGGGCATGCTGCATCTCATCTTCTGGGTTGTAGAAGCGGCCCTCCGCCAGTTTGAGCGCGCGGATGGAAATGACGTTGGAATAATTGCCGGTAACGTTGAAGTTGAACGTCCGCGTCTCGTACTGGATGTTCGCCTGCTTGGATGCTTCGGGCGTGATGTGAGTGATTTGAGGAATATTGGTCGGGAGCGCGTCCACGTCCTCAAGGGTAAAGCGTATCGGCACACCGGCCTTCTGGCCGCCAGCCTGCATGGAGGTGCGGCCCGGAACCATGATCATCAGCTTGGTGCCGAAGTTGGCGAAGATGTTGGCGCAGGCCCTGCCGAAGCCGTCGCCATAAGCAAGCAGCAAGACGACCGTGGCTATACCCCAAGCCATGCCGAGCATGGTGAGGGCGGTGCGCCGACGGTTGTACTGCATGGCGCCGTAGGCTTCGCGGAGCAAATCACGGATCATCGTCTTAGTCCCAGTTTTACTCCTGTCGCAGTGCTTCCACAGGCTGCAGCATGGCGGCCTTGCGCGCGGGATATAGTCCGGCGGCCACCCCCGCCAGCGTCAAGCTGCCAATCGCCAGAATCGCGGACGAGGGCACCAGCTTGGGAGGATCAAATCCCCCCGGTCCTTGTTGCGTACCGAGCAGCGCCATCAGGGCGCCGGCGAGTCCCATGCCGATCAGTCCACTAAATAATGTAAGCAGAATTCCTTCCAAGAAAAACTGGACCAGAATACTGCGGTTGGTGGCGCCCAGGGCTTTGCGCAATCCGATCTCACGGGTGCGCTCACTGACAGCCACCAGCATAATGTTGATGACACCAATGGCGCCCAGGGTCAGGGTCACCATTCCAACCGTGCCCAGGAACATGTTCATCGCATTGAAAATCTTGCCCACCATCTCGGCCTGCTCAACGGTGTCGAGGTTTTCGAACGCGTCTTCATTGCGGAAGTCGAAACCGTGATTACGGGCGATGATCTTGTGGACGTCTTCCTTTGCCAGCAAATGCTCAGCGGGCACGCGAGGCTGATAGTTGATCAGCGAGATTGAGTTTTGGTGGTTCTCGCCCTTAAGCGGGAAGTAGGTCGCCATCACTTGGAAGGGAATGTAGCCGCGCATGTTGGTCAGGTTTTCGTCACCACGGCCGATGCGCTTCACGGTGCCGATAACCTCAAACCTGATGCCATTGAGGAGGATGGTGACGGCAACCGCGGGTCGTCCGGGAAAGAGGTTCCTGGTCAGTTCGTCGCCCAGGACGATCACGTTGCGCTTCTGAGCTTCGTCCAAGTCATTGAACCAGCGTCCCTGCTTGAGAGGAAGATACCGGATCTCATTGTACTGAGGCTCCACTCCGACAATTTGTCCGTTGGCGCTGGCGAATTCGCTGACGGCGCGCACGTCATCGCGGGAAAGGACAGGCGAAGCATTGCGGACGTGGGGAGCTTCCCCGCGGATGTCCGCATAGTCCTGGTAAGTGAGCAGATAGTTGCGGGCGGAGTTCATGTTGGCTGCGACCACGGGGGCACGACCAGGGAAGATAAACATGATGTTTTCCCCGAATTCGGCCAGCGCACGCTTGTTTCCCGAACGGAACCCTTCGCCCAGACCGACCAGCAGCAGCAACGATCCCACACCCCAGGCAACGCCGAACATGGTGAGGAACGAGCGCAGCTTGTGTGCCCACAGGGTGCGGATGATTTGCGCCAAGATGTCCAGAATCATCCGCATAATCACCAACATTGTACCTTTGACGATCTCTAGGAAGACAATTTTGGTCCAGAGATCAGACCGATGGACTTCTTGTGGGAAAAGTCGTTTGCGATTTAACCATCCGGAAGGGCGTTTTTGGCTTTTAACCCGATACGGAGAAGCGACAAACATGACTGCTCAAGTTTGGCTCAACACGAACTTGGTTCGTCTTCAAGAAGCGGCTTTTGTGTGCCAACTGCGAGGTCATTAGCGAGGTCTTAAATCGTCATTGTACGAGCTGTGGAAGTCGGTCCTTGCTCAGTCTGAGCAGAGTACTGGTGGGACGAATGAGTCGAAACTGTCGTTCGGCTTCGCTACTAGTGCGCATGCCGTCAGCAATTGTCGGCGAGGCGAAGTTCATTCACCTCTGGCAAAACGAAAGATGGAGTATGGAAGATCACTCGTGTCATCGGCTTCGACCGCCATGCCTTAACCCTTCATTGACTTGCCCTTGCATCCCGCCTACCATACCTCGACTCCATGATCGGCCAAACCGTCTCGCACTATCGCATCGTTGAGAAACTCGGCGGCGGCGGGATGGGTGTCGTTTACAAGGCCGAGGACACGTCGCTCGGCCGCTTCGTGGCGCTCAAGTTTCTTCCCGATGACGTGGCTCAAGACGCGCGGGCGTTGGAACGATTCCGGCGCGAAGCCAAGGCGGCCTCTGCTCTCAACCATCCCAATATCTGCACGATCTACGAAATCGGCGAGCACAACGGTGAGCGCTTTCTGGCCATGGAGTATCTGGACGGGCAGACGCTAAAGCATCTGATCGGCAACCGCCCGCTTGAACCGGACACGCTGCTGTCACTGGCCATCGAGATAGCTGACGCCCTCGACGCTGCTCACTCCGAAGGCATCGTTCACCGCGACATCAAGCCAGCAAACATCTTCGTGACCAAGCGTGGCCACGCCAAGATTCTGGATTTTGGGCTGGCGAAGGTGACCGCAACCGGAGTCAAGCCAGGTTCCGACGCCACCGAAACCGGTACCGGGGGCACACACCTTACGAGTCCAGGTATGGCCGTTGGTACCGTAGCTTATATGTCGCCGGAGCAGGTGCGGGCCAAAGAATTAGACGCCCGCACCGACCTGTTTTCATTCGGAGCGGTGCTCTATGAAATGGCGACTGGAGCCATGCCGTTCCGAGGGGAAAGCTCGGGAGTTATCTTTCGCGAAATTCTCGATCGTGAGCCGGTTCCCGCCATCCGCCTGAACCCTGACCTTCCGCCCAAGTTGGAAGACGTCATCAATAAAGGGCTCGAGAAAGACCGCGAGCTGCGTTACCAGCACGCGGCGGACATGCGGGCCGACCTAAAGCGGCTGAAACGGGAAACGGAATCGCGGCACGGCGTACCAGCTAGTTCGGGGTCAGTGGCGGTCGCAGAGGAAGCCGGCTCTCAGGTCGCCCAACCGCCGTTGCCAGCATCCGGTTCCTCCCCTGCGCTTGCTCCATCTCCGTCATCGGGCGCGGTGAAGTCTGCCGAAGCTCCCGTGGCTGGCAGGAAATTCTGGAAGGTTCTTGTTCCGACTGCGGTGGTCGCCGTCGCCGCCCTGATTGGTGGTGGTCTCTACTTCCGATCGCGTCCGGCAACGCCACTGACAGAGAAGGACACCATCGTGCTCGCCGATTTCGACAATACCACCGGGGATGCGGTCTTTGACGGTGCGCTCAAGCAGGCGTTGACGGTGGACTTGGGACAGTCCCCTTTCTTGAACGTCATGTCCGATCGCAGGGTCGGGGATACGTTACGTTTGATGGGTCGCCCCTCAAGTGACCGGGTTACGCCGGAACTGGCTCGGGAAATCTGCCTGCGGACGGGGAGCAAGGCGCTGCTGAGTAGCTCGATTTCTCGCCTGGGTAGTCAGTATCTGGTTGGCCTGGAGGCGGTGAACTGTAGCAACGGAGATAGGTTGGCGAAGGAACAAGAAGAAGCAGCCAGCAAGGAAGACGTGCTAAAGGCTCTGGGCCAGGTGGCATCCAGTATGCGAGCCAAGTTGGGGGAGTCGCTTGCCTCGGTTCAGAAATTCGACGTGCCCATTGAGGCGACAACGCCGTCGCTCGAAGCACTGAAAACCTACAGCATGGGCGTTACGACCTCACGCGAGAAGGGGGACGCCGAAGCCATTCCCTTTTACAAGCGCGCCATCGAACTGGATTCAAATTTTGCGATGGCCTATTGCAACTTGGGGTTGTCTTACGCGAATCTTGGCCAACCCAGCCTGTCTGCGGAGAAGCCCAGACGTATGAGCTGTGGAGTCAGAGCTACCCTCGTGATTCCTCTCCCCACAGCAATCTCGGTGCTAACTCCACCAGTCTCGGCCAATATGAGAAAGCTGTGGCAGAAACCCAAGAGGCGCTGCGCCTGGAGCAAAACGCCGTCGTGAACCACAGCAACCTCGGACAGAATTTTCTCGCGCTCAACCGCCCAGACGACGCTAAGGCGGCATTCGACCAGGCACTGGTACGCAAACTCGATGGTGGGGCCCTCCGTTTGTGGATGTACTACCTTGCCTTTTTTCGCGGCGATGTCGAACAGATGAAGCAGCAGATGGCTTGGGGAGCGGGAAAACCTGGAGCCGAAGACCCACTGCTTTCGGCCCAATCTGACACTGAGGCTTACTACGGCCGCCTGCCGAAAGCACAGGACTTCTCCCGCCGTGCAGTGGACTCGGCACTCCGTGCCGACTCCAAGGAGACAGCCGCGCTTTGGCAGGCGAATGCCGCCCTGCGGGAAGCGGAGTTCGGCAACGCCACCGCAGCGAAACAGGGTGTCACATCGGCGCTGGCCTTGGCCCCTGGCCGAGATGTGAAGGTATTAGCAGCTCTCACGTCGGCACGGATCGGTGAAACTGCGCGAGCGAAGACAATGATCGAAGATTTGGAGAGGAACAACCCGTCGAACACGGTGCTGAAGCTTTACTGGCTGCCGACGCTGAAGGCGGCCATTGAACTCAACGGCGGCAATTCAGCACAGGCTCTCGTGCTTCTAGAAGCCGCCGCTCCCTACGAACTGGGTGAGCCACCACCACTCCAGTTGGGCACTCTGTACCCCACCTACCTGCGCGGGCAAGCCTACCTGATGGCGCATAACGGTAGCGCCGCAGCCGCCGAGTTCCAGAAATTTCTCGACCATCGCGGCATCGCGTTGAATTTCCCGCTGGGCGCACTCGCCCATCTCGGTCTGGCACGTACCTACGCTGTCTCCGGCGATACTGCGAAAGCCAAAGCCGCCTACCAAGACTTCCTCGCACTCTGGAAAGACGCCGACCCCGACATCCCCATCCTGAAGGAAGCCAAGGCGGAGTACGCGAAGTTGCAGTAGCTGGAAAAAGTCCCGTCGGCAACCGTCCGCCTGTTCTTCGAGCGTAGAAATGACGATCTCTCTCAGGAGTTCTGTCGCTGGTGGGCAAACCCGACCGGTTACGACCAGCAGCCGGGAGACGTCACCATGACCGTTCCGTTCACGCCGGATCAATAGTCGAGCGGGTATGGCAAGCTCGCAAACCAGGAGCTACAACGCTTGACGGATTTCAGGACGCCCTTAGCAACATGGGCCACGTCGGGATAGAGCGCGCCTTTGGGCTAGGTTGGTCTTTAGCGACTCGGCGCCCAACTCGTTGCCCTTACAGGGCTGAGCGAACTCAGGCAGATCGCTTTCTTGCTACCAGCGTGAACAGAGCACCGAGAGCATCATGTAGTTGTTGACGCTCGCGAGTATCGGAATCTTCGACCTGCTCTAACCGCTGGCGAATCGACCGCCGGGCGGCTTCGATGCGGCCGTTCAGTTTAATGGGATCGGATTCAACCAGAGCGGCTCTGTATAACGCCTGCCATGTGGGGTCGGGCATGACGCCTCCCTGACGGACAGAAAACCGGGCAGACTAGCGGAAGAGAATTATAGCCCCAAATCGCCCGCCCCGCTTCGATTTCAGCTGTTTTAGATGCCAAACTCCGGCGATAGGTTAAACATGGGTCCCAGGCCACGGATTTTGCTCGGTCGGGTCGCGGATTTTTCAGGAGATTT
>WNFA01003223.1_pt1 | contig 13562 bp, 9 predicted proteins | sample 5400481 | NCBI WGS metagenome assembly WNFA01 (sample SAMN13153340, study PRJNA577476) | soil metagenome | isolation source: 120 cm saprolite under Douglas fir tree site 2 hole 1 replicate 2 | place: USA:California | collected 2015-04-18 | reverse complement strand
AAGATTTACCATAAATACAGTTAGAACTAGTTATCTAAAGTAAGTATTAATAATAAACCAAACTTATTGCACACACTTCTTTCGGCGCCTGACGAGTAGTTAGTACCTATCTGAGATTAAATCCACCGTGACGTGGTGATTCACGATTACTAGTAATTCCTTATTCATGTAGTCGAATTTCAGACTACAATCCTTATTATATCCTACTTTAATTAGATTAGCTAAAATTCACATTTTCGCATCATTTTGTATAGGTATATGTGGCACGTCTATAGCCCACAATATTAAGGCCATGATGACTTGTCTTGGTCCCTGTTATCATATCCAATATAGAGGTGAACTGCTTTATTTATCAAACACTTTGCTATTATAGGAAGCATAGGTAATAGATACAAATAAAGCAAGGGCTTCCGTTAATTTAAAGGAATTAACCAATATCTCACGACATTAACTGAAGACAGCCGTGCAACGCTTGTAATATCTTAGATTCAATATAAAATATATTATCTAAGATAATATTCAAATTGTGGTAAGGTTTTTCGCGTATCTACGAATTAAATAACATACTTCACTACTGGTTTCAGAAACGGTCTAATGATTTCAGTTCCTGCGTTGCCACATTACTCTTGAGGTGAAATGCTTACACTTTCATTTATAGACTAAAAATATCTAATCTATGGCATTCATAATTTTCTGCTTGGACTACTAGGGTATCTAATCCTGTTCGTTACCCAAGCCTTCGTCCCTCAACGTCAGTTATTAGATAAAAGGTTGCTTTCGCCATTACCAGTCCTTAAGGTATCAAAGAATTTCAACTCTACTCCGTAAATACTCACCTTCTCATATATAACTCTAGTGAAAACCGTATCCTGTTTTGGACTAATTTTACCGTCTAGGTACCCTTTAAACCTACTAAATATGAATAACACTAGTCTTCTACGTATTACCGCGACTGCTGGCACGTAATTTGGTCAAGACATATAGATAGTAATTGTCATAATCAATATATTATCTAGAACTTTATTCGATAAAATCGATTCTATATTTGTCCATCTGAATAAATTCAGTTAATTTTATATATTATATGTAACTATAATATAGTTAAACAGCAAATTAATTAACTAATAATAACGTAAATAATCTTAATAAGACTATTTACTACTAATTAATTAAACCAAATATATCTAGCCGAAGCTATCCATTCCCCCAAGTTGCTGGTTCAGCCGTTAGGCCATTGACCAATATTCCCCACTGCTGTACTATACGTATTGGGGTTTTTTCAGACCCAATGTGATCGATCGACCTCTCAGCCTCGACTACGGAATTTTAGGCTAGTTAAACCATTACTTTAACTACTACCTATCCGAAATATTTATTGTCCTCTTAAAGCGGAATTATTGTTTCCTTTTTATTATAAGGTATTTATTAACCTTACTTTAAGGCAGCCAAAATATCATTTGTTCACCTGTACACCACTTCTAATAAAATAAAATTTCTATTACATATACTCTTATTAAATTAGACGTTCGATTAGCATGTGTCAAGCACTTGGACAGCGTTCATTCAGAGCCATCATCAAACTCAATTAATTCACAATGGTACAGATGCTTTTTTCGTAATATCTGTACCATTACTAATATACATTTATGTATATATATAAATTTTTTATGTATTATACATCTATATATATTATAATTTTTTATTATATTTTCGGATACCATTAAGCCGGGTCCTGTCATAGTTATTAGTCTATAATAAGGCTTAACAATAGGCGTGTGTTTTCACAAATCTTCTTTTACTGTATATATTAGTAATTGTAAATATTACTCTACATTTAACTATAGAATTTACTAGAGTAAGATGACATTAATTTTCTCTTGAATACCTTGAGTTTTTACTTTACACTCCTTATTAAAATGTTATAATTTTTTAAGCACCAGACTTTCCTATACTATAATTTAATATAGTACGTATACTATTAGTATCACAATATTATTTTTAGACAATTATTAAAAATAATTACTTTACACTACATTTTAATGTAAATCTAAAGCATCTTTTATATAACTACTTGTTAAAACTACGAATACTTGAGCTTGTATAAAAGCAATCCCTAATTCTAAACCAGAGAATGCAATAATAAAAGCTAAAGGTACTAACCCTAAAAAGAAGAATATAAATCCTGATGTCATAATATTATAAGTGAAACCTGCTAGAATATTTAATAACATATGACCACTTAAGATATTAGCACCTAATCTTAGACCTAAAGATACATTTCTAGATAGGTAAGAAATAAATTCTATTAAGACTAATAAAGGTAATAAGGCTAAAGGGCAACAAGCTGGGACTAATAGAGAAAAAAATTCTAAACCATGTTTTTGGAATCCTAATATAGTAGCACATAAGACAACAGTAAAACTTAAGGCAAATGTAAATATGAAATGACTAGTTGACGCAAAACTATATGGTATCATACCTATTAAATTATTTATTAAGATAAAAATAAATAAAGTATAAATAAAAGGGAAGTATATTTGCCCTTTTCTAGCATTTATTTGGTTTGTTACTATACTATGTATAGTAGCATATAAAGATTCTTGACTTATAGATCAATTATTACTTACTAATTTATTAAAATTAGTTGCTAATACGTTTAATGTTAATACTAAAAAAGTAGCAATTGTTAAGTATAGTCCTATATTTGTTAAAGATAAATGTAAATTACCTAATATAGGAGCATTTAAACTTAATAAATCTCTTATTTCAAATTGATCCAGTGGACTTGGAATATCGATATATGTAAAATTAGACATTGTCTTATTAATTTTTTTTTTATTTTTTATTGAAATATCTGACTAAAATTAAATATAAACTTTAATTTTTAAATAAACTATATTATAAATATTTATTTATAGTTAGGCAATATACAATAATATAAATCGTATTAATATATTGTTATATATTATAATTTACTTATAAATATACGAGATGTGAATAAACGAACGAATCTTGGTAAAATATATTTTGAAAAAACATATATCATTACTACAAGAAGTATAAATGCAAACGTTACTTGATTTATGAAATAAAAAGGTACTAATTGTGGCATTTTAAATTAATTTTAGAAAACTTTAATGCTATAAAAGGAAAAAAAAATTTTTTTTTACTTATATATATACATTATTATCCAATTAAAGATATAAATTCTGCAGGTATTAAAAAAATAGACGTTCTTATGCTTATTTAATATAATTCATATTGTTTTAATACAATTATATATATGTATAAATGTAATATAATCACAATATTGATGGAGAGATAAGGAGGAATTGAACCCCTAATATTTGATTTGCAATCAAAATGTAAAACCATTTACAGCATATCCCTGGAATATAATAAAAATAACATATTTATTAATTAAATACATGTTTACTGATCTTCCAATCATGACAAGAATTTTTCTATAGATACAGCTTCAATTACTATAGGCATAGAACTATGTAAAATACCACATATTTCTGAACATTGCCCATAAAATGTACCTTCTCTATTAATAAGAACAGATACTTGATTTAATCTACCAGGGTAAGCATCACATTTAATACCTAAAGCAGGACAAGCAAAAGAATGTATAACATCAGCTGCTGTGACAATAAATCTAACATGTGTTAATTCGGGAAGTATAACTCTATTATCAACCTCTAACATTCTTAATGCTCCCTCTTCTAAATCTGATTCTGGTACTATGTATGAATCAAACTCTATGAATTCTTCATCTGCATTTAAGAAATCAGGATATTGATAACTTCAATATCATTGATGACCTTCTGCTAATACAGACATTGCGGGATCACTAACTTCATCCATTAGATATAACAATTTAAAGGATGGGAAAGCGATTAATATTAATATTAAAGCAGGAGTAATTGTTCATATTAATTCAATTAATGTTCCATGATTTAAATATTTGTGTGATATAGGTGATTTAACATTAATATAATTTCTAACTATAGATATCATTATTCAACCTACACCAAATAATATTATAACTAAGTAAAACATAATATTATCATGTAATTCAACTAATCCTTCCATTTGTGGAGTTGCACTGTCTTGAAAATAAAGACCTCAAGGCCTTGGTGTATCACAATTATTAAAGAGACTTAAATTAAGCAAATTAAACATATTTTTTTAATATTATAAATTTTTCTATTTTAAAAGTTATATTGCAACATTTTAATTTTTAAAATAAATAAAACAAACAAAAAAATAGAAACCAGTAAACAGTTGATACTATTATGGAAAATATCCATTACTACTATTATCTAAATTAGATAGATTTTTTTTCTAATTAATTAAAACTTTAAACGTTAAATTATTTTAGATAACTTTATAGTTAAATATTTAAATTTTGTGGATTAATATAACCACCGAAAAAGTATAATTTAATTATTTAGAAAAACTTATTTTTGAAACATGGCTTACTAAACTTATATTATTATTGTTTAAAGTAAACATTTGTCTACTATCAATTTTTAAAGCATTTTTACCTAACTCAAAAGCAAATCCTAGTGTTAATGCTAAAAAGAATATTAGCATTATAACTAAACCATATATACCATTTGTGTACGCACTAACTACGTAAGGATATACTAAAAGTATTTCCAAATCAAATAGTAAAAATAAAAGTGCAAAAATAAAAAAAGATATACTAAATTGTGTTCTATTTTGACCTAAGAAAGAATGAAAACCACATTCAAATGCACTATCTTTTTCTTGATAAGGATTATGCGGAGCAAATATTAGATTAACAGCTAATAAAATAACAGCTAATATAGGTATAAAAACAAAGAAGAAAATAGTACTAGTCATTTAAGGATTAAATAATATCAAGGCTAAAATATTAGCCATACTTAATCATTCTTGAGGTACAAATATAAATAATAATATTATTAAAGTTAATAAAGAAATTGTTATAGTCAAAGAACTAGATAAAGTAATATTATTTAGTTTAAATGTTAACTTTTCAATTAAAATATTATTTTTAACTATATTTCCATGAAAATCTATATTTTGGAATGCACGATTTATTTTGTATATTGGCTCATAAAAGAAAACTTCTTTTATAATATTTAAATAATAAACAGCACTAATTACACTAGTTAATATTGCGACTAGAGTAAGGAAAACATAACCACTATCAAGAGCAGCACTTAAAACCATCTGTTTAGCAAAAAATCCTATAAGAGGTGGTATACCTACAAAAGAGAAGATTGTTACGGCAAAACTTAACGCTAATACAGGATTTATGTAAAAATATCCTTTCAATTGACTAATTAATTGTATAGGTGAATTTTTTTTATCAAGTAATTGTTTATATTCTTTACTTTTGTTAACGTAATAGTAAAGAGAATAACCAATACTTATAAGTATAATAAAAGCATTTAAATTACTAATACTATACTGCATTAAATAAAATATGAATGCTTGAATTGATTCTATACTGTTAATACTTAAAGCCAATAATATAAAACCTACGTGAGAAATAGTACTATATGCAAATAATCTTTTTATTCTAAATTGAGTTAAACCTACTACTGTACCAATTATTAATGAAAGTAAAGAACTAACTAATAAACTTGATGTTCAACTAAATTGAAAAGCAAATAGTGAATTACTTGTATAATGTACTAATTCTAAGAAAAAGACAAATATTGAAATTTTTGCTACTATAGCTACAAACGTTGTTACAATTGTAGGTATGGCATCATAAACATCAGGTGATCAAAAATGGAAAGGCGCAGCACTAACTTTAAATAAAAAACCTACGCTTAATATTAATAATGAAAAATTTATATAATAAGATTTATATCAATATAATATATTACTAGTGCTATCATTTCCTATATCACTTAAACTTGTTATAACGTATACACCATCTAAATTAGTAGTACCTGAATTAGCATATAATAAACTAGTTCCTAAAAGTATGAAACAAGAACTTAAACCTCCTAGTAAGAAATAAGTCAGACCACCACTTGTGGCTAATTCTGAGTTTCTATATAATGTACTAAGTAAGTATAATCCATAACTTTGCAATTCTATAGATAAAAATATAGAAACTAAATCACTAGTTGACACTAAGAATACTGCTCCAGTAACAATAAATAATAGAATTAACGGATATTCTATTATTTTAAATTGTTCTCCCATTTTGTCTACTATTTTTGTTCTATAGTAAATAAAATTATATAAGAATAACTTGCTTATTGAAGAATAATTAGCTACTCATACTTTTCTGGGATAAAAACCAGTTAATTGTAATATAATTGCACTAATTAAAAAAATAAAAATATGGAATATTTGTGTCGTACTTGTTGCATGAAATAAACCCCCATATAAACCAATACCTCTGTCCAAATATGTGAAATATAAAGTAGCCAAAGCAATTAAAGAAGAATAAAGTAAAACTATTATAGCTACTCTACTAAAAAGTATAGATTTATCTCGTCTTAATGTGACGGCGTTAGATAATAATATAAATAATATAGAAAAAATAATCATTTTAAAGAATAAAAGATTCGAACTTTTATCTTACCTTTCCCTTAAAAAAGAAAAATTGCTTTGCCATTAAGCTAATTCTTTTGGTATATTATGTTATTATACCTTTATAACTTTTAAAAAGTTCTTCTTTAAATTAAGATTTAAAGTTAAATCATTTAAATTTATATAATTTCTTTCACTAGTATTCTAATTAAAGTACTATGCAAATTTAAAGTAATTAAGAACAAAGTATATTAATATAATTTAACTAATATTACTGTATATTAATAATGAAACTGAATAATGTAAACCATCTAATACAGGAGCAGGGTATATACCCAATATAACAGTTAACATTACTAATGTAAATAATATAAAAAATTCACGTTTATTAACATCGCTTATATTAACTTCGAAAAATTTACTAAATGTCCCACCAAAAACTATTCTATTAAACATATAAATAGTATATGCAGCAGAAAATACAATAGAAGAACTAGCAAAAATACCTAATAAAGGTAATCTTTCAAATACACCATAAAGTGACATAAATTCACCTACAAAATTTAAAGTAAGAGGAACACCACAATTACCTAAAGATAAAATGAAGAATAAAATAGAAAATAAAGGCATTATTTGGGCCATACCTTTATAAAAACTAATTAACCTAGTTGCTGATCTATCGTATAATACACCCCCTGCGCAAATAAATAAACCACTTGAAACAAATCCGTGTGCTAACCCTAAAGCTATACCACCTTCTATTCCTTGTATTGTATTACTAAATACACCTATAAGATATACAGCCGCATGCGATACAGAACTATAAGCTATTAATTCTTTAACATCTATAGTTCTTAAAGTACTTAAACTAGCATATATTATAGTTATAACTCCTATAAGATATATAATATAAGTATAATCTAAAGAAGCTTTTGGTAATAAAGGTAATATAAGTCTAAAAATTCCGTATAAACTTAATTTTAAAACTATAGCTGCTAGTATTATACTACCACCTAATGGTGATTCAACATGAGCTTTTAATAATCAAGTATTTAGAAATATAGTAGGTGTTTTCACAGCAAACGCTATAAATATACCATAAAATAAAAACAATTGTGTAGAATAATTAAAATTAGTTTTGTATAAAGCATCAAAATCTGTGGTTCCCATTATTGAAGACATTGTTAGTATAGATAATAATAAAAATAATGATCCTAATAATGTGTATAAAAATAAATAAAAACTAGCTCTTACTTTATTACTTGATCCAAATAAACCTATTAATATAAACAATGGAGGTAAAATACTTTCGAAAAAAATATAGAATAATAATATATCTAAAACTAAAAAAACTGCTAATAATAAAGTTTCTAGCAATAAAATTATTACTACATATGATCTTACATTTTGGCTAATAGATGTTCAATTACTTAATAAGGCTATAGGAATTATTATAGTTGTTAATAAAACAAAATATATAGATAATCCGTCTAAACCTAAGTAAAAATCAAAAGGACCTATTTCATGGTATTCTTGAACAAATTGAAATTGATTGCTACTAAAATCAAACATAATAAAAACTATTAAAGAAATAAATAAATTAACTACTGATGTACTTAAAGCAATTGTTTTAATACGTTTAATATTTAAATTCGTTAATTCATAAGATATACCGGTAGATATAGTAAATATACCAAGTAAAGGTATTAATAATAAAAATGTTAATAACATCAAAAAAAAAAAATAAACTAATTTCCCTCAGAATTATACATTTCTGTAAAATCTTCATTAACATCGCATACAATTATGTGATAGTGAATAGTAACCTTTAATTACATATATTTTTATTCTTTTATAAATTAAGTTATTAAAGATTACCTAGGCTACAAATATATAAATTTTATATTCACAAATATTATAATTTATTTTTAAAATAAACTAATATTACTAGGTATAATTTCAAAACTATATAATATACAAGGAACTAAAATTATAAAAGCTATAACAACAGGCAATAATATAGTTCAACAGAAAGACATCAATTGATCAAAACGTATTCTAGGGAATGAAGCTCTAGCTCATATAAAAATAAATATCATAATACAAGACTTTACTCCTAAAGTTAAACCATATAATAATCCTTCAATTAGAGGGTCAGAGAACAAGCTTTCATTATTTAAATTATTAATATAATATTCGAAGTCGATATATTGCATTAAAGTAAATAAAGGCAGATAATCATACAAATAACCACCTAAAAATAAAATACTAATTAATATACAAATCAACACTATACTAGCATATTCAGCTAAGAAGAAAAATACAAAAATAACAGCAGCGTGTTCTGTCATAAAACCACTAACAAGTTCTGATTCCGCTTCAGCTAAATCAAAAGGAGCTCTATTAGTTTCTGCTATAGATCCTATAAAAAATATTATAAATACAGGGAATAAAGGTATTATAAATCATATAGCTCTCTGAGCTTCTATATTAACGGTAAGATTTAGACTACCTGTTAACATTATAACAAGTAATATAGCGGAACTTAATATTAATTCGTAACTTATTAATTGCGCAGTACTTCTAAGTGAACCAAGGAAAGCATATTTACTATTAGCACTTCAACCTGCTAATAATATACCATATGTAGATAATGAGGAAACAGCTAACATATAAAGAATACCTAAATTAAAATCACTTAGAGCTAAACCAGGACCATAAGGTATAACAAGGTAACCTAATAATGAAAAAATTAAAGTTATAATAGGACCAAGAAAGAATAAAGCCAAGTTGGCTTGTGTAGGTGAAACATATTCTTTTAAAAGAAGTTTTAAAGCATCAGCAAATGCTTGTAAAAGACCGTAGTATCCCACAATATTAGGACCTAATCTTCTTTGCATACTAGCCATTGTTTTTCTTTCGGCTACAGTTACATATGCTACAGTCAATAAAACCGGAACAGTTACTAATAGAACTTCTATTATAGAGATTAAGGTAGGTAAGTATAACATTTTTTTGTTAATTATCTAAATTTAATAAAAAATTAATAAAAAAATTTTTTATTAAATATTAGGTTAAAAATAACTTTTGACATATAAATATTTATTTATAAATATAATATATAAGTTCTTTATTACTAATTTTATATGAACAAAAAGGACATATTGTCAATTAAAAATTAATATTTTTAATTAACTTATTTTCCTATTTTTTTATAATTAAGTGAATTCTTATCCAAGACTTGAACTTGGACCTAGATATTAGAAGTATCCTGCTCTACCATTAAGCTAATAAGAGTAAAATATTACAAATTACCATTAAGCAACGTATAATAATAAGAATGCCATCATAAGAGCAAATAAACCAGTAGCTTCTGCAAAAGCAAAACCTAATATAGCATATGCAAATAATTGACCTCTTAATGAAGGATTTCTAGCTACACCTAAAATTAATGCACCGAAAACTACACCAATTCCTACACCGGCACCGATTAAACCTGTAGTTGCCAATCCTGTTCCTATAATTTTTGCTGCTTGTATCATATATTAATTTTATATATTCTCGTAATCTAGGAAACCTGCGTTATTTTAAATCGTTACAATCTTGAATTAAACATTTATTGTTATTAATTTAACGATTTAATTAAATTAATAAAAAAAAATATATATACTTATATAAGGAATAAGAGACTCGAACTCTTATATTTTTTTTTACAAAAAAATTCATTTTACCATTTAACTCCTTTTAAATATTAAAAAATATTTATTAATATTTAGACTTCAAAAAAGAACATGAAAAACTTTGTAAAGGTAAACTAACAAAAGCATGAGGTTTAGGTGGACTTGTTAATGCTCACTCTAAACTATTATAACTTCTGTTTAATAATGTTTGTAATGTATCACTATAGAATTGTGGAGTTAATCAAGGATATCTGCTGGTAGCTTTACCTTCAACTAACTGTACATAAACTATGTGTAGGAATAATCATGTAGCTACTACACTTATAATACTTCCAAAACTACTTATTAAATTTCAACCTGCAAAAGCATCAGGATAATCACTAATTCTTCTAGGCATTCCTTGTAGACCTAGGAAGTGTTGCGGGAAGAATGTTACATTAACCCCTATGAAAAGTATTCAAAAATGTACTTTACCTAGAGTTCTATTATATTCTAATCCTAATATTTTAGGTATTCAAAAATATCATGCACTAAATAATGCAAAAACTGCTCCCATACTTAAAACGTAATGGAAATGAGCAACTACATAATAAGTATCGTGAAATGCAATATCAAGAGAAGCATTAGCTAAAACAACTCCACTTAATCCTCCAATTGTAAACATAAAGACGAAACCTAAAGCAAATAACATTGACGGTGTTAATTGTAAAGATCCTCCGTAACATGTAGCTAATCAACTGAATATTTTAATACCAGTAGGCACAGCTATAATTAATGTAGCTGCAGTGAAATATGCTCTTGTGTCCACGTCTAATCCCACGGTATACATGTGGTGACTTCAAACAACAAACCCTAAAACACCAATAGACATCATAGCATAAACCATCCCTAAATACCCAAACACTGATTTGTTGGAACTAGCTGAAATAGTTGTACTTATAATACCAAACCCTGGAATAATTAATATATAAACTTCTGGATGTCCAAAGAATCAGAAAAGATGTTGGTATAATATAGGATCACCACCACCTGCAGCTTCAAAGAATGATGTATTAAAATTTCTATCTGTTAGAACCATAGTAATTGCACCAGCTAGTACAGGTAAAGATAATAATAATAATACAGCTGTAACAACTACAGCTCATCCAAATAAAGCTAGTTTATGTAACCTTATACCTGGACTTCTCATATTTAGTATAGTAGTTATAAAGTTTATTGCACCTAATAAACTACTTATACCAGATAAATGTAAAGCGAAAATGGCTAAGTCAACACTTGGTCCACTGTGACTCTGTACTCCTGATAAAGGTGGATAAAGAGTTCAACCTGTACCTGCTCCATTTTCTATTCCACTAGCAAATAAAAATAATAATAAACTAGGTGGTAATAACCAGAAACTTATGTTATTAAGTCTAGGGAATGCCATGTCTGGTCCTCCTACTAATAATGGCAATAAGAAATTACCGAAACCTCCAATTAATGCTGGCATAACCATAAAGAATATCATTAATATTGCGTGAGCAGTAATAATACTATTATATAATTGGTTATCTGCAATATATTGAACACCAGGTCCACTTAACTCAAGTCTTATTAATACAGAAAAAGCTGTACCTAATAATCCTGAGAATAATGCAAAAATAAGGTATAATGTACCTATATCTTTAGCATTTGATGATAAGAATCATCTTTCAGTTCATAAAGATATACTAGTTTTATGAACTGAAATGTTAGAAGGCAAAGACTGATTTGTCTCTTCGTTTTTTATATTCCTCTCTAATGAAATAAAATTGGACTGGAGAAGGGAAGCAGGCAAACATTAGGTCTACAACTCTATGCTTTTGTAGTTATATAGTTTATAACTAGCCTAGGTGGGTAAATTATTTGAAAATTATAATTATTAATAATATTAACAATACCTGAATATTATTTCAGGATTTATTTAGATTAAAAATAATATATTAATATCAAGAGCACAGACTTGAACTGAGAATGCGAAGTTTGGAGCTTCAAATTTTACCCTTAAACTATGCTCTTTATAAAATATATACAATATTTTATAGAGAAAAATCATTTCATCCCAATTGTCTATTACTTTTGTATTATATATATTCGTAGTCATTACTATTACTATTTATATAATATATATATACAATATATATTATATAACTTTTGAAGATTTAATTGCAGATAATTCAATTAAACTATTTTCTAATAAGCTAATAAACGGAACTATAATTAAGAAATGAGAAAAATAAATAACAGTACTTATTTGTCCAAATTCTATAAATGGAGATTCTACGTGTTTAGCACCTAATACCATTAAAATTAAAAAGTTAGCTACAAAGATATAGAAAGCTATTTTACTTAAAGGTCTAAATTGTATACCTCTACTTCTACTTAAATCAGTAAAAGGCATAGCTAATATTATTAAAATAGCACTAAACATAGCAATAACTCCTAATAATTTATTAGGTATAGATCTTAATATAGCATAGAACGGTAAAAGATATCATTCCGGAACTATAGCAGGAGGAGTTTGCATAGGATTAGCCACAACATAGTTCTCACTATCACCTAATACATTAGGCATGAAGAATACAAACACACTTAATATAATTATAAATATAAATATAGTAATTAAATCTTTGAAAAGGAAATAAGGAGCAAAAGGTAATCTATCATAGTTACCTGAAACACCTAAAGGATTACCTGATCCTGCACTATCATGAAGTGCAATTAAATGCATTAATACTAAAGCAGCTAATACAAATGGTAGAACAAAATGTAAAGCAAAAAATCTGTTTAATGTAGCATTATTTACAGAGAATCCTCCTCAAAGAAATTCGACTATATCATGTCCTATTCATGGTATTGCACTCATAAGGTTAGTAATAACTGTGGCACCTCATAATGACATTTGTCCATATGGTAAAACATAACCCAAGAATCCTGTAACTACCATTAATATAAATATAACTGTACCTAAAGTTCAAACTAATGTTCTTGGTGATCTGTATGATCCATAGTACAATCCCCTACCTATATGTAAATATACTAAGAAGAAAAATGCTGAAGCAGTATTACTATGTAAATAACGTATTAATCATCCATTATTTACATCACGCATAATATGTTCTACAGAGTTAAAGGCTTCTAATACGCTAGGATTGTAATGCATAGCTAAAGTTACACCTGTAATTATTTGTATAACTAAACAAACAGCTAATAAAGAACCAAAATTTCATAAATAACTTAAGTTAGATGGTTGTGGTGAATCGATTATATATGAATTAACCAATTTTAATAAAGGATGACTTTTAAAAATTCTCA
>WNFA01004702.1_pt1 | contig 13563 bp, 5 predicted proteins | sample 5400481 | NCBI WGS metagenome assembly WNFA01 (sample SAMN13153340, study PRJNA577476) | soil metagenome | isolation source: 120 cm saprolite under Douglas fir tree site 2 hole 1 replicate 2 | place: USA:California | collected 2015-04-18 | reverse complement strand
TGCGTGCCTGATTGGTACGGCTGTCCTTGGTCTTAGAGTTGAGCGCTACCATTTATTTCAACCTGGACGCCATAAGTCAGTCCTCGGATCTTGTTCATATAGGGCGTTCCTCCGACAAATCCACGATTGAGCACATCAACGCCATCCCGATGCCGCTGCTGGCTCCGGTAATCACAACCACCTTGTCCGCAATATTTGGTGTTCGCATTCTCTCTTTCTCCTGCGAATTCGGATTGGCTGTGCATTGACTACTTGTGGGCAAATGCAGGTTGCGGGACCTCATACTCCGGAAAAAAACATCCATCGAATAGGAGCATCGCATCGGACGCTTTTGTTGGCTGCGACAGCCAAGGATGTCACCGCCATTTGTCGGTGTTGCCGCTGAGCCTTCGTCCATGCGCTGTTTCTCATTGCTCCCGACACTTTCAAGTTGTTGTTGCTCTCTTTGCTCGCGAGCCAGCCGACTCTCGTCGCGAATCCGTGGCCGCACCATCCACGGGTTGTCGCTTCGCGAAGTCGATCGGAATGGCGACGCACATTTCTGTCCCTGCACCTGTCCTGCTCCAGATACCGAATCGCGCACCGATATTTTCTGCGCGCTCACGCATTCCGCGAAGACCCCAGTGCGAATCGCACTCTCTTGGAACGGCTTCGGGCTTGATTCCGCAGCCATTGTCACGAACGAACACGCGCAAGAGGTCGCGCAGGTATTGAATTTCAATCTCGATCTTTGTCGCTTGGGAATGACGTAACGCGTTCATCGCCGCTTCCCGGCCGATCAGAAAGAGTTGCTCCTGGATTGCCGGGTTCAGTGTCCACGGCTTTCCCTGGATGAAGATTCGAAGTTGTGCACCGCGACCGGGTGCGACCTCGTTCAAAAAGTTGGAGAGGGCCTCCTCGAGACTCGAGGGCGCAGGAGACGCAGTGTGAAGTCCGTGTATAGCCGCGCGACCTTCATCAATGGCTCGATGTACTAGGCGCAGAGCGTGGCTGAGCGCGGACTTAGACGGGGAATCGGCTGGGGTTTGTTCCACCGCCAGATGGAGCAGCAGGGAAGCACCGAGAAACCCCTGGAGCAGAGTGTCGTGCAACTCGTGCGCGATGCGCGCACGCTCTGTCGAACGCTCTTCCAGGAGGATATCACCTTCGAGAAGCGGTTGCCTTTGACCGGTCAGTCGAAATAACTTTTGAATCCCGGTTCTCGTTATGCGGCCCAGACCGACTCGCTTGTCAAACGTGGGGAGGGCCATAAGGTTCGGGCTGGATCCAATGAGGCCAGGAGTCGCTGGGGTATCCGTAACCACTTTCAACGCAGCATTGTTCGGATGACGGTACAGGCCGCCACCGTTCGTATTACGCATCTTCGATGTCCTCCCTTCAGTCTGGTTCGTGGGCCGACGGACGCCTACGTTTCCGACCTCTCTTTGGTAATCCATTCACGGATATACGGCGAACAATTTCTGAGTTCCGTTCCGTTTGCCTCGCTAAAAGCAAGAAGCTTCACGGCCTCCCTGTCGACAAGAAGAACGTTCTTGAGATCGATGGCAAAGCTACCCGATTCCTGTTCAAGTACGCTTCGAAGCGTATCGACATGTTCTCCTGTAATCCGGCCGCTGATGACCAACAACACGAGGTGTTCAGCGCCGACGACTCAGTCGATTCTGCAGCTCATGATGGGCTTCCGATTGTCATCCCTGACTGGCCCTCTGGGTCCCGTGAGCTAATCCGTCTTTTTGCGGCCGCTAAGTCCTTCATTCGTGACTCCTTTCTCGGGCTGTTACGCCGCCAAGCAGACATCTGGCGTCTCCGAGTGCTGATTGGTCAGATGAGCGTCAATCGCGTAGCAGACGAGCCTCCGGGCATCTGTAGTCTGCTCCAATACTTCTTCGAGATTCTTGCAGAGCCGCAGAATCGGTCGCCTGACCGCGGTCCTGTAACGGTTCCGCGCATTGCGGAGGGCAGCCCTGTCGCGGGAGTATAGCCGGCGCAAATGTTCGCACGTTGAGCGACGCTTCGAACTCAGCCGGAAGGCCTGCCATTTTGGACTCCTCATTGTTCCCCCTCCTGGTGAAGCGACTACCTCGTGCGATCTCGCGATCGATCTAAGCGAATGCAAAAACCTTGCCATTTCCGAGTCTTTGAAAATAAAGGGAAACAGCGATAGATTGCAGTCCCGCTTTGAAAATAAAGGGAAACAGCGATAGATTGCAGTCCCGCTCCCCTGAATTCCGCGAATTTCGCGAATTTCCGCGAATCTCGGGTAATCGGAGATCTAGAACGTCTCGGCACCCGGTCTGCGGTTCAGCAGAAGCCCCGCTCTAAGCCGACGCACAGGTTGGTCGTTCTTGACGCCATGGCGGCCACATCAACGTCCCCGGCGTGGTGCCGGCGTTCGTTACGACGCCGTACAATTCGCTTAGACAGTAGCGCGATAAGCCGGCCTGATCAGCCAACTGGGCTAGGTCTACCATCGTCCGAAAGGCCTCGACGGCTATTTAGCCCGGCGCTTCTCGCCCGGACCGCAGCTAGACATGCGCATTCCGCGGATATTCCGAGTCGAAGCACTGTACGGAGCGCCCGCGGGGCCGAACTATTGCCTGTCAAACTTTGTATTCATTTCATTTTGCTGTTTCCTCGTCCCCGCTCATGGTCGATGCCGCCCGATGCTTCGACATGATCCGTCTGTGTCACAGGTCTGATCCATTCTTTGGGCCGGCTGACTACGTGGATCTTGCGATTGCGACGAACGACGAATACACAAGATGGAATCCAGGGTTCCCACTGGGTCGGTGACGCCGGAGGACCGAAAGGAGTTTGCCGAGCTCAGAAATAGCGAGTTGAAAACGGCATGTGCGTTGGCGTTAAAGGAGACCGCGATGGCGCGATACGACTACGTTTACGAACGGCCGGCGAGGAAGTATTTCCGTTGATGGCATGCTGGACGGCACGGACTCGCCTCCGATCCATGATCGAGGTGGCGTGGTTGCTTAAACGGCGGTTCGAGAACATCGTCAAATACCTCCGGCACCGCATGACCAACGCCAGCAGCGAGTCGATCAATGCCAAGACCCAACGGGTAAAGTACACGGCTTAAGCTTCCGCAACCGGTAGAACTTGGTCCATACCATCTACTGCCACTGCGGCGGCCTCGTCACTAAATAGCCGGAAGCGACCACAAGACCGGATTCCCGCTAGTGATGATTGACGCTGGCACTGAACTTCGTCGTTGCACGCCGTAATATCAGCATTCGCGCTTCCTCCACTACTGAGAGGAATCCTGCAAACGATTCAGAGCGAAACACATTGGTGAAATTGTTAGTCGGCTGCCAGTTCGTAGAGGTGATGCAGGAGAAGTGGCATGAACACAGGGCCTGCACCGCACCAACCATGCGCACACAGAGCGAGCAAACCTTTTCTTCTTTAACATGCGTAGCACCCGGCTGGGTCCGGCAATGTCTGCCCCCGTAGTACCTTCCCACGGAGGACGCCATGCAATAAACGCCGATTTAAAGGTCTGGCTGAAGCGGCTGCCTAAAACTGCAGTTTTAACGCATATTGCATGATCCGTGGATTCACAGTCAAGGCGCGAATAGTGCCGAAAGAACTGCGGGTCGAGACATCATTGGAAGGATTGGCAAAATTTGAAGCGTTCAGCATATTGAAGATCTCCCAGCGAAAGATCAGCTTTACACGTTCGTTGACAGGAGTGGTCTTAATCACAGCGATGTCAAAATTCCGCTGGTCCGGCCCCCTCAGGATATTCCTTCCGAGATTACCGAAGATCGTCCCGCCACCTGAAACCGGATATTTGCCATCAATCAGGCCGCCGTCTGGCACAAAGGGCGCGGGAACAAATGCACTCGTGTTGAAGAATTCGTTCACACGGCTGCTGACGCTTCCACTCCGACCGGCATCGGCAAGTGTCGCACCAGGAGCCAAGCTTCCTGTGGTGTACAGGGTTGCGGGACCAAAGAGTGTACCAGCTGCGCTGTCTAGGATGTTGAAAGGGAGTCCGGACTGCAGAGTGGCGACACCCGAGATGCTCCAGCCACTTCCGAGTTTTCGGGTGGTTGCGCTTGTCGCGTGGTCGGGGCCGGGCACACTCCACGTACCGCTGATAACCAATCGGTGAGGTCGATCAAAGTCAGACACACCGCGCTGAGCAGCGACATTGTTTTGATCGTTGTACACCAGTTGCCCTAAGATCGGTATACCGAATCCCCCACCGAAAGTAGCACCGAGACTATCACCCGCATCATCAATGGATTTGGCAAAGGTGTACGCCGCCAGGAACTGAAGTCCGTGACTCATGTCTTTCTTCAACGTTGCCTGTAGTGAGTTGTAGATTGAATTCCCGCTGTTTTCCAGACGATAAATGAACGGAGACAGCCCGACAAAAGGAACGCGCTCAACCACATTGGCCACCGAATTAGTTGTTACTCCGTTCACAGGGCTAGAAGGACTGGCGAGGATAGGCTGATTGTTGTTCCGTCCCACACCAAGGTGTGTGCCTTTCGCGCCAGCATAAGCGATTGAGAAAACGTAGCTCTTGTGCTGATACTGCATGTCGAGATCGAACTGCTGGACGGTAGACTCCTTCAAATCAGGATCAGTAATGGTGGGGGTTCCGAGAAATCTGTTCCCGGTAAACGGTGGACCGGGTAGCATGTTGGCTACGAAATTTGGGAACGAGGAACTCGGCGGCAGATCTGGAAAGGGATGCTGCAGGCTTGCGGCCGCGTTCGCGCCGCCAGTTAGCGTAGCAGTCAATGCGAACGGCGGGTTTAGAGCCAGTAATAAGCCATTACCCGCGAAGCTGGCGCGGTTGGCGTAGATGCCATATCCTCCCCGAAGAACAAGGTCCTTCGAAGAGAATGGCTGCCAAGCGAACCCGACACGGGGTTCTGGATGCGACTGAATGGGATGATCCAGCAGGGTTGAATTCTCACGAGGAACTCCAGGGGGGGCGGTCCCGGAAAAGTTACCGGGCAGTACGAATCCGGATGTGTCCGGGCTCGTAAAGCCGCCGACTTGAGGTGGAACGTAGAATTGGGGGAAGAAATTCGTTTCGCGACCCTGGACTTCGCTTTGTTGGCCATTGATCTCGACTCGAATCCCGAGGCTCATTGTGAATGTTCGCGCAACTTTCCACTCATCCAGCGCAAACAAATCCGCGGCGCTTGCGCGTTGCCCCACATCGGGAGTTCCAGCAATCACAGCTGAGAGGAAAACGCTTGAAAGAGATGTGCCGTTCCCTCCCGCACTGACAGGCCCGGCGGGCAAGCCTAGGAGGAAATCGGGCAAGGACAGCAGGGTCATAACGCCAGCCGAGTAATCGCTTCGATGATTAAACTGATTTCTGAAGAGTTCTGCGCCCCAGCGAAGATTGTGCTTGCCCCGGGACAGGGAAAGAACGTCCGAGATGTAAAAGTTATTACTCGCTGTTTTACCCCGGTCGCTCGCCGAATTTCCTACTTGAAATGCGCCAAGAACTTGAATCTGTGGGATGAAACGCTCCTGGGGGTCGCTGAAGCGATTTATTCCCACGTCCTGGTCGGTGAGAGTCCCTCCAGCATCGTCTTGACCCGCAAGACGAGAGAAGCCAAAGCGGAATTGGTTGATCGCTTGCGGCGAAAAAATGTGAGTCTCGGCGATTGCCAAATTCCGGTTCTGAAACGCGCGTACCACCGGGAAGCCAGGCACGCTGGCGCCGAAGAAAGGAACGTCCTGGTTCGAGTTCGAGAAAAAGAACTTCATCGACAGGCGATCGGCCGTCCGCAAGTTGAAGTCGAAGTTTGTATTGAACTGGTCTTCGTTGTAGCGACCAGGCACCACCGCCGTGTAGTTGACACCGCTGCTTGACGTTTGAGGGCTCGGAATTACATAGGTTCCATCGGGGTTCTTCGCGTTCAGAAGATTGAGCGCCACCGGATTTATGTTCGAACCGTCGCGGGCCACCGCCACACCTCCGAATGCCCCGGTTTGGCCGCCGAATACGGCTCCAAGCGAGGCTGGTGTGCGGACCTGCGGTAGGGGAGGAAGGCTTAGAGAGCTAACACTGCTGTTCAAGGATGCCGCATTCACATCTCTTGTGGCTTGATAGGAAACAAAGAAAAATATGTGTTTCTTTGACCAGGGCGCCGGCCCCCCCAAAGTGCCCCCTGGTTGCGAACGCCGGAATTCTCCTCTTGGCACCGCGGTCGCATTCGCAAAGAAATTATTCGCGTCGAGCGACTCATTGCGGCCGAAGTAATAAGCGTTCCCATGGAACTCTGCCGTTCCTGACCTCGTTTCGACGTTTACGTTCGCACCTGCCCCCCGCCCATACTGCGCGTCGTAGAGTGAAGTCTGGACTTTGAACTCCTGAATGGTGTCCGGAGCGGGGATCGCGATCCCCGCTCCACCGAAAGGACTGACCTCGGTCATATTGGAGCTATAGCTGTTCGCATCCACGCCGTTGAGCATGAAATTGTTGTCGCCGCTCCGGGCGCCGTTCGCGCGGATCTCCTGGCTTCCTGCCCCGAGTTGGGTCGCATCTACGATATCGGTGTTCGTTCCTGCCGTGAGACCGAGGATCTCAGTAAAGTTGCGATTGACCAGCGGCGAATTTTCGATCGCTTCGCGATCGATTACTCGTCCGAGAGTAGCGTTCTCGATTTGAAGGAGAGAAAGTGCGGCGCTAACCACGATTTGTTCCTTCGCGCCGATGAGTGCGAGCTGAATCTTCAGCCTGCTCACCTCGGTGATTTGTACCGGGACAGAATTCAAAAGGAATGGCTCGAATCCTTCAGCGCGAACGGTGAGGTCATAGCTGCCTGGACTAAGGAAGTCGATCGAGAAACTCCCCTCGGCGTCTGTTGTCAGATCGCGCTCTTCTCGGATGCCATGGCTGTAGATGGCCACTACAGCGCGTGGTACCAGCGCTCCACTGGGGTCGCTCACCGTGCCGGCGATCGCTCCGGTGTTAGCCGTCTGACCGGAAATCGGCGGAATGCAGAACAGAAACACCGATATACCGGCGAAAATGTGTGTCATGCATGGCGAGGTCTTTCGCATCACTCTGTCCTCATCTCAAAGAGCCCATAGCCGTAATGTCTCCGGAACGCTATTAGCCGTACTTGAATCGGCGTTTATCGATTTTCAAGGCATTGATCCTGTCTTCAAGAGTCGAGGGCGGCATCCCAAGCCTGACTGCCGCTCCTGATGGTCCAGAAACCCGACCTCTGCTTTCGGCCAGTGCCGCCTCGATAATCTGCCGCTCGCTTCGCGGCTCAGCATACAAAGCCAGAGACGTTTCAACCCGGGCTGGCTGCGGAGGAGTGCTTTTCGAAAGCCACAACTCATCAACTGAAAAAACATTTGCGGAGCTCAGGATGACGGACCTTTCAATGACGTTCTGCAACTCACGGATGTTGCCAGGCCAGTCGTAGGACTGCAACAAATCCAAGGTCTTCTGGTCAATCGATCGGATATTTCTGCCGGCACGGTTGGCGTAGCGCTGCACAAAATACTCGACCAGCATCAGAAGGTCCTCTTTCCGTTCACGCAAAGGCGGCACCTCGATGGGAAACACATTCAGCCGGTAGAGGAGATCCTGGCGGAAGGTCCCATTCGCTACGGCGGCGTTCAAGTCCCGATTCGTGGCAGCGATTACGCGAACGTCGATATGAATGGGCTGCCCTCCCCCTACTCGCTCGAATTCTCGCTCCTGTAGGACTCTCAATAACGCGGCTTGGGTGTCGGGCAAGAGTTCGCCCACTTCGTCCAGGAAAATCGTCCCGTCGTCAGCCATTTCGAAGCGGCCGAGCCGACGCTGCGTGGCTCCCGTGAAAGCTCCCTTTTCATGGCCAAACAATTCCGAGGAAACCAGCGTAGGCGGAAGCGCGGCACAATTCACACTAACGAAGGGACGAGCTGATCTTTGGGATCGCTTGTGAACGGCTCGGGCGATCAATTCTTTGCCTGTGCCGGTTTCCCCGGCAATCAGAACGGTCGAGTCGGTCGGAGCGACTTTGGCAATTCGAGAAAGGACGGCCTTCAGAGACTTCGATGTGCCGACAATTTCCTCAAACATCGAAGCCTTGTCGATCTCCTCGCGAAGGACAACGTTTTCACGCTGCAGTCTCTCTTCGGCGCTTTTGCGATCGTGTATGTCGGTAGATGCAAGGTACAGGCGCGTAATTCGTCCACTTTCGTCGCGAACTGGATTGCAACGAGTCAGGCACCAGCGAAAACTGCCGTCCCCTTTGCGGACCCGCTCCTCCATTTCCACTGGCGAGCCGGTTGTAAAAGCACGATCGATCTCGGAAATGAGTCGCTGCAGGTCATCAGGATGGCACTCCTCGCCAATCTGCTTTCTTTGCAGCCACTCATCGAGACTCATGCCAATGTAATCGAGCGAGGCGCGATTGGCGTAGATTGGGGTCCCGTCAGCCCCAACTACAGCGAGATAGTGTGGCGTGAAGTCCAGAATCTGCCGAAGCGCTGCTTCCTGTTCCCGGATCTTTTGTTCCGCGCGCTTTTGCTCGCTCAAGTCGAGGACGAATGAGACCCCCTCGCTCCCACCTTCAAACAGCGCACCTCCAACCAGCACGGGCACGCGGCTGCCATCTTTCCGGAAAAGCTCCTTCTCGTATGGCTGAACTGCCCCTGTCGCCTTTACACTCGCCAGTTCACGTTTGTCACGCTCATGCCATTCGGGCGGTGTCAGGTCAGCCCAAAGCATTCGACGCGAGACCAGATCCTCACGGGTATATTGCAGCATGCCCAGAAAGGTTTCATTGGCATCGACGATACGCTCGCCTTCGACGTCTCCGATGAAAATCCCCAGAATGTTGGCGTCGACCAGTCGACGGATCTTGTTTTCGAAGGTCTTGCGTTCGGTGATGTCGGTCACAGCCCCGATAAACTCGCGGTCGCCAAAAACATTCAGTACTGCGTGAGCTATCGCATGGACGTGCTTGACTCGCCCGTCAGGCAGCAGCAAGCGATACTCGTGTTCGAAATCAGTGCCCGTCTGGGATGCGTGATCAATCACCTGTTGTACAGGCGCCCTATCCTGCGGATGTATGCGCTGCACCGCTAAATCGACTGTTGGCCTTAGGGTATTCTCGTACTCGAAGATGCGATAGGTTTCGTCTGACCAGACAATCTCTCCGTCACCGGGTCTCCACCCGAAACTGCCTGTGTGACTGAGTCTTTGGGCTTCTGCCAGATAGGCCTCGCGCCGCCGGAGTTCCTGGGCCACGAGTTCGTGCTCCGTAACGTCCAGGGCGCTGCCAACCCACTTTTTAAGGCTGTCGTTGTCGACGATAGGAGCCCCGACGTAGCGAATGTACCGGACCTCACCATTGGGTCGCACGATGCGCTTGGTGGCATCGAAGGGCGAAGCTCTCTCCCATAGTCCTTCGATCAGGCTCGCCATGGACTCGCGATCCTGTGGGTGGACACAATTCAAGTATTCCTGGATAGTAGGCGGTTTGCGGGCCGGATCGAGGCCGTGCATCCGAAATAGATCAGGAGACCAGTAGTCGAATCCGGCAGAATCGAAGACCCAGCTACCCATGTGGACAAGCTGCTGTCCCTCGGCGAGATAAATTTCGCTTCTTTGCAGCTCCTGGGTGCTTCGGTGAAGCTGTTCTTTCTCTCGCTTGCGATCCTCAATATCCATAGTCGATCCAAGCCACTTAACAATTTGGCCGCACCCGTCGCGCACTGCTACCTTGTGGTGCAGCATCCAGCGATATTCGCCGTCTGCGCGGCGGACGCGAGCATCATGCAGGAATGGTTCTCCGCTGGCCAGAGACACACGCCACTTTTCCACGATTCCTTCGACATCATCGGGATGAATGAACGCCGTCCACTTCCAGCCCTGCAAATCCTCTAACGGCCGCCCTACGTACGTCACCCATGTTTGATTGAAGAAATCGAGGTAACCGTCCGGCCTACTCGTGTGAATCAGGCTGGGAGCCGAATCGACAAGGAGTTGAAGGTCCGACGTTTGATCCCGTCGGACGACGCCATCTCCATTCGAGGATTCGAGTAGTGCAGGCATTCGTCGTGTTGAAGGCGCTTGCGTTGCAAGCCGCAAATTCACAAAGAGACTGCAAAGCTTATGCCATCCCAACTTTATGAAACTAAATGAAAACCGTGAAGTTGACGCCTTCGCGAATCTCGCTAATATCGCGAATCTAGCCAATATCGCTAATCGGACTTTTCAGAATGTCGGAGAGAGAGTTGTGTGTGTGAAGAGGGAGAGAGTGAATGTTTTCAGCCGAATTTGAAGTGTTGTTTGTTGATTTTCAAGGCCTTGATCCGGCTCTCGAGCGTGGATGGCGGAACTCGAAGCTTGGCCGCTGCTCCGGACGGTCCCGAAACCCGGCCTCTAGTCTCACGGAGCGCCGCTTCGATAACCTCCCGCTCGCTTCCCCGCTCAATGTCCAAAACCGGCGACGTTTCAACCCGAACCGCCCGCGGAGGAGTCCTTCTGGAGAGCCACAACTCATCAACTGAAAAGACGTCGGCGGAGCTCAGAATAATGGACCTTTCAATTACGTTCTGCAACTCTCGTATATTGCCAGGCCAGTCGTAGGACTGAAACAGATCCAGGGTCTTCTGTTCGATCGATCGGATATTTCTGCCCGCTCGATGGGCGTAGCGCTGCACGAAATAGTCGGCCAGCATTGCAATGTCGTCTTTGCGTTCTCGCAAAGGCGGCACCTCGATGGGAAACACATTCAGCCGATAGAGGAGATCCTGGCGGAAGGTCCCATTCGCTACGGCGGCGCTCAAGTCGCGATTGGTGGCAGCGATTACCCGAACGTTGGTTTGAACGGGCTTCATTCCCCCCACTCGCTCGAATTCCCGTTCCTGTAGTACTCTCAGTAACGCTGCTTGCGTCTCGGGCAAGAGTTCGCCGACTTCGTCCAGGAATATCGTTCCGCGGTCAGCCATTTCGAAGCGGCCAAGTCGACGTTCGGTTGCTCCTGTGAAGGCTCCCTTTTCATGGCCAAATAATTCCGAGGCGACCAGCGTGGGCGGGAGCGCGGCACAATTCACACTAACGAATGCGCGCGAGGCGCGATTGGACCGTCGGTGAATCGCGCGTGCGACAAGCTCCTTGCCAGTTCCGGTCTCACCGGCAATAAGAACTGTAGAATCGGTAGGGGCGACTTTGGCAATTCGGGACAGGACAGCCTTCAGCGATGTCGAGGTGCCGACAATCTCCTCGAACATCGAAGCCTTGTCGATCTCCTCGCGAAGAAGAACATTCTCCTGTTGGAGTTTCTCCTCAGCTCTTTTGCGTTCATCAATATCCGTCAACGCAAGGTACCAGCGCATGACCTGTTTCTTGTCGTCGCACATAGGGTTGCAACGAGCGAGGAACCAGCGATAACTTCGATCGCGCCTGCGTAAGCGTAACTCCAACTCGAAACCAGCTCCACTAGAGAGCGAACGGCCAAATTCGCTGGTTGCCCGTTCCCAGTCATCGGGATGAAGGGCCGCACCAAATTTAAATCTCTCCCGCCACTCGTCGAGACTAAGACCGAGGTAATCGAGCATGACGCCGTTGGCGTAAAAGCGTTCACGATTAGGCCCGTACACCGCAACAAGCTGAGGCGCCAAGTCCAGAATCTGGCGAAACTCCCTTTCCTGCATCCGGATCCTATCCTCGGCTGTCTTACGCTCGGTGATATCGGTCACGGCCCCGACAACTTCGAGGTTGCCGGATGAATCGGGAAGAGCGAGCCCTCTCACGTGTATGTGCTTGACTGCCCCGCTTGGCATAACCAGACGATACTCGTCTTCAAAATCTGTGCTCGCGGATACGCCTTCGATGACCTGCTGTGCGAGCGTCCTATCCTGCGGATGCATGCGTTCGAACACCATGTCCAGGTGTGGCTTCTCAGCGGTGTCGTATTCGAAGATCCGATAGGTCTCTGCTGACCACGCGATCTCTCCGGTACCCGGTTTCCACCCGAAGCTGCCTGTGTGACTGAGTCTTTGGGCCTGGGCGAGATAAGCTTCGCTTCTACGGATGGCTTGCTCCCAGACTTTACGATCTGTGATATCCACGATCGCGCCGACAATCTCTTCGTGGCCCGCCTCATCCTTAACGGAATGCGCAAGATTATGAAGATGCTTTATCGAACCATCCGGCATCATCAACCGATGCTCGTAGTCAAAGGCGCTTCCGCCCTGCGCCGCGCGCTCAAGGACGTCCTTGAGAAGGCCTACATCGTCAGGATGAGAACGCTGCAGTATCAGATCCGCCGTCGGTTCCGTTCCGGGAGGGTACCCGTAAATCCGAGCCGCTTCATCCGACCAGAATATCCGCTTCGTAGCTACTTCCATTCCGACACTGCCGGTTCGACTCAGTCGCTGCGCATCTGCCAAATGCGCCTTGCTCCGCCGAAGTTCGATTTCAGTCAGCTTCCGAGCAGTGACATCCATCACCGCACCTTCGAACTCGAAACCGCCCGGGGCATCTTTCACCACATGAGCTACGACGTGGACATGCCTGATCGAATTGTCGGGCAATAACAGTCGATACTCCACATCGCAATCCTTCCTCTCGCTGATTGCATGATCGATTCGTTCCTGAACCAATGCCTTGTCTTCTGGGTGAACCCGGCGAAGGATTGCATCCACTGCTGGTTTTGTCGTTCGGTCGTACTCGAAGATTCGAAAGGTCTCATCTGACCAGAACATCTCTCCGGAAGCGGGTTTGCAACCGAAGCTGCCAGTGTGACTGAGATGCTGCGCCTCAGCAAGGTAGGCCTCGCTCCGCCGCACAGCTTCCTCGGCGCGCCTGCGGTCCTCGACATCGATACTCGATACAAACCACTTAACAACCTTTCCGTGCTCGTTGCGCAGGGGCACTGCGCGGTGCAGCAGCCGGCGATATTCCCCATCACCCCGCCGCGATCGGGCTTCAACCTCGAGCGGTTCTCCGGTAGCCAACGACGAACGCCATTTGTTCACCACGTCTTTAAGGTCCTCGGGGTGAATTACGCTGGTCCAACCCCAACCGCTGATCTCCTCTAAAGGGAGATTCAGGTATTCCAGCCATCGCCGATTGAAGAAATCGGCAGAGCCGTCGGGCAGACAGCTGCATATCATCACTGGAGTACTGTCAGTAATTAGCCTAAGTTGATCTTCGCGATTCTCAACGTCGCAATAAAGCCGCGCATTCTCGAGTGAGATTGCGGCTTGCGACGCGAGCACCTTCAATACAGTGACGCGGCCAGCAGTGAAGACGTGCGGCGTCAGATTGTTTTCAAGGTAGAGAATACCGATGATTCTCGTCTGATTAATCAGCGGTAAGCAGAGAATGGAACGGGCGCGACGCTGAACGATATACGGATCGCCGGAAAACGGATTCTGAGATGCTGCATCCTCGAGAAGCACGGTCTCTCGTGTGCGCATTACATACCGAACGAGTGACTCAGGCAGTGCGGCGCCAGTGTGCGTGCCGTCTGGCAGGTTCACGCTTACATCCTCTCCACTAGTGGCCGCCACCGCCTGCGTGTGCAATTCATCATCTTGCGGAACAATCAATAG
>WNFA01005369.1_pt1 | contig 13567 bp, 16 predicted proteins | sample 5400481 | NCBI WGS metagenome assembly WNFA01 (sample SAMN13153340, study PRJNA577476) | soil metagenome | isolation source: 120 cm saprolite under Douglas fir tree site 2 hole 1 replicate 2 | place: USA:California | collected 2015-04-18 | reverse complement strand
ATTTCGCATGTCAGCGATGCGACATCATCCCGCACGCCGGGGATTTCATCGGGCCAACGTGCCGACAACCAAACGTTCAAGAATCTGGCCATCAATTTGAGAGTCAATATTCACCGAAACACATGGATTCGTCATGAGAACGCAGCCGTGGAGCTGGATGGCGGCCTGGATATCAAGAAGCACGCGGGTGGTCCGATTTCAGTGGTTGGGGAAATCGATACGGTACGGGGATGGCTGCAGTTTCATAACAAACGATTTACGCTCGCAAGCGGGCAAATCCTTTTTACAGGTGGATCTGAGATCAATCCAACTCTGAATATCGACGCGCAGTATGCGGTATCAGATTATACGGTTCACGTTATCGTTGCGGGTACAGCCTCAAAGCCGCAAATCAAACTACAAAGTCAGCCCCAGCTTGCTCAAGCGGACATCCTATCGCTCATTCTCTTCGGTACAACGACAAGTCAGCTTGGGCAGGGACAAAAAACGACACTGCAGCAACAGGCGCAATCGCTGGCGGCAGGGGCTGCGGGCCGGGCTCTCTCTGAGTCATTGGGTCTCGCATCACTCGGCGTGAATGTGAGCGGCCAGTCTGTCGGCCTCGGCCACTACCTCAATGAAAACACCTACGTTTCGGTCTCGCCCAATCTTGCTGCGAACGCGAGCAAAACGCCCGCCCAGGTTGCTTCGGTACAGTATTTCCTGCGGCGATGGCTGACGATCACCACCGCAACCATGTCCGACGGTTCGAGGCAGGTCTTTCTGAATGTGAACAAACGATATTGAACCTAAACGTGGCTTCACATTTTATCTTTTGCTTTCGTGAAGAACCAGTTTTCCCTTCACGCTCTCATCGGTCGTGGAGTGCGAAGGGAAAACTTTAGAGAGAAGGCGGCGAAGGCCGGCCTTATGGCGCCCAAGGCGCGTGGGGTCAAGGGCGGGCTCGCTGCGGGTACTGTCCCAATCTGCCCGTAAGTGTCCTAAGTTCAAGATTAGGACTGTCCTAAAATTAGGGCTGGCGAATGGAATGGACAGCTACTCGATCCGCCAGAATCGGGGCAAGCAGAGGAGACGCTGTCTCCAAGCGGGCCACGACGACTATACGCTAGGTTCGGGGGATCACAAGTGCGAGAATGGCCAGCGCGACGAGGGCTTTACCGCTAGGCCGCATTGCCGCCACCTTCGAATCTGTTCAGCCCTAAGCCTTTAACAGCATTCGAACAAACTGTAGGCGGGTTCCGCGCGAATGGCACGCATACTTCAGCGACAACGACAGAGTTGCGCCAAAACACCTGTTTCATGCGCGGTAGACTGCGGATTCTACGGTATCGATCTGGCGATGTTCCGTGTCCGTCAGTCGATCCCTTGAGCCTCTGTCCGAATTCTCGGTCTTGGACGTCCTGCTTGTTTGGCGCTCGACTCGGCTCTAATCCCTGCGCTGGACCGCACGTTAGAGTGCACGGGGCAGCGCCAGTGTTATGCGCTGCCCCCTACGGCTCCCTGCTGACACCAAGAGAGGGTTGGCGCGACACGGGTCGCCTTCAAATAGGCTTTCCACGCCTTCTCCGTTCCCGTCAAACAGCGGTAACGCGGCTTCCCACACCATCAAGAGGCCGAATGCATCAGAACACGACTAGCGCGAACACGACTAGCGCAGCGCCGCCACCGGAACCCTGAAGGAAAGCGAATGGGCGAGTCTGCAATAATTACACGGTTAACTCGCGACTACACGATCATTATTTGACGAGCGGGCGATCGCCGGCCCAATCGACGCCGATGGCTTCAGTCGAATTTCCTCGGAAGCTGCTGCGCTCCCTCGGTGACGACGCATCCCGCATCGCCGGCGGCAAGGAGTTTGCTCTCGGGCGTTGAGTCGAACACACGCTAATCACCTCGGCGAGGGGAGGGAAATGGTTTACCGCTTCCGAAAATGTCCTGTCACGCGAGCCGGAGTGATTATCTTCGGCCTCGCATTGGCAGCCGTGGCCGCGGGATGTTCCACACAAAAGCAAGAGACGCGGCCCTTTTTCCTGCCCGAACAAGGAGTCGCGTCTCACGGACGCAAGACATGGTTCGATCACCTGGTGGAACTCGACCCTGGGCGAGTCCACTTTCAGGTCGCTGCCGATTATGCCGACGATCCGCCGCAACGAGTCGCGGTGCTGCCCTTCACCGACCACGGCAGCGCCCAATATGTACTCGACAAAATCCCGCTGACCCACCGCGATACGCAGCAGCGTCAGGAATGGGCGTGGACCTATGCCAACCGAGTGCGCCGCTCATTCCAAGGTGAACTTGCGGAACGCGAGTTCGTTGTCATCCCAATGGTCGGGATCGATACGGTGCTCGCCGATCACGGGATTAACGATTGGGGAAAACTTAGGGCGGTCCCGCCCGAACAGTTGGGCCGCTGGTTCGGAGCCGACGCGGTCGTCTTCGGCGAGGTGCTCCATTACGAGGCTTACTACGCCTTCTTGGTCTCCGGCTGGGACGTCGGCGTGCGCGTACGGATGGTCTCGACGCACGACGGCCATGAACTCTTCTCCGCGACCGACAAACGCTTCTCAGTCGACCTGCAGCCCGCATTCGACCCTATGAGCATCGCGATAAACTCCGGGCTGTCGCTGCTCGAACTCCGCGACGTCACACTAGCGCGCGCTGAAGACGAAGTGAGTCGTGAGATTGCCTTCAGAATTCCGGTCTCCTCGCGCGCGATCGCGGATCTGCAAGAGGCCGCCCGCGCGAGGGCAGACGAAGAGACAGTTTCTGGCGCCGAGCGCGACTCGCCGGCCACTCAGGATTACCCCTCGGCAGACTCGGGTCGGATGAGGCTCAGGCGGGCGCGTTATCTGATAAGGCCAGCGACTCTAATTTTCGAAGGTCACTGATAAAGCTGTCGCTATCACGGAGAAAGTAGCAGCGCTTCGCAGCGAGGCGCTCCTAGAAAGGCAGCGAGCAAATGAGCATCATAACCGCACCCTGGACAGAGCGCGAGGTCGCGCTCCTCGCCGACTTCCAAGCTCTGGACGACGTCCATCATTACACCTGTCCGGTTCACAGCCGCCTGCGCCTAATACCCACACGCAAGGGCTGGCGCTGCGCCGACCGCGATTGTGACTATGAACAGAGCTGGGCAGGTAGCGAGGCTATCCGTTGGGTGCGCCTGTCGAGGATAGCCGAAACCGAGCGAACCGAATTTGGCCAGCCTGCTAGACAAGCGCTTCGAGCGATTTAACTACGGGTCGGCGGCGCGTATCGCCCGAGAGATGCTTTTCAATGGAACACGCGCTTCCGGTGGTGTTAACCAAGGGAGGCCGACACGGCTGTGGCCAATGATTGCGCCCGGCCGGCATGTCGTCGGCAAGGGATAGCATTTACGATTTCATCACCCGCCTTGAGCCCGGGAAGCTCTCCGTCAGCGCCAGATGAGCGACCGACAGAACAGCTCGATCAGGTTGGTCGAGCACGGACTACGGGACGGGAGGGGAGAGTTGTCGATGGAGAATCCCGGGAATCGCTTTGCTGGGATTTCGACTCGGGCGTACGTACGAGCAGTACGAGTGTTCGTGACTGGAGGAGAAATTTTTCGGTGCCGCGACTCTGACCGCTACTATCGGACCTTATACACGGGCGGCTTGTGTCGATCGCTATATGCCACGAGCTGGCCGGAGGCAGCGCGGGAAGAACGAACGGAATCGATTCGTAATAGCTGTTAATGAGAAGGACGAAATCGTCATCCTTAACCGGCTCGCCCCGTTCGTCGTCCTCACCCGTCGCGTCGCCTTCGAGATAAAGCCCGAGACATCTTGCGTATGATTTGTTCCACTCCTCGTCGGTCATCTCGTGCCCATCTGGCGTGAGCCATACGATGTCTTTGACGCCGGCTCCCTTGATCAGCCGCCCGCGGAAGAAATTGCGCCGGCGGAAGGAGGGATGCGCCTTCCTGAATTCGATCAGCGTCCCGACAAAGGAGAGCAATTCGAGATCGTCACGCGTCAAGCTCCAATTGACCCAGCTAATCTCATTATCCTGGCAGTAAGCGTTGTTGTTGCCATTCTGAGTGCGGCCCAACTCGTCGCCCGCCAGAATCATCGGCACACCTTGCGAAAGTATCAGCGTGGCGAGCAGATTCCGCTTTTGCTGCGTGCGCAGAGCGCGAACATGCGGATCATCAGTCGGTCCCTCGACGCCGCAGTTCCAACTGCGGTTGTCGTCCGTACCATCCTGATTATTCTCGAGGTTTGCCTCATTGTGCTTCTCGTTGTAGCTGACGAGATCCTCGAGCGTGAAACCATCATGGCACGTGATGAAGTTGATACTGGCGTACGGACGCCGTCCACTCATTTCGTAGAGATCGCTTGAACCGGAAAGCCGGTAAGCGAGTTCGCCGATTAGCCCGCCTTCGCCCTTCCAATAGGCTCTCACAGCATCTCGGTACTTTCCGTTCCATTCCATCCAATGCACCGGAAAGTTCCCCACCTGATAACCACCCTCTCCGACATCCCATGGCTCGGCGATGAGCTTGACCTGCGAGAGCACTGGATCTTGATGGACTACGTCGAAGAACGCGCTCAGACGATTTACCTCGTATAGTTCTCGTGCGAGCGCGGCCGCAAGGTCGAAGCGAAAACCGTCGACATGCATCTCGACCACCCAGTACCGCAGGCTGTCCATCAGGAATTGAAGCACGTGAGGATTGACCATGTTCAGCGTGTTTCCGCACCCGCTGAAGTCCATGTAATAGCGAGGATCGTGGGGCAACAAACGATAATAGGAGGTATTATCAATTCCCCGGAAGCTGAGCGTCGGTCCGAGATGATTTCCTTCGGCGCTGTGATTGTAGACTACGTCTAGAATCACCTCGATGTCGGCTGAGTGTAGCCGCTTTACCATCGACTTGAATTCGTTGACCCTGGCACTGCTCGAGTAGCGCGCGTCGGGCGTGAAGAAACCGATCGAATTGTAACCCCAGTAATTCCTGAGCCCTTTCTCGAGCAGTCCTCGGTCGTCAACGAACGCGTGGACCGGCATCAGTTCGACCGCGCTAACGCCGAGGCGCTTCAGATGCGCGATTACCGGCTCGGTTGCCAGCCCCGCATAGGTCCCCCGCAGGTGGCCCGGGACGTCAGGATGGCGACATGTGAAGCCTTTTACGTGGAGTTCATAAATGATCGTGTCGTGCCATGGGGTACGTAGCGGACGATCGTCTCCCCATGAGAACGCAGTGTCGATGACGCGGCATCGGGGCATACCGGCCGCGCTGTCGCGCCGATCGGCTGTGAGATCTTCGCGTGGCGCGCCGACTCGATAGCCGAACAGAGCGTCGCTCCATTTGATCGAGCCCACAATTTGCTTTGCGTAAGGATCCAGCAGCAGCTTATTCGGGTTGAAGCGCAGGCCCTTTTTCGGGTCGTAGGGCCCGTACACGCGATAACCGTAGAGGAGGCCGGGCCGGGCCTCCGGAAGATAGCAGTGCCATACCTGATCCGTCCGCCAGCGCATCGATATACGTTCCGTCTCACGCCGGCCTTTGGGGTCAAAGAGGCAAAGCTCGACCCGTTCCGCGTGTTCGGAAAAGAGGGCAAAATTCACACCCTCTCCGTCCCAGGTAGCCCCCATTGGGTGCGGCTCACCGCGCCACACCGCTGTTTTCGAGCCATTCACCAAGAACGCCAGCGTGGCCGCAAGCCATCAGAAGGCGGGCGGCATCCGGAAATCTCACCGAAGGAGATGCGAGCGGCCCGTAACCGATGACGACTCATGTCAGGGTAGGTTTTTCTAACGGCAAACTCATGCCGTGCCAGGGTAGCGGATTTGCGCAGGCTTTTGCACATTGAGGCTCGGGCTTGTGGAAAAATTACATTTCTCCCTATCCTAGCTGGCGGGGACGTGGCCTGCGAGGCGCGTACACAGTTGAGGATGGCGGCTTCGATCACGATCGGTTTACGCTTGCTGCTGGCGCACCTTGCACCTTCCATCTCCCACATGCGCGCAAAACATCCTCGGAGGCACGATCGATTTGAGGCGGTTGAGTGCAGCGGGATCGGCAAATATACGTGCGAACCGAGTTATGGGACGAGCGCCGCGGTTTGTTAGCTGAGCAAGAAGATTGCCTAGATTGCACCAACCAATTCCACCGTTCTCGTTACAGGAGAGGGCCCGGGGCATTTCTGCAGTCCGTTAGTTTATGGCTGACCAGGGAACCCCTTTCAGCTCGTGCGAGTTGACGGCGAAGTCGGTGCGGGCGCAATTCTCGGTTGCCGCGCAGTTTTCCGAATCACTTCGCGGGTGCGACGGGGCTGGTGGAACTCATGCTCACAGTCCACCTGTCGTTCTTCCAATCAACCTGAACCCTGTACGGAGCTTATCCGTTGGACCAATTGTGGCGAGAACTCGCTCTGGAGTGGGGCCGTATTCCATTGGCTTTGAAGGTTTTTAGCTCGCTGGGAATTGCTTTGCTTTTACTCTATTTGGCTGCCAATGATCAGCATTACGGGCGGGAGATTCGGGTCGTTTTATACGCCTTAGGAACAATGTTCTTTCTCGGCTACGCCGCGCTTCTGGTGATGGGTTTTTAGGCCTAGTCATTCACAAAATGGAGTTCAGCCTGTGAGATCGACGAAGCCCGTGTGAAACTTAGCAGGAAATCGCCCCCGATACTTTGCCCTCGGCTTTGGAGGCTAACTTGTGCGATCTCCGCTGTCGGCGCGCAACAAGGCCTCGAATTATCGAGGGACCTTCAACCCGATGCGGAAGAATCCTCCCGATCCTACCCGCCATCAGCTGCATCGGCGCGACATCCGGCTTATCCAGACGCTCACACGCAGAAGGGCGGGCATTGGGGTGGAGGCCAATAGGCCTTGCCGAGTTGGCGCAAAATGCGGTTAAGGCGCAGCTCGGTGTGGAGTGGCCCGGGTTTCTTGCGGGTGTGAGCGACGATCATCTGTCCTAAGTGCGATTATCCAGATCGTGTGGACAACTCTGCGGAAAAGAGTGCTGCTATTCCTCTTGCTTTGCCTGGCGAGTCGTCTTTAATTTTTCGCGTCGCACGTCGCGAGGGTAGGCGGGGCAGCGCACTCGTTGGGTCAGGCGGGTAGGCCAGTCTTTCGGATGCGCTGCCCCTTGCGGCTTCCCGCCCACACCGGGGGGGCTGGCGTAGAACGGGTGGCCTTGGAAGTAGCCTTTCACGCTTGCTTCGCAAGCGTCAAACGAAATACCAGCGTCGTTTTGTAACCTGGGTCGCAGAATGTCCTAATTTCCCGCTCCGAGTGTCATAATTCGGACACTTAAGGCGGGGAAATGGAGCGGAAATCCGCTATTCCCACAGCATCCGAACAGAAGCCCGAATGAAGCCCCGCCACGCCGCCGCGTTTGCGGCGGGTTGGGTGATTGATATATTGGTTCGAGTTATGACTATGTGTTGATCGTCGGATCGTCTAATCGGGAGGGCCGTGAAATGATTTTCAAGGTTACCTTCGTTGACGGCTCGGTCGAGACGGTGCATGCGAGCAGCCCTGCAGAAGCTAGACGTTTCGCAATCCAAGAGTTTCGCGAGCGCATCGTTGTCAAAGTGCAACCAGCAGGATTAACAGACATGGTGAATCGGCGCCCACAAACGGGAAAAACGCCCCGCCAAGTATATTATTCCCGAAATTAGGACACTCGCGGGGAGATTAGGGCTCGGAATCTGTCGCAGAGTGTCGAGGCCACTGCTTTGGCCAACTTGGCCGGGCGGTTCGATATGATGAAAGAAGTCCTCGCCGCCGCGCCGGTGCCGTTTGGACCCTCGTTCGTTGATCGTGTGGTTTGGAAAACCAATCAGGAGGTGCCGGAGGAATCGTGCGAGGTTTCAGTTAAGTTGCTGATACATATCCAGGCGCTGATGAACAATCGAGCATATCCCCCGGCCGCTAAGGTTTGCAGTGAAGTGTACACACGGTCGGGCGTCACTATTCGCGAGTTCAGCGAAGCTGAAGGCGATGACCAGAAGCACTACGAGGCACTCACGCGACTGCTTCCGCAGATGGTCAAGCTCTACGATCATATTTACGCTGGCCTTCCTGAGGTCGACCCAGCCTTTCCATGGGCCGATGGCAAACTGGACCAGGGAGAGCGAAAGCGCAAGCGGGCCGCGGCTTACACGCCGTTTATCGCGCGTCCCTGCACGTCAAAGGTACTAACCGCCTTCGTCTGGCCGATCTACTCGGTGTTCAGGACGCTGCTCGTCGATGACGCTCAGGGTCTTCGGTTCAAGATCGACCCCATCGGCTTGTTCGACGAAATGAAGACGGAGCTTGCGTCGCGTTTGATGGCGTTCCACCGGAACGGGGCGCACGGCATGGCTTCCCAGATCGGCAAGGACAAGGAAATCTGGTTGCGTCTTCAGGATCGAGTCGAGCACGAAACTGAACTTCGCGCTCGCCTCGCGGCCCGAGCATAACTCACGAACGAATCGAGGGCGGCAGGCCGTGTACCTTGCCGCCCTCGCGTGAGGGAGTGTGCTTCACCTCGCGAAAACGAAACTCTCCTCGGATCCGTGGCGAAGTTAGTAGGAAGGCCTCCGCGAGCGCTTGCTGAGAAGATGGTCCCCACGGCTTTTAATCGCGGCGAGGAAAACCGCCATAGAGACAGGGCCGGTTCTGTATACCTTGCCGAGATGCGGCCGAAGACGGTGGCGGCGGGCAGCAACTCATACAGGGTTCTCCCCGCGCCTAGGCGGAAGCAACTTTTGAGGGATTCTGACGGTAGTATCCAGCGCGAGGCAGCGTTGAACCGCCAGTTTGGGCATTCGAGCGTGAGCAGGTCGTTTTGGCGGTTCTAACTGGTCGGGCCGCCGCTGGGCGGCACTTCCTTTGGGCCGTTTCGTCGCGCTTGGGTGATCTCGTCCGCTTTGCGGACGGTGGCTTTGTGCCCATAGCGCCTTTCCAGCCGCTTGACCAACTCGCGCTCAAGCAATTCCATCAATTTCTTTTCGTCTTCGGGCTTCATTCACCCGAGGATACGGCAGCGGCGCGGCTGCGTCATCAAGTTTTTAGGCCCTTTAACGTGATATGGTGGTCTTGCACTGGCTATGTGCCGCCTGAGTTCCGCTTCGGCCTCGTCTCCAGAGCCATTCTGCCGACTAGTCTCGATTCTCTTCACCTACGCGTCGGGCTTCGTGATGGGTCGGCTCTTACGTACTAAGAGTCTGAGCGGGCGCTCTTCGAGTTTTCGCAAGTCCGCGAAAACGCCTAAGCCTGTGTGTGAACCCCCTCCCCCCGGCTCTAATCGTCGCGAGGAAAACCGCCATAGGGACCGATTCGCTTAACGGTCGAGCGGCGCTGGCTTCTTGATCGGATCGAGTTCCTGAATCCGTTTGAGCAGTTCCAAGTCCAATGGTTCAGCCCGCGCGAGCAGTTGCGTTGCAGCCAAGCGGGCTGCGCTGCCGCTAAGGCGCTTCATGCGGTACTCGGCATCAAGACCCAAGAGTTTGGCCGTCCGCTCTTCCAGCTTCACCATCGTATTGAGCGCTCCCAATCGAGCCTCGTCGCTGCTGGCTTGCTCATACGCCTGAAGCGTCATCTCTCTCATCGAATCAATCAGAGCAAGCTGGGTCTTTCGCAAGCACTCGGCTTCGGTCGCAGGAAGCTTGCGGACGTGTTTGAGAACTGCCTTTGAGACCGCCTGTTGAGTGACTCCGTGGCGCTTGCCGATTTCCGATTCGAGCACACCCTGACGCCGAAGCTCGATCCATTCCCGATGTCGCTCGGCGCTCGCAAGCCCGCGTGCCGAGGACTCCGCCTGTCGGTTTCGTTTGCTGCGTTTCAATTGAGGCGTGGGCACAACCCCATAGTACAACCTCGCGCGCGACTAGCCTACTCTTTAGCCCGGATTTCCGTTTTCTCAGTGAACTAGCGATTTGATAAACTTGTGAGGCGGCGAGCGCTCCAGCATTCATCTCCAAAACTGATCGACCATCCCCATTCGCGGCCCGATTGGCTTCCAGCCTCGCTGAAATCGAGAGAAGCCAAATCTATTTTGTAAACGGCGATCGGCGCTCGTGAACGCGGCCGCGCCTACGTCGCGTAGCGCTGCTATACCAGCCAACGTCGGACCCCACGTTTGTGGGAACCTACCGGCAGATATTGGTTCCGGAGGGTACATGGGATCGAATAACTGACTGACGCCGGAGGGATGTAGTGGTGGAGGGGCCAGTCAGTGGCGTTTTACTCATCGGTTTCGAGCCTGCCTCAAACTCCCCTGCTCGTCGCAGTTCATCGACGCCAGGAATGAATCACCGGTTCAGACTTGGAGATGTCTGTGCCATAGCCCCATAGCAGTGTCGCCGAATAATGAGGCGCGCTCGCCGGCTCGTAGCAGCAAAAAAGGAGAAAAGTATGAGGCAGACGCTACTATCGGGCTTGGCGGTTTTGATAGCCGCTGGTTGCTCGACCGGGGCGGTGCAGGCGACGCAGCGCATGGGGCGATGGGAAGAACACCCCGATTTTCGATCTTGTGTTCAAGAAGCGGTCTTGGACAGCCCGAACTACGATCAGAAGTACAAGTCCTGCATTACGCTCGACGTCACGGACGACCAAGCACAGAAGTGTGTGCAAGATATGACGCCGATCGAAGACCTGTCGGGGGTCAACCCGTGCGAGCGGCAACTTAGCGACCTGATGGCTTATGAGGTGGGCGCGAGAGCAAGCGTTCAGGTCCACGATCCGGGGCTACCAATGGTGCCATCGATATTGTCCATAATATTCTGACAGCCTACAACCTTAGTACCGGCGCCATCGGCGCCTCGAGTGCAGCGATTGTGCGCATTCGATGACAACGCACTGGTCACACGCAACGCCCACACGGGTTCGGAGACGCAACGTATGCTTACTGGGGACCGAATTTGTGGCCGTGCGAGGCTGAGCTCGATACTCCGACTCGGCATATCAAACCTTGTGCACAGTTGGGGGATACCACCGTTTCCCTCGAACAGTTGGAATACCGCGCTGATTCATGACTTCCGTAGTCTCGCCCACCGTAAGAGCGCGCGCTCGACGCTCGATGATTAAAGGGGCCGGAGCTCACGAGCGCGTTCCATGGCCTTGGCCATGGTTCTCTTTCGAGAGTACCTTGCGTCCGTAACGCCCGAGCACGACGCCACGCGCCTGCGCCGCAGCAAGCGCAGAGATGAGTCAGTATGTAACCGGCGTTAGCGCCGTCAATGAGTTCAGCGGTCGGATCCGCTTCGATCTGAATGACCTGGCTCAAGCCGGGTCATTTTTTTGAGCTCGGCGGTCGTGCATTTGGCGCTCTCAAGTTGCTGTCGCAACAGCACCGCACTTTCCGTGAGGTCAGCCCTCGTCGAGATTTTTTTCACGGCCGGAATGAGCATCTTCACGTCTTTGCGAATACTGGTTGCGTAGAGATCCGCCCACGTCAAATCAGCGACCAAAACCTGAGCTGTTTGTTTACGCGGCATATTCGGCATATTTACCTGCTCGGTGAATAAAACGGGTTCGCTGCGTCACTCGGTCGAATAGGCTCGTTCAACCCAATGTGGCCGATACTTAAATTATGAGCAGCCCGCGTCGACTAGTCCGAGTATCGAATCTCAAGTGGGGGCTATGACCTGAGCCGATACGCGAAGGTTTTCCCATTGCACATGGGCTGAAGTTTCCTGGTCAACTCCTCGTGCCGAGGACGCCGCTGGGTGGGCGAACAAGCTCGAACGCGAAACTGGATGGCTTATAATGAGCTATGCACGGATTGTCGCCATCCAAGTGCTCCAGGAGCCGCGCCCTGAGGTTGTCGGCTTCACCAATGTGTATCCAAAGGGCGCTGAAGAGGCCGTAGATCCCGGAGGATTCGGGCGCATTCAGCAGAACAGACTCGCGCTGAAATCGATATTTACTGTCGCGATTGTCTGCAAAAGCAATCTGACCAGAATTGACCATCTCAGCACTCTCGTCATGGTTATCTGGTTTGGGATTCGAGGAGAGGCGTTTCATTGGATCACGACCTTTCGTACGAAGAGAATCTTCGCTCGACCACCAAAACCGCTACAAAGCTTTTCGGCTTCGCGTCGCGCTTCTTCCTCGTCGTCGGTCCCGACCAGCAGGCCCATCTGGTGGTCGCCATGACCTATGCTCACGTAATGCCAGGGCGTTTCGAACCAGCCGGACTTTCCATTCGGAGGTGCGCTGGACATCGTCGATCTGATGTTTTTGGTTTGTTGTGGCATTTCCCGAAGGCTCAAGACGCTATTGATTCCTTGAATGTTGCGGTCAGGTCGCCTGGTTTAACCGGCGGCTCCTACGAGTAAAAATTGTTCGAAGGTCAACAGCGCGGCGGCCGGACCCGCAAATTGAGAAAAGCCATCTGGCGGCCAGATGAGGCGGACAAGATCAGTTTGGTTGAGGAGTGACCGCCAGATGGTAGAGAAAATCGCCGCATTTTCATAGGCGTCCTGACCGGCAGAAAAACTGATTACGAGGCGAGCGGTCCCTGCAATGGTATTTTGCGCAGGCACTGCCCGCAGAGGACCCATGCCTCTTTGCTAGCTCTGATCACGAGGATTCCTGCGATTAGCTCACTTACATCGTCGCAGAGATGGCACACCAAGATGCCGCCGTTGGCGCGAAGCAACTCGGACAGATTTTTCAGAACCGTCCGATCGGTCATCAGTTCAATATCAATCGAATCCCAGCTCGCCCCGCCTTTTGTTGCTTCTGAGAGCATTTGAGGAGCCCTTCCTGCTAGATCTTTTTCTCCCTTTTTAAACGAGGAGAGACAAGAGAAAAAGCCGGAAAGCTTGATCCTCAAGGATCATAATCCGCAAATGGCTGGGGCTTTTTGCCGGTTTTGCGCCGCCGATGACAAAAAGCCAGACGCAACAACGGCCGGATCCCGCAGGCGAGAGTGCCCGCGACCGAGTAACGGTTGGTGGGCGTGCTGGGCGGAACTCTTCAGGCGTCCGTTTGCGCCACTGACCTCACGAGTGCCTCGAGGCTTCGCGCGACCACGGCAAGTTGGCGTCCTTCGCGAACGACTATCTCCCGGCGTTCGAGGTCGAGGAGCACTCGGCCGACCTTTGCTCGTGAAGCGCCTACCAGATCAGCCAGTTGGCTTTGGGTGAGAGTGATTCGGATAAGGACTCCTCGGGTGTTCTGTACTCCAAACTCAAGAGACAGCTCGAGCAGCGCCACAGCTACGCGTTCGACCAGGCAAGCGCCCGCACGATTTACTTACCGATGCCCTCTCGATACCTTATGTTGAACGATGTCAAGGCAAGTGGCGCGACTATCCGAATTCATTAGGACTGACAGCGAAAGGATCGTTCGAGAGTGGGAAGAGCTTACGAAAACTCTCGGTGCAGAAGCCGATCTGCCTCGATGGTTTCTTCGAGTTCATGTCGCAGCAATCCTTCAATCTATCGCTGAAGACATCGAGAGGCCTGAGCTTCCTTTTGAGCGGCAAGCGAAGGGAAAAGGCGAGGGGACGCCGGGGCCGATCGAGCATGTCGCAGCCGCTCACGTCGATCTGCGAATCGAATCTGGATTTGATCTTGTTCAAATAATGGCGGAATACC
>WNFA01003214.1_pt1 | contig 13575 bp, 9 predicted proteins | sample 5400481 | NCBI WGS metagenome assembly WNFA01 (sample SAMN13153340, study PRJNA577476) | soil metagenome | isolation source: 120 cm saprolite under Douglas fir tree site 2 hole 1 replicate 2 | place: USA:California | collected 2015-04-18 | reverse complement strand
AGAGGCTCGCCTCGAGGGTGGCCACCTTTCCCATCGCGGACCGCGGCCCCGGCCGCATTCGTGCAGCGATGTGGCGGAGCGGATCGAGACGACGCAGGCCTTCCGCCATGAAGTCGCGGTCCATCAGGGTGTCGAGCTCCCACGGCATGAACACGCCGCGCCGCAGCAGGTAGGCGCCGGCATAAGTGCCGGCGTATTTGAGGAGTCCCGCGGTCTTCGGATGGAGCGGCCATGCGAGCCCGGTGAGCGCGCGCCGGACCGCATCGCCCAGGAGCGGCACGCGGGACGGCAGCGCGCCCCAGCGCACCCAGCGCGGAATGTCGACGAAGGACGGATAGCCGCCGAAAAGCTCGTCGCCGCCGAGACCGGAGATCGCCGCCTTGAGCCCGAGCTCGCGCGCGGCCTTGCTGACGAACCAGGTGTTGATGCCGTCGATGCTCGGCTGGTCCATCGCGGCGAAGATTTTTGGCAGATCGGCGCGGAATTCCGCTTCCGGAACGGTGCGGACCGTATGCCGGCTGCCGTAGTGCGCGGCGACCAGCCGCGCGAGCGGCGCCTCGTCGTCGGGCGTGTTGTGGAAATCCTCGTAGGCAAGGGTGACGGCATGGATATCCGCCGCGCCGACGTCCCGCATGAGGCCGAGCAGCGATCCCGAATCGACCCCGGCGGACAGGAAGATGCCGACCGGAACGTCGGCGACGAGATGGTGGCGGATGCTGTCACGCAACGCCGTGCGCACGCGCTCTGCCGCATCGGTGGACGGAGCGGGTTGCCGCTCCGCTGCGGCAAAGACCTGGGCGACCGAGAAATAGTGCGCGTGCGCGGCCGGTCCGCGGCGGTCGATCCACAGCGTCGTGCCCGCCGGAAGCGCGCGGATGTCCTGATAGATCGTGTACGGTTCGGGGACGCTGCCGAACAGCAGGAAGCCGGCCCATCCGGCCGGCTCCGGGTCGGACGCCGCACCACCGCCGGCGACGATCGCCTTGACCTGCGACGCGAAGCGCAGCGTCCAGCCGTCGTCGGCATAGTACAGCGGCTTGATGCCGTAAGGATCGCGCGCCAGCAGCAGGCCGCGCTTGTCGATATCCCACAGCGCGAACGCGAACATGCCGCGCAGGTCGTGCACCATGGCGGCGCCTTTGGCGGCATAGAGGTGCAGCAGGACCTCGGTGTCCGTCTGCGTGCGGAAGACGCAGCCGCGGGATTCGAGCTCCGCGCGCAACACCCGGTAATTGTAGATCTCGCCGTTGAGGATGATGACCGTCTTGCCGTCCGCGCTCGCCATCGGCTGGGCGCCGCGTTCGGTGAGATCGATGATCGCAAGGCGGCGATGGCCGAGGCCGATGCGGCCGTCCGGCGATTGCCACTCGCCGCTTCCGTCCGGTCCGCGCGCCGCCATGTGGTCGCGCATCTTGCGCAGCTCCGCGAGGTCGACCGGATTGGCCGCGTAGTGATAGGCAAAGATTCCGGCGATGCCGCACATGTCGAGATCGGCCCGCCTCAGGAGGATACGTGCGCGGCGGGCTTGCGCATATGCGCGACGAGGAGTGAGCCCATACGTAGCCGGCCCGTCAGAAATCGCGCGAGCGGGTCGGGAATGAGATCCATGACGAATTGCTTGGCGCGCCCGTGCGGCAACAGAACCACATCGCTCTTGAGGCCGTAAAGCTTGATCGAATTCACCGTGAAGAGCCCTCGGGTCGCGGCGCGCCACTCGGCCGGCTTGTAGTAGCGCGCGATCGCGCCGTCCGTTCCGCTCTGGCTCACGTGATGCAGGCTGCCCTGACGGCGCCATTGGCCGAGGAAGACGCCGCGCAGGAACGCCGAGACATAGTAGTTCCACCACGAGCGATAGTAGACCATCACGGTGCAGGCGCCGCCCGGCCGCAGCACCCGATGCATTTCGGCGAGCACGCGCTGCGTGTCGGCGGACTGGTGAACGACGCCCCAGCTCCAGATGTAATCGAAGCTGTCGGCGCGGAAGCCCATGCGCTCCGCGTCCATCTGCACCACACTGCCGGGGATGCCGAAGAGCCGGAGGCGCTTCTTCGCCATCGCGGCCGCCGCGATCGTCAGGTCGATGCCGACGAACGACCTGGCGCGCGGCGCCAGCAGTTGTGCGTGCGTTCCCTGACCGACGCCGATCTCAAGCACGTCCTTGTCGGCGAGATCGTCGAACGGGATCTCGGTATCGAACGGAATCGTCCGCCACGGCATGAAGGCGTGCGCGGAGGCGAGGAACCGGCGATCGATCTCGCGGAAATAGGATTCGCTGCCAGCCTCCTCGCCCAGAGCCTCGCGCCAGTCGTAGCGCATGGGCGCGGATTCCCACCATTCCCGGTTGGCGGCCTGCCAGCGGCGGTGCTCCTCCTCGTCGCGCGGAAGCTGCGTCGGATGATCGAAGCCGGCGGCCTTGCGTCCGACCGTGCTGCCGCAAAATTCATTCATGCGGGGCGATCGTGTCATGACGCGGCGCGCGGCTTGAGTGCTTCGATCGCAAGCTCACGCTCGCTGGCCTCGAAAAATCGGCCCTCGTCCTCGACCAGCCCGAACATCGGATCGCTGCAATCGCCGAACTCGCACCGGCGCACGCCAACGAAACCGGCCGTCTCCAACAGCTCCTTGAGCGCGGCGAAATCGTACATCCACAAATGCGCGCTGTTTCCCAGACGATGGCGCATCCTCGATAGAAGCGTGTTGGGACGCTCGCGCGCGCCCAAGGCGCAGGCGTCCATCAGGCCGTCGGCCGCCGTCGCCGCGCCCTCGGCGGCAGCCTCGAGGTAGCGCGCCACGCGCCACTGCAGGTCGGGCACGACGAGGCGAAAGAGCCCGCCTGGGACGAGCATCCGGTAGGTATTGCGCAAGGCTGCCGGTACATCGGCGCGCGGCAGATGCTCCAGCACGTGACTGCAATAGACGCCGCGCGCGCTGCCATCGGCGACGGGGAGGCCGCGCACGACATCGCCCGGTCTTGCATTGTGCGGAAACAGCAGGCCCACCGTTCCCCGCAGCAGCAGGTTCATGCCCGGCACCCGCTCGAGCATCAATCGCGGGGAAGCGTCGAAGTTGAGCCAGCCGCTCGGCGCGCACTGCCCGCATCCGTACTGCACATAGAGGCGGTCGGCGGCCAAGAGGATCTAAAGGCCCATGCGCGCGAGATCGCCGGCCGATACGCCCTGCGCCCGGAGGAGGTCTCCGACCTCGCGGCGCGTATCCGCCGTCTTGGCGCTCAGCACGCTCCGGGCCGGCGCGATCTCGATATCGTGGAGCGTCGTCGCGAGCAGGCTGCCCGCCAGATCCGCGATGACCCGCCGGCGGACATCGGCCGGCAGCGCCTCCCACTGCACGAGGCCGAACACGCCTCGGCGCAACATCATGGGTCCTTCGTTCGCCCCGGTGAGCGACGACATCGCGAGCGCGGCGAGGACCTTGTCCGGCCCCTGTCCGGAAACGAAACGTGCGCCGGCGAGCGAGAGCCAGTTCCCCGACGAGAGCGGGTGCACGGCGAGGACCGCACCGAGGGTCTCGGCGCGTTTGCGCGTGGCCTCGATATCTGCCGGATTCACCGCCGTCATCAGCGAGGCCTGCAGCGCTTCGCCCGCAAGACCCGGCGCGGCGCTCCAGGGGCGGAGCGCATCGGCCCGCCGTTCCGGTCCGTCCGCGGTCGCCCTGGCGATCGAGAAATCGACGATGCTCCATCCGCGGAGCATCGCGAAGGCGCACAGGCCGATGACGGCGAGCGCAGTCAGGGGCCGCACGAATCGCAGACGCACGGATCAGCCGCTCTCGCGTCAGCCGCTGTAATAGCGCTTGTAATAGCGGGCGCCGTAATAATAGGCGTAGCCATATTTGCCGTATTTCTGCGCCCGGCTGTCGTTGACCTGGTTGAAGGCGATGCCCGCGATCTTGCGGTGGCCGGAGAGCTGCTGGACGGCTTGCTTGACCATCTCGCGCGCGGTCGATGCCCAGTGCACCACCATGACGATCTTATCGCTGAGCTGGGACACCACGACGGGATCGATGACCGGTCCGGCCGGCGACGTGTCGATGACGACGAGGTCGAATGTCTGCCTGAAGCTCGCGACCAGCGATTTCATCCGCTCCGAGCCCAGCAGGTCAGTCGGGTTCTGCGTCCGGTTGCCCGCCGCAAGCGCCCAGTAGCCCGCCTTCTCGTAGAACCGCAGCACGTCCTTCGGGTTGACCTGGCCGAGCAGCAGGTCGACGAGCCCGGCGTCCTTGTCCATGTTGAGCGCGCGCGAGGCCGACGGATGCCGCAAGTCGCCGTCGATCAGAAGGACCTTGAGCCCGGAGGTCGCGCCCGAAGCGGCGAGCGACAATGCGATGGTGGTTTTTCCCTCGCCCGGCACCGTCGAGGTCACCTGCACCACTTTCGGCGGATTATCCACGTCGGTCATCTGGATGCCGCTGCGCAGCGTCCGGATCGCCTCGCTGTATCGCGACAATGGCTTCACGACCGGATAATTGTAAATCGCGACGGTCTTGCCCTCGACGGTGAGGTCGCGCGAGCTCATCAGGCTGACGGAGGCCAGCAGCGGCAGTCCAAGAACGTCCTCGACCTGCTTCGGCGTCGTGAAGCCGGCATTGAGCATCTCCTTGGCGACGGCGCCGCCGACTCCCAGCAGCAGCCCGATCAGCAGATTGATGGCGATGTACTGCGTCTTGCGCGGATAGCTCGGCGCGCCGGGCGGCAGGGCGGGCGTGATCACGCGCGCCTCGCGCGCCTCGAAGGTCGACTGCTCCTGGGTGATCCTCGCCCGCTGCAGGAAGTCCTCGAACAGGCTCTTGTTGACAGCGGCCGTGCGCTCGAGCTCGCGCAGGCGAATGGCCGTGGTGTCGTCGACGCTGGTCTGTCCCGTCGCCTCCCGCAACGACCGTTCGAGCGACCCGACGCGGGTCTGCGCGAGCTCGTATTCGTTCTTGATGCCGGCCGCCAGCCGTTGCGTTTCCGCCGCGATCGCTCGTTCGACGTCGCGCTGCTGCGCCTTGACGTTCACGACGAGCGGGTGGGCGGCGCTGTACCGGGCCAGAAGATCGGCTTCCTGTTGGGACAGCGTGGCGGCTTGCTGGCGCAGCGTCGGCAACGCGCCCGAGTTGCTCAGATCCGGCATGTTCTGCAGGCTGCCGCCGCGCGCCTGGATCGAAGTGAGGAGATCGACGCGCGCCTTCTTCTGCGCCACGTCCGCCCGCGCATCGACCAGCTTGCCGTTGAGCTCGGACAGCTGCTGCTGGGTGAGCGTGACGCTGCCGGTCTGATACAGGCCGTGCTCCGCGCGAAACTTCGCCACCGCCTCTTCCGACTCGCGCAGCTGGTTGCGCAGGTCGACGAGGCGGTCGCTCAGCCACGCCGAGGCGCGCTTGGCCGCCTCGAACCGGGTGTCGAGCTTGTCAACCAGGAAGGCGTCGGCCACCGCATTGGCGAGCCGCGCGGCGCGCGCCGGATCACGCGAAACGACGGAGATCGCCAGGACGTGGCCCTGACCGTTCCTCGCCACGGACACCGCCCCCTTGAGCGCTTCGACCGAGTGCAGTACGTCGCGCGGCATCGGTTGTTCGTCGGGCTCCTCCGGCGGCTTCGGTGCTGCTTCTTCTGCGGCGGAACCGCCGGAGAACAGGCCGCGCAGGGAGGCGAAAAATCCGGGGCTCGGCGGGCCGCGGCGGGTGCCGAATTCCGGATCGGAAACGAGGCGTTCCTTGTCCACCACGCGGCGCAGAAAAACGCTCGATCGAATGATCGCCATCTGGCTCTCGACCATCGCGAAGTCGAGATTGACGTCGGTCAGGATGGCTTCCACGCCTGGCGCCTTCTCCCGTTGTCGGTCGAGCAGGACCAGGCTCGTCGCGGTGTAGAGCGGCGTCTGCCGCATCAGCGACACCAGCCCGATGAGAAACACGACGCCCATGACGGCGGCGATGAATTTCCATTGCCGCCACACGAAGCTGAGCACTTCGCGCAGATCGAAGCGGTGGTCGGTCTCACTCGCCTCGAAGGTGCCGGTCGGGGAGATTCGATTGAGCATCGGACGCTCAGCGCCTGCCTGCTGGAGTTAACCTGATCGCGCTTCGTTCAGTCATTCAGGGACACACGCGAGCTTTCCGCCTGGGCGACGCCCGCACCGAGGATCGCAATGAAAGTCAACGCGACCGCCTGGATCTGCAGACTGAAGTCCACCGACGCATGGATGCCGACGAGGAACGCCGCGCCCGCGGCGACGCGGGGGACGGTCACATTTTCCTGCCGCGTCATCGCTCCCCGGATGCACCGTAACACAAACAGGAAAACACAGGCCACAAGCATCGATCCGAACACCAGCCCCAGGCCCTGGAACACCTCCAGATAGGTGTCGTGAGCCTGCAACCAGGCACCTTGGACGCTGATCGACCGGTCACGATACATCGGAAACACGTCGGCGAAGGTCCCGTAGCCATGACCGAACAGCGGCGCGTCGAGGATTGAACGCAGCGTGATGAGATAGACGGCAAGCCGGCCGGTATCGCCCACCCCCCGTTCCGCGACGCTGCCCAGGAAGGCATCGCCGAATGTAAAAAGTGTGGCGGCGACGAGGACCGCGCCCACGGCGATCATCAGCAGCGGCTCGGCGGCGCGTGTCTTGGCGCGCCGGAACGTGAGGGCGCCGAGCGCGAACAAGCCGAAGCCAGTCGCGATGATTCCGCCGCGCGATCCCGTGACCAGAAGCGCGACGAGGAGCAGGAACCCGCCCCCGAGCAGGAGCGCGCCTTTTTGGCCGGTCGCCTCGATGAGGGATGCGATCTGCAGCCGCCGCGAGGCGGTCATCACTTCGTTCCGGTAGAGCTGCAGGATCAGGCCGCAGATGACGACAAGGCCCAGTCCCGCATAGGTGGCGAAGGAGTTGCGGTTGACGAAGGTCGCGGTGGCATAGCCGCCGTTGGGCGGAATCTCCAGCCAGGGCAGGGAACCCAGGTTGAGCGCCGCGAGGGCGTAGGCGGCGTAGATGCAGATGATCACCACCAGGGCGTTGAGAAGAAGACGCGCGCGCGCGCCGTGGCGGCAAAGCTGGAGGGCGAGCCAAAAAACGCTGGCGGCCGTGATCAGCCTGGTCAAAGCCAGTGTCGTCAGGTCGCGGTTGACGCTGATACTTTCTCCGAGCGGTCGGCCGAGCACATCACCCGCCATCCCCCAGATCGGATGCGCCAGCGGCGAATGCGGCCAGGTCACCGTCTGAAGCCATGCCCAGCCGACGACCGCCGCGAACAGCGCGGCAGGGAGCGCGAGGTTCTTGAGCCCAACCGGGTGGCTTTCGCCGCGCACCAGGATCGCGGCCTCGTACAGCACCGCCAGGCCGGGAAAGCACAGGGCGTTGATGCCCCAGGCGACGAGATCGTTGCTGCCATACCAGAGCGGCGCAAGCGCGAGCGCCGCGACGAGGAGCCAGAACAGGACCCACTCGATGATTTCGCGCCGCGCGGCGCGGGGAGGCGCCCGTTCGAGGCTGGAAGGGAGCGACGCTCTCACGGTTTCGTATGGAACACGGTCAGCGTGCATGGGCGGCGTGGCAAGCTACCGCACTCCAGGTGAAAGGGGGCTCTCACCGGCCGCCATTTATCGAGTGATTTCGGCGCTTTATGGCGCGATCCAGCATCTCACAGCGGACCCCGGCAAACAAGCAGCGCCGCGCGCGGGCGGCGACGGCGGTCTGACTTGATAAGCAGCTGATTTTGCTCAGCAACCAGGCGGCGTCGTGGTGCTTGCAGGACCGCTCGGGCTGATCGGGTTGATTGGGTTGCTGCCGCCAACGCAGCCGTTGGTCTGGGCCCCGGCATTGTTGAAGCCCGGGATACCCTGCGCGAGGGTTGGGACCTCGGCCTGCACGAATCCGAAGCGCGTCCCGTCATCGGCAAACAGCATCGCCGTGCGAATTCGGGCCTCCCACCCTTTGCAGGAGTCCGAGCCGCATTTCCGGAAGTAATCCCACGCATCCGCCACACCTGCGCCGATCGCGACCTTTTGCGCCGGGTTTGCGCCGCGCGCGGCGGACACGACGTCGTCCGCGAGACCGGGAAATGCTTCGAGCAGGGCCGCGATCGCGGCGCGCAAGCCGGGCCCGCCCTGCGGGAACTGGGCGAGCAAAGCCATGACCTGCGGGCTGACCGAACCGACGAACTGACCGGCACTGTTGAATGAGCCGGCGGGCGCGGGCGCAGGCACGCCGACGAGACAGGCGAGCGCACAGGCCGCCAGCATCAGCTTTCGCATCTCGCTCCTCGTGCCTCGGTCTCGCAACTGACGCCCTCCGCCGATCAGTACCGGTAATTTCCGCCGAGGCTCACCACGTCACGGGTGAAGCTCTGCAGCGGCACGTTCGAATTCAGCTGGACATGCTGGTAGTCGAGCGTCAGGCCGAAGTTCTGCCAGACGCTGTAGGTGAGCGTCGCGCCGCCGGTCCAGGCGTCGTCGCGACGCACCGTATCGACGAAGTCGGTACGGATGTAACCGAACCGCGCGCTCGCCGCCCATTCGCGGGCGAGCGCATAGGTCGCCTGCAGCAGCGCGTTCGTCGATCGCGTGTTGCTGCCGAGCGCGCCAGGCAGGACGACTTGCAGCAAGGACACGCCGAGCGTTTCATCCACCGAGGCCGAGATCGTCAGCTCGCGTAGCGGATAGTAGTAGATGCGGCCGCCGGCGACCGCGCCGTTGACCGTCCCGAGCGCCGCAAAGTCGTGTTTCTCGGACTGATAGCCGCCGTACACCTCGCCGCGGAACAGCCCGATCTGATCCGTCCCGATGCCGGCCACCGTGCGGTATCCGTTGGAGTTGAACTGATCGACGGCAAAGCGCCGCTGGTCCACCGCCCCCTCGGCATAGGCGTAGAGGAAGGGCGTGAACCAGAATCCGCCGCGTGCGGTGGCCATATAGGTCGTGCCGTTGGGCGAGGGCGCCACCGTGTTCGGATCGTTCTCGTAGGAGATGTCGACCACCGAGATGCCGAAATTCACGAAGGCGCGGTCGAACGTCTTCTGCACCGATGCGGCTCCCGCGAACTGGTTGTAGGTGCGCGGGACGGCGGTCGGCGAGAGGCCGATCGATGTCGGGTTCAGCGTGGTGACGCTGTGGTCGATGCCGAAGGTGCTGAACAGGTCTTTCTGCCGTGTGTAGTCGAATTGCGCGTTGAACACGAGATCCAGCATCGGCTGATATCGCTGGATGACGCCGGCGCGCGCCGCGACCGTGTCTTGCGCGTCGCTGTTCGAATAGATGCGCCCGTCGGCCATGCCGTAGAGCGTGGTCTTGTGGATGCCGTCGTTGTTCTCGGCCAGAATGCTCGGCACCAGGCGGCCGCCCCAGCTCGAGGTCTTAGTGACCGCGCTTTGCCTGACGTTGCTGTCGTAGACCGCGCCGAGGAATACGTTGGGGTAGAGCAGCCAGCCGCCCACCGGCAGGGCGCCGTAGTCGCGGCTCGGTCTGGCGAATAGGTCGTCACGCCCCGGCACGGTGACCGGCGGTTGCTGCAGCGAGGGGCCGGTCAGGCCGCCGAGCGCGCCCACCTGGGCCGACGAATGGGAAGAGAACCCGACGCAGAGCAGTGCTGCGCAGGCCCAAATGGCATAAGCGATTCGGCGTTGCCGGTGTCGGCGCATACGCCCCCGTTCCCCCAGGTACGGCTACCCCAACCGAACCCTAGCGGCACTGTCTGAATCAAAGGGAAATGTGCCTGCTCAGGCGCGGGCTGACAACAGGGATTCAACCAATGTTTGTGACTGTTGACATCTTCCGGGATAACCCGATGCATTTACGCAACACCAGGATGGTTAAAAATACCTTTGTGGAATCCGGATGATATCGCCAGGCAGGATCGGAACCGTGCTGGCCAGCGGATATTCGCGCAGGCCGGCTTCGCCCGGATGCTGGATCAAGACGGTGGATTTACTTGCACGGTAAGTCGTTCCGCCCGCGATTGCGATGGCGCTGAGGATGTTCAAGCCGCTCGTATAAGCATACGCCCCCGGCTTTTCGATCTCCCCCATGATGTAAAACGGCTTGAATTCTGCAATCGTAATCGTAACTTTTGGATTTTTCAGGTATTGGGTGCGATATTTCTTTGCCAATTCTTGCTCGAGCTCGGGCGGGGTCAAGCCGGCCGCCTTCAGCGTCCCGGCCAGGGGGAGCGAAATGAACCCGCTCGGATCGATCTGGTAATCCCCGCTCAACGAGGCTTCGCCGTACACGGTCACGCGTATCTTCTCGCCGGCCTGCAGCCGGGGCGAGGATGTTGCACTCTGGAGGATCGCTTTCTGCTCGGCCTCGCTCACCGGTCCCAGATTGGCGCCCGCGCCGCATCCCGCGGCGAGCAGGCATAACGCCAGCAGGCCCAGACGAGCGGCCGTCTTTGCCATGCGAGGCCGCGCCTTTTCTTGGTGCTGGATCAAATCTGTTCAGCCCGGAGCGAGCGACGATGCGAATGACGGCGATGTCTCGCCGTGTATATGGCTAAGATGATTAATTGTTCGAATAAGGTCAAAATTTGCGCTTGAGGTGGCGTTGGCTCTTTTGCCCGATGGCCGTGGGTCGTTTCTCCTGGTTCCACGCGAGTGGCCGCGGCATCGAGCGCGGTAAAATGAGCAGATGCGGCCGAGGCTTGCGCGCGAAGTCGGCCGGTCGGAATCGCGCGTCATATTGCCCCATAAATGGGAACTGGCTACTTTGGGTAGCGGGCGGGCCAATCACGAATCGAGCAATCCCCCCAAGCGCGCGCGACGGCGCGATACTGGCCGAGCAATGTGAGCATGGGGAAGGCGGGCACTGCGCATGCAATTTCGCTCACCCTCATCGCGCGCCACGCTGAACATTCGCTTTCTGCTCTTCGACGTGTTTTGGGCCGCGGTCTCGCCGCTGCTCGCGCTCTACATCCGCGACGCCTATGTGCTGTCGTATGACGGGGCGCTGACGGCGACGATCTACTGCATCGTCTCGCTGGCATTCTCGCTGGTCGCGTTCGCGGCCTTCGGCATTCGGGACGGCCTTCCGCGTTATTTCTCCGTGCACGACGCGATCGTCGTCGCCAAGGCCGTGCTCGTGGGCGAGCTGATGACCTGCATCGTGCTCTTCACGTTCACCCGGCTCGAGGGCATTCCGCGCTCGACGCCGGTCATCCATGCCCTCATCCTCGGCGTCGGCCTCATCACGGCGCGCGCGCTCGCGCACCTGCTCGATCGCGATCAGAAGCTCAGCCAGCGGCGCCGCAATGTTGCGAGCGAGCACGTCATCCTGATCGGGGTGAACGACCTGTCCTCGCTCTACATGAAGGCCCTCGACGTCATGGCGGCCGGCCGCCAGCGGGTGATCGCGGTGCTCGACGAAGGCACGCAGTCGATCGGCCGGTCGTTCAACGGCGTGCGGGTGTTCGGACCGCCGACGCATTTGCAGTCGCTGATCGAAGAATTCGCCGTGCACGGGATCCGCACCGACCGCGTCGTGATCGGCGGGGAGGCCGAGCTTTTGTCGAGCGATGCGCTGCAGGCGATCGAAAGCGTGTGCGCGCAGCACAATCTCGATCTCGAATTCGTGCCGCGCCTGTTCGGATTGCGGCCGGCGAGTGCCGAAGCTGAGAGCGGTGAGGATGAGCGCGACGCGGCGGCAGCCGTGGTGCCGGCGGAGCCGGCGCTGTCGGGCTATTTCCGCTTCAAGCCGCTGATCGATTTCTCCGTCACCCTCATGCTGGTCATCGTCCTCCTGCCGGTGTGGATCGTGGTCGCCGCGCTCGCTTTCATCGACGTCGGAGCGCCGGTTTTTTTCTGGCAGCAGCGCACGGGACGCGACGGCCGCCAATTTCTCCTGCACAAGTTTCGCACCCTCAAACCGCCGTTCGATTGGCGCGGCGAACGCGTGCCGGAGGACCGGCGCCTGTCGTGGATCGGACGGCTGCTACGCGCGTCGCGGCTCGACGAGCTGCCGCAGCTCCTGAACGTGCTGGTCGGCGACATGTCGCTGGTCGGCCCGCGGCCGCTGCTGCCGCAGGATCAGCCGCCGGCGCCGAGCGCGCGGCTCGCCGTGCGTCCCGGCATCACCGGCTGGGCGCAGGTGAACGGCGGCACGCTGCTTGCGCCGGACGAGAAGGAGGCGCTCGACGAATGGTACATCCGCCACGCGTCGTTCATGCTCGATCTGCGCATTCTCGCGCTCACTTTTCTGAGCCTGATCCGGGGCGATCGGCGGTTCGAGCGCGCGCTCGCCCAGGCGGGGCTACAAGGCCGGTCGCGCGACCGCGAACAGCCGGCGCAGCCGGACGCGGCGGCCATTCCGCCCAATCGGCCACCCGCTCCGCGAATCAAGAACGAGCCGCCTCCGCCGGTCGCGCGCGCCTCGTAAACATTCGGGCGCGATGACGCGCATCATTTTCCTCAATCGCTTTTTCCATCCCGATCATTCGGCCACCAGCCAGATCCTCAGCGATCTCGCGTTTCATCTGGCGGGCCGCGGACGGGAGGTGCACGTCGTCACCAGCCGGCAGCGCTACGATGCGCCGGATGCGGGGCTACCCGAGCGCGAGACCAGCCGCGGCGTCGAGGTCCATCGGATCGCGACGACGCGCTTCGGCCGCGCCGCGTTGCTCGGCCGCGGGTTCGACTATCTCTCCTTCTATGCCGCGATGCGGCGCGCCGTGCTCGCGGTGGCGCGGCCCGGCGATATTATCGTGGCGAAAACCGATCCGCCGCTCCTCTGCGTTCCCGCCATGTACGCGGCCTCGCGCCGCGCGCTGCGGCTCGTCAACTGGATGCAGGACCTCTATCCAGAAGTGGCGGCCGAGCTCGGCGTGCCGCTCACGCACGGTCTGCTTGGCCGGTGGCTGGCGCGATGGCGCGACGCCGCATTGCGTGTGGCGAGCGCCAACGTGGTGGTGGGAGCGCGCATGGCCGATAGGGTCGCCGCGCGCGGCATCGCGTCGGAGCGCATCCACGTCATCCCCAACTGGTGCGACGACGAGGTCATCCGTCCGATCGCCGCGCAAGACAACCCGCTGCGCCGCGAGTGGGGCCTCGGCGACCGCTTCGTCGTCGGTTACTCGGGCAATCTCGGGCGCGCACACGATTTTTCCACGCTGCTCGCCGCCGCCGAGCGGCTGCGTAACGACGAGCGCATCGTCTTCCTGTTCGTCGGCGGCGGGCACAAGTTCGACGAGCTCGCGCGCAGCGTCGCGGCGCGCGGGCTCGAGCGCTCCTTTCGCTTCAAGCCGTACCAGGAGCAGGCCGTCCTCAAATTCTCGCTGGGGGTGCCCGACATCCATTGGATTTCGCTCAACCCCGAGCTCGAAGGGCTCATCTTTCCGAGCAAGTTTTATGGCATTGCGGCGGCGGGCCGGCCGCTGATCGCCATCGCGGCGCCGGATGGCGAGATCGCGCGGCTCGTGCGCGAGCACGAATGCGGATTCGTGGTTGCGCCGGGCGACGCGCCGGCGCTCGCCGCGCTGCTCGCGGCGGATCGCGGCGCGCTTGCCGGCATGGGCGCGCGCGCCCGCGCCATGCTCGAGGCGCAATTCACCCGCCGGCAGGCGCTGGAAAAATGGTGCCGCGTCCTGGACG
>WNFA01017554.1_pt1 | contig 13576 bp, 11 predicted proteins | sample 5400481 | NCBI WGS metagenome assembly WNFA01 (sample SAMN13153340, study PRJNA577476) | soil metagenome | isolation source: 120 cm saprolite under Douglas fir tree site 2 hole 1 replicate 2 | place: USA:California | collected 2015-04-18 | reverse complement strand
CGAACTATCACCAGTAATGCAAACACTGGCAGCAAAGGGGATTCACTTCAAGCTTTATCCAGGCGGACTACAGCGACAGCTCGGTCCAACAGCCAGCACTACGGATGGCTGGTTTATAAAATCCCCAGAGAGCATTTCCTAACTCTAAACAATAGGGTAAACTGACTCTAGACAAGGCTAGCTCCCTCGTCTAGCAGCTTGTCGGAGAGAAGAGACGAGAAGTGGAGCCCGGCTCACCCCACCATGCATGTGCTGGCACACTGGCTTGAAGAACCTCATGGCCTTATCATACGATCATGGCACGCGCATCGCGACACACAGGGGCGCGTCCCAGCTAGAAAGGAAGACATGCTTTTCTAGGAGGAGAAGTGACCCCAGAAAATGAGCATGAGAGTATGCCTCCCAACAACCATAGAAACCCGTCACATGGAGGGGCAAAACGAAAAGGGCCGCAGAGCCATCGGTACATCTGGCTCTTTCTGATGGGAGGCCTCGGGGTGGGCCTGCCTCTCCTCTTCTATGGATTGCTCGCGTTCGTTGCTCAGATAGGTGGGTGGAGATGGGAGTTTCTTGGTTATCCCAATGGCTTGAGCTGGGTTCTACTCGCTCTCATGCTTCCTCCTCCGTTCGTCTCCCTGCTCCTGTGGTGGTTCCTGCTGGTGACACGTGCACAGCAGCCCACGTTCCGGCGTGGCCTGCTGGCAGGGGTCTGTGGAGCCGTCATCGCCTTTCCACTAGAGGGCTTCTGGATGGGCGGTGTGCTCCTGGTGCTGGCAAATCCAGGGGGAAAGATCTCCGCTGCTTCCTTTGTGGGGGCGGCAGTCCTTGGAGCGCTGCTGGGGCTACTGGTCCCCATCTTCTCCTGGGTTGCCTGGCTGTGGATTGGGGGTATGGGTCTTCTTGGTGGGCTGCTAGGCGTGCTCGCAGGCCGGAGAGACTTCCCCCTTCCTCGGGTTCTTGACGATTATGGCAATGACTTCACCGGATAATAAATAGTCCGTTTGCAGCGTTGCTCCTTAACATGCCTCCTCGCGAAAGTCCCCTGCCTGCCCTCAGGAAGACCCCTTCTCCCCATGCTCTCACCTGATCCCTTATCTCCAAATGTCTATCTCCGGTCGTTTTTTGTTGCCTAACAGAGCACACGGTGCTATACTTGTTGGGTCACATTTGTTAGGCAACATCATATGCCCATTCTCATCTTCAGAAAGTATCATCTATGCCCAGGTATGCCCATTATCAGCTTCGGTGGTCCGAGCAAGCACAGAGCTATGTCCTCTCCATTGGCGATCAGACCAGTACACAAGCACTCACCAGTGATTGGCTTGAGCAAATTGCCTCCTTTTCCTTTCACAGTCGTTGGGGCATGCACTATACCGTCCGTAAGCAGAGGGTGCAACGCGGGAGCAGCTATTGGTATGCGTATCGACGCCTGCATGGGCGCATTGTCAAGCGCTATCTCGGCAGAACGGCAGACCTCACGCTTGCTCGCTTAGAGGAGATCGCTCGCCTCCTGGAAAGCACGTCCGGCTCGCGTCAATGTTCTTTAGAGCCAGATCAAGAAACGGCCTTGCCCCAATCCGCTCCACCCGTCTCGAACGCGGAGGACGCCGGACACCCCTCTCCCGTTGGAACACTCCCGCTCCTCTTCTCCAAACTGTCTCCTCCAGGTCTGCATCCCTTTCTCCTCGACCGCTCCCACCTGTTTGCGCTGCTCGATGCTGGACGAGAAGGCCCCCTCACGCTCCTCTCGGCACCAGCCGGGTTCGGCAAGACGACCCTCGTCTGCCAGTGGATGGCAGCACGACGCGCAAGCCTCGATTTTCCGCCGGTTGCCTGGCTCTCATTGGAGACTTCTGACAATGATCCGGTGCGTTTCTGGCGCTATCTCATCACGGCCTGCCAGACGTTCCAGGTTGATCTTGCTCAGGTTCACAGCGCATTGACTTCCACGACCCCACAGCCTCCTTTTGTGCCCTCATCACTGGAAACCGTGCTGACCGCCTTGCTCAATGCACTGGCCCAGTGTCCATCAGGAGGCATACTGGTTCTGGAAGATTACCATGTCATTACCTCACCTCAGATCCACGAAACGATCTCCTTTTTTCTGGATCACCTCCCGGCCAATATCCATCTGATCATGATCACACGCAGCGATCCCCCCTTTTCTCTGGCACGACTTCGTGCCAGCAATGATTTGTACGAAGTACGTACTGCTGACCTCCGGTTCTCGCAAGAAGAGACAACCATCCTTCTCCATCAATCTCTCCCCTTCCCGCTGGAAGCCTCGACTATTCAGCGTCTGCACGCTCAACTGGAAGGATGGGGGGCCGGACTTCACCTGGCGAAGCTCGCACTCCAAAGAACAACCACTCCTGCTCAGGGAGAGCAAACACTGGCTCGCTTTCCCCTTGGTAACGCTTCCTTCCAGGAATACTTTGTCACCGAAGTGTTTGATCTTCAACCAGAACCGGTGCAGCAGTTTTTGCTCCAGACCAGTATCCTCACTCGTCTGACGGCTTCACTGTGTGACGCAGTGACCGGACAACACAACAGCCAGGACATGCTCACGCTGCTCGAACGGGCCAATCTGTTTCTCGAACCGCTTGACACCGCCGCGCTTCATCTGCCACCGGCAGCGCGGCAATGGTATCAGTATTACGCACTTTTTTCCGAAGCCATGCGCAACGAAGCACGTCGCCGCTTCGGTGAAGACCAATGGCATCAGCTCTCTGTTCGTGCATCCCACTGGTATGAAGCGCATGGCGATCTTCGCGCATCGATAGATGCGGCTCTCTATGCCCAGGATTACGTGCGAGCAGCGAGCCTGATCGAGCAATCTATCGAGGAGCACACCTTTCCAGGTGAAATACATGAGCCTCATACTCTGCATCGCTGGTTGGAGCAATTCCCGGAAACGATCCTGGAGCAGTATCCTGTTCTCTGCTTGAGCGAGGCTTCCACGCTGTTGTTTCTGAGCGCTTCCTGGCTACCCAATGCGTTGACCCTGCGCGAGCTTGAGAAGCTCTTGCGAAGTGCAGAACACTGTTTCCGTGTGGAGAATAATCTGCCGAAGCTTGGCGAGCTTTTTGCCTTTCGCTCATTACTTGCATTGAGGCAGGGCGATATGCAGGCCGCAACAAGGTATGCGAAACAGGCACTGGATTGGCTTGCGCAGCCGCAACACATCTGGCGTGGTCTCAGTCTGTGCCTCGTGGCAAGAGAATGGGTAGAGATGGGACACTTCCAACAGGCTCGCGCCGCCTTGCTTGAAGCCCATGCTCTTTGTGAGGCCGTGGAGAATCACTATTTCAAACGGATCGCCATGGTCAATCTTGCTCAGGTCTTCTTTGAGCTGGGGGAGATCCAACAAGCCACCTCCTCGTATCGTCAGGTACTCGCGGAAGCGCGAGAGGAAGGACCCATGTACGCGCTCTGCAATGCATTGTCTGGTCTGGCTACACTCTGCTATGAATGCAATGAACTGGAAAGTGCGTATCAATATGCGCAAGAGGCCATAACAGTCAGTCAGTCTCATCATTTGGTGTACTACCTCTCCGACCGGCTGAGCGAAGCTAGGACGCAGTACTTCCTTTGGTCTTGCCTGACGGACACAGTCCGTAGCGACGCAGTCGCGTTGGCAAGACCCATTTCAAGGCACGTTGCCGGTCGGAATAAGATCGAGTACTACGAAGTGCATGCGATGCTCATCCTCGCCCGTGTGCAACAGGCACAGGGTCAGGTCTTTGTTGCCCAACAGCAACTCGCAGCCCTCCTTGACAAGATGCCTGTATCCTTGCCCCACCTCTCTCAGGAAATCCAGACAGCCCAGGCGCGGTTAGCGCTCTCCGTCGGTGACCATATGACCATGCAACGTTGGGCGACTGGACGCTCGCCTCACCATGATTTCTCACAGGACATAGAGGAAGAACTGCTTTTAAGCCGTTGGTTGCGGACCCAGGGCAAACTGGAAGAAGCATCTCGCCAGCTTGAGCGTTTGCTTGTTGCTACCCAGAAGGTGGGACATGCTCGTCGCATTCTTGAGATTCAGGTGGAGATGGTTCTGGTCGCTGCCGCAAGGAAACGCAAGACAGAGGCTCAACAATTGTTACGCGAAGTGCTTGCGCAGGCTTTTGACAGGAACGCTCTTCGCCTGTTCCTCGATGCTGGGGAACAGATGGCGATCCTTTTGCGCTCCCTTCTTCCTCAGTTGCACGATCAACCTTTGCTTGCCTATATTCATGCACTTCTGAGCGCCTTTCCTGTCCAGCAACAAAGAGGAACTCAGACTCTGGCATCACCCCTGGTCGAACCGCTCTCCCCTCAAGAAATGCGCGTCTTGCGTCTGCTTGTCCAGCATCGTTCAAACGCGGACATTGCTGACGCTCTGGTTGTTTCGGTCAATACTGTCCGCACACAGGTGCAAAGTATTTATCGCAAACTGGGCGTCCATACGCGCAGTGCCGCCGGTGAAGTAGCACGTGAGCTTCATCTGATTTGATGAGCCCGTTGGTTCCCCTCTTGCAGGCTGCTCGCGAATCATGCATGGAATCATCCCAACGGATGAAGCCAATTCATCCATCTGAAAGCTATGCTAGGGACATGAACAAACACCGCTTCTTTGATGAAGTTTAACGAACAAGATCGGCCATATCGTAGGTGCCTCAGCGAAGCGGAGCGGAGCGCGTATCAATACTTCGTGCACATCGCCGATTTATCGGCCTGGGGAGGGCATCGACGGGCCATTGGCCGATAAATCGGCGGTGCGCCAATCAATTGTGCGCCTACAAGGTATTACCGATGTTGCTTATTAAACTTCATCAAGGCAGAGACACAATGTTGCTCTGCTGTGAGGAGCGAGACACTGACAACAATGTGTCAACAGCATGATCGTATGCTTTCAGAAAGGAACAGAGGACATCATGATAAGCGCAGCATTTCCCTATCAAAAAAATCGGAAACCTGTTCTGGGATTAGAGATGGCGTATGTAGATGAAGGTCAGGGTGATCCAATTGTCTTCCTGCATGGCAATCCCACCTTTTCCTACATCTGGCGCAATATTATTCCTTATACTGCCTTTGGTCTTGCCTGGCGGACGCAGTCCGTAGACGCGCAGCCGTCTGGGGTGGTGCGTGGCCCTCGGAGAGTCCAAGACCCATTTCAAGATATACAGGGGTTTGGCCGCATTATTGCACCGGATCTCATCGGCATGGGCGATTCGCAGAAGCTGCCCGAGAGCGGCCCCGGTTCCTATACCTTCGTCGAGCATCGCCGTTACCTCGATGCGCTGCTCGAAACGCTGGATGTACGTGAATGCGTCACCTTTGTTGGGCATGACTGGGGAGCGGCCCTGGCTTTTGATTGGACTCGTCGTCACCCGGACGCAGTGCGCGGAATAGCCTTTATGGAAGCGGTTGCCGAGACATACACCTGGAGCGAGTACCCGGAAGGAGCACGCGAACGCTTCCAGGCGTTGCGGTCTCCAGCAGGCGAACAGATGGTGCTGGAACAAAACTCCTTCATCGAGTTCAATCTTCCCGCTACTATTCTGCGCACTTTGACGGAGGAAGAGATGAATACCTATCGCCGTCCGTTTGCGGAGCCGGGCGAAGCGCGACGTCCCACACTCTCCTGGGCACGTCAGCTTCCGATTAGTGGAGAACCAGCCGATGTAACCGAGATCGTCACCACCTTCGGCAAGTGGCTTTCCCGTAGCGACGTTCCCAAATTATGCATTCAGGCCAATCCAGGTACGAAACAGCCGAAGCAATATGAGTTCTACCGCACCTGGCCTGCGCTCAGCGAGATTACCGTGCGCGGGCACCATACTCCTCAGGAGGACTCTCCTGATGAGATTGCGGGGCGCACATCCATTGCATTGCGTGGATCACCCATTGCTGTTCTTTGCCTCGCTTTCGTCTTCTCATCATCGGAGTAACCAGTACCGACGCTTGCTAGCATATGGCAAGCACAGGCGAAAGTCAACAGATGTTTGGAGAGAAGGCTTCCCGGAAGCGGACTGGAGAGGTGTCCTGGCTGTCATCCTGAGCGCAGCGAAGGATCTCTCCGCCCGTCGAGCCAGACCCTTCGCTGCGCTCAGGGTGACAGGCATGCTCTCCAAATATCTGTACTGCCCATGAAAGATTGACGCTCGCCGCATGAAGTGCTAAAATATATCCTAGTGAATAGGTCGGATTAATTTGGCTCCGCATTAAGGTTCTAGCACAAATCGGGGTCGGATGGAGCGAAATCGTAGTATAGTAGGGGCGGGGCTTGCCCCCGCCCTGCCAGGGTGGGCCCTTGCGGTTGCCCTGCCAGGTAGAGGCTTGCCCCCGCCCTGCTAGCTGCACCGTCAGGCGAGAAGGAGATGACCATGTGGTTACAAGTATCAACAAAAGGCGAATATGGCGTACGCATCATGGTCGACCTCGCTCGTCACTTTGGTGGACGGCCGCGCTCGCTCACTGATATCGCGCAGTCGGAATTGCTGCCCCTGGCATACCTGGAGCAGTTAGCAAAGCTCTTGCGCGAGGCCGAACCGCCTCTTGTTACAAGCACGCGCGGAGCGCATGGCGGCTACCAGTTGAGCCGGAGTCCAGAGAATATCACTATGGGCGAGATTTTGCGTGTACTGGAGGGCCCAATTGCTCCGATGATCTGCGCAACAGAGGGCGAGATGACGGAAATCTGTGGCTTTCTCGGCTCGTGCAAGATTAGACATCTTTGGGCGAAAGTACGTGATGCCGTAGCCCATACAATCGATACAATGACATTGGCTGAACTGGTGGATGCGCCCTCTGACCAGGAACATAGCTCCCCGGCCCAATTCATTGCTGTCTCGGACATCCGTGTGGCACACACGGCTACAAATTAGGAACTACTGATCATCTCATGTGGGCGGGCAAGCCCGGCCCTTACGAGGTGCAACACTCGCTTGAGGGCTGAGGTACAAGCCCCGCGTTGCTCCTGACAATGTGCAGCGTTGTTGGCGAGAAGCGTATTATCTTAAAGAAGGTAGGATGTGCACTAGTTTATGGAATCAGAACTGATTATTAAAAACCTTCATGCGAATATCGAAGGTAAACCGATTCTGCGAGGCGTGGACCTTGTCGTTAAGCGAGGTCAAGTCCATGCCCTGATGGGCCCCAATGGCTCGGGCAAAAGTACCCTGGCAAATGTCATTATGGGCAACCCCAAGTACGAAGTCACCGAGGGTGAAATCTGGTTCAAGGGTGAGAATATCCTGGAATATTCGCCCGACCGCCGCGCTCGCATGCGCCTTTTCCTCGCATTCCAGTATCCCATGTCCATTCCGGGCGTGAGCGTGGCAAATTTCCTGCGCCGTTCCCTCGAAGCGGTACGCGAAGGGAACAAGCCCCTGGAGGAAGGCGAGAATCCATCGGGTAAGTTAACTAAGCGCAGGAGCATTCCCCCTGGCGAGTTCCGCAAGCTGCTGCAAGAAAAGATGCGCCTGCTCAAAGTAGATAACAGCTTCATCAACCGCTCTATCAATGATGGGTTCTCGGGCGGCGAAAAGAAGCGCGCCGAGATTCTCCAGATGGCCCTGCTCGAGCCGGAAGTCGCAATGATGGATGAAACAGATTCCGGCCTGGATATCGATGCGCTCAAAATTGTGTCTGAAAGCGTCAATGCGCTGAGAGGCCCTCAACTGGGTATTCTGCTCATCACCCACTACCAGCGCATCCTGAACTATATCACCCCTGACTTCGTGCATGTCATGTTCGATGGTCGCATTGTCAAGTCGGGTGGCAAAGAACTGGCTCTCGAACTCGAAGACAAAGGTTACGAGTGGCTCAGGCCCTCTGACGAGGAGAATGGGGTGACCGTCAATGCCTAAAGCTCTGCCCAGCGGGCTCTCCAGGAGCGCGGTTGAGGAACTGTCGCGCCAGAAAGAAGAGCCTGCATGGATGCTACAGAAACGCCTGCAAGCCTGGGACATCTACGAGAATACACCGACCCCGCTTGGCCGGCGCGGAGACCTGGGTACGCTGCGCATGTTCTCCAATTTCAAATTCCAGGCGCTCAGTCCTTATGTTCCCTCTAATGGAACGCTGCCTGCCGCCATTGAACAGTCCTTAGAAGAAGCGCTGGTCGATCAGCGTGCAGGCCTTGTCGTGCAGCGTAATGCCTCGGTTGTGCGCGTCGAACTCGACGAGGAACTGAAGCGCCAGGGCGTTATACTCACCAGCCTGGATAGCGCCGTACGCGACTATCCCGAGCTGGTACAGCAATACTTCATGACGACCTGCGTACCGGTAAACAGCACGAAATACACAGCGCTGCATGCAGCATTCTGGAGCGGTGGCATCTTCCTCTACATACCCAGGGGAGTAGAGATTGAAGAACCCATCCTCACGCAGATCTGGATTGACTCTCCTGGCTCTGCCACTTTTGCGCATACGTTGATTATCGCGGAAGACCAGAGCAGCGTACGCTACGTTGAGGAGCACAACTCGGCCTTCGAAGGTGAGCAGGCTTCATTGCTGGATAGTGTGGTCGAGGTGTACGTCAAGAACGCGGCACATGTCGAATTCAGCAATTTGCAAGACCTCGGGCTTAACGTCTGGAACATTACGAATAAGAATGCCGTCCATGAAAAGGATGGTAGCACTACCTGGGTGCTGGCTGACCTCGGCAGCAAGGTAATGCTTGCCGATACTGGTTTTGGCCTGACCGGTAATGGCAGCGTGGGTGAACTGGTGGGTGTCTTCTTTACCGACCACGATCAGCGCTACTCGCTCAACACGCTCTCTGACCATGCTTCGACAGCGACCAATGCCGAAACGCTGGTGAAAGGTGTGCTCACTGATGAATCTCGTGTGGAGTTTATAGGCATGATCCGTATAAGGCCAAAGGCGCAGCAAACGGCTTCATTCCTATCGGATCACACACTCTTGCTCAGCGATAAGTGTCGCGCTGAATCGATTCCCAGCCTGGAGATCGGGGCTAACCAGGTGAGCGCCAGCCATGGTGCCACCACCGGCAAGATCGACGAAGAGCAGCTCTTCTACTTGATGGTGCGTGGCATTCCGCGTGAAGAGGCCGAGCGTATCATCGTGCAAGGTTTCTTCGAGCCTGTGCTGCAGCGCATTCCATTAGAGAATCTGCGCACACGCCTGCGCCGGAGCATCGTGCGCCGTATGAGCGGCTCCTATGAAACCGAAGCCGATACCTGGGTTGATGCCCAGGAGCGCTGGGAAGTTGAAGGCGTGGACGAGTACGCCATCTCACTCGATAGCAAGCCAGTGGACGAAGAAATCAAGCTCATAGAATATTGATAGTTTTATTGTAGGGGCTCGATTATGCACATTGACAAACTACTCCGGCCATCCGTAGGGGTCGGTTCACCGTGCCCATCGCCGATGATGAAGTTTCACGACCAAAGTCGGTACTGTCATGCTGAGCGCAGCGAAGCATCTCTTTGCCCATCGAGAGAGACCCTTCGCTCCGCTTAGGGTGACAAAACATTACCGATCTTGGTTGGTAAAAATCATCATCGGCCTTTGCCGGATGTTCCGCTATCCTGATTAACAAGTTAAACCGCATGATCGCGCACCGTAGTGGTCGCCCTACCAGGTGCTATCCAGTTTCTCACAATTTTGTGATGAAATATCCTGGTAAATCGCGCCTCTATATGTTTTTATAGTAGTAATAAAGAAATCAGGTACAGTATGCCAATTTCCGATAACGTACCCGTCACAGCGGCGCAACAAACTGCAGAAACGGCTTCTCCTGTACGCGCGGCGGCAGAAATTCGCAAGGACTTTCCCATCCTGTCGCGCCAGGTACACGGTAAGCCGCTGGTTTATCTTGACAGCGCGTCGAGTTCGCAGAAGCCTTATGCCGTCATCGAGGCCATGAGTGCTTATTACGAAACCACTCACGCCAATGTCCATCGTGGAGTCTACGAGATCAGCGAAGAAGCGACGGCAAAAATGGAAAAGGCTCGTGTGAAAGTAGCTCGCTTCATCAACGCTCGCCAGAGCAAGCAGATCATCTTCACGCGTAACACCACCGAGGGTATTAACCTGGTCGCTTATAGCTGGGGCAATAAGAATATTTCAGCAGGTGACCTGATAGTATTAACGGAGTTGGAGCACCACAGCAACCTTGTTCCCTGGCAACTACTGGCCCAGCGCACAGGCGCCCGGCTGGAATTTGCGCCCGTCAACGATGACGGCCTGCTGCGCCTGGACATCTATGAGCAGCTCTTGCAGCAACAACCAAAGCTCGTAGCTTTCACACAGATGTCTAATGTCCTGGGCACCATCAATCCTGCCCGGCAGATGATCGCCCGGGCGCATGCTGCCGGAGCAATCGTGCTGCTCGACACAGCGCAAGGAGTGCCCCACCTGCCTGTTGACGTTCAGGCGCTCGATGTCGATTTTCTGTGCTTCAGTTCGCATAAAATGCTCGGGCCTACCGGCATTGGTGTCCTGTATGGCAAGCGAGACCTGCTTGAGGCAATGCCCCCGTTCATGGGTGGCGGTGAGATGATTCGCACAGTCGGGTGGCGCGAATCTACCTGGAACGACCTGCCCTGGAAGTTCGAGGCTGGGACGCCTGCTATTGCTGAAGCGATTGGCCTGGGCGCCGCGGTTGATTACCTGAACGCGCTAGGTATGGAGCACGTGCGCCAGCATGAACAAGCAATTACTAGTTATGCTATGGAACAATTGAAGGCAGTACCCGGGTTGACCATCTATGGGCCGGGTGCCAGCGAGCGTGGTGGCGTCATATCCTTTACACTGGGTGATATTCACCCGCATGACCTGGCTTCTATTCTCGATCAAGAAGTGGGCGTTGCTATTCGTGCCGGCCATCATTGCGCGCAGCCACTGATGGAACGCCTCGGCCTGGCTGCAACTGCACGCGCCAGCTTCTATGTGTATACAGTACCAGAAGATATCGATGTGCTGGTGCAGGGGCTGCACAAAGCACTGCAAATCTTTCAGTAGGGACGCGATAAACACCTGGTGGGTTTCTCGACAAACATCGTGTTGTCCTGTAAGCGCTTTTGCCTGTTCTGCCTGTTTCGCACATCTCTTTCCTTTGCTGGTTGCTTGGTCCAACTGGTCTCTACCTATTTTCCCAACAGAGTCATTTATTCGCGCACATCGCCGATTTATCGGCCCACGGGAAACCCACCACCTCCCCGGATGAATTTGTTAAAACTCATCATCGCGTCCTTCAAAAACCTGGCGACCAACGGAGGGTTAACCCGTGTCAATGGATTATCGTGAATACATCCTGGATCATTATCGGAACCCGCGCAACTACGGGAAACTGGAGCATCCTGACGCGCATGCTGAGGATTTCAATCCTTTGTGCGGAGACCAATTAGCAGTTGATCTGCAGGTCGCAGGAGACCAGGTGACGGCGGTGCGTTTCCAGGGGCGTGGATGTGCTATTAGCCAGGCAGCCGCATCGATGCTTTCGGAGATGATCGAAGGCAAAACCGTGGAAGAGGTCGTGCAACTTGGGAAAGACGATGTGCTGGATGCGCTGGGCATTCCCATCAGTCCCGCCCGCTTGAAATGCGCATTTCTTTCACTGCGTGTCCTGCATCGCGGCCTGGCGCTGGCAGGCCTGGAAAAACCGGCAACAGATGATGATGAGGAATAAGAAATCCCCCTCCCGTGTAGAGTGCGGATTTATCCAGCACGTGGGCGAGGGTGGTGAGGAGTGGCGGGGAGGGCCTTTATGGTCGCCCAATACGCATCAACCGAAGAAAAGCCCATCAACTTCTGTAGGGGCGAGGGTGGTGGAGTGGGGACGGGAGGGCCTTGATGGTCGCCCGCGTCCTGTTCCCTGTGCTCACCTGTGGGGCAACGCGCTCACACCCCCAGCACCGGGCGACCATAAAGGCCCTCCCCACATCCGCCCAACCACCCTCGCCCCTACGGATCATCCGGCCTGCTGTCTAGCTTCCAGGCTTAGGTTGATACCTATTGGTGGGCCTTTATGGTCGCCCGCCGTCCCCTTAAAGCATGGAGATCCGCTTTTTGCAACATATCATCGCCCAAAAAATATGGCGCAAATGCACCATAGTTGCACCATTACCAAAAAATACGGCGCAAACGCGCCACAGTTGCGCGCTATTTTCCTGAAGCTGGAATCATCGACTGCTAATCTTTAGAAAGGAAGCGCAATGCGACTGGAAGGTCAGGTTGCTATTATAACTGGCGTCAGCCATACAGGACAGGTGGGCTATGAGCTGGCTAGCGCCTTTGCTCGCGAGGGAGCTATACTCGCTATCAGCTCTCGCAGCGCCGAGCGAACCAATGCGCGTGCGCGGGAACTGCGGGCTGAAGGCGCCAAAGTCGTCGCCATCCCTGCTGATCTGACAACTGAACAGGGAGCCAGCGCACTGGTTCAGAAGACGCTGGACGAATATGGAAGAATTAACATCCTTGTCAACCTCGCCGGTGGCCTTACCAAATATGGCCCCTCCGACGAACTTACCCTGGCTGATTGGGATTTCGAGCTGAACAATAATCTTCGCACTGCTTTCCTCTGTACCCGTGCCGTCTGGCCGATCATGAAGAAGCAAGGTGGCGGCAAGATTCTCAATTTTAGCCGCGCCGGTGGTGTGCTGAGCGCCGGGCCAATGATGTTAGCTTACAACTGTGCCAAAGCAGGCATTGATGCACTGACACGCACCTTTGCTAAAGAAGGCAGGAACGCAGGTATATACGTGAATGCCATCGGTCCAGGCCTGATCATCACCCAATCGAATGTCGAATCGATGAAGCCATCGCCCGAAGAACTGAGCAAGAAGTGGGTGAGTATGGAGCAGATTGTGGAGGCTGCAATCTTCCTGCTCACCCCCGCGAGTGATGGCATAACAGGAGCCATACTTCCCGTTCAGGGCAAAGGAATCTGATACTTATGAGGAAAACGTATGGCGGACTTTGTAAAAGTTGCAGAACTCGATGATTTAGATGAAGGTGAACTACTGGCGGTTGAGGTTGACGGTGAGCCTATTTGCCTGGCGAAGGTAGATGGTAACGTTTATGCCATCACTGATAATTGCACTCATATTGGCGGTCCACTCAACGAAGGCGAGCTTGATGGTGAAGTGCTGACCTGCCCGTGGCATGGAGCACAGTTTAATGTCTGCACCGGGAAAGTATTGCGCGGGCCGGCACGCCAGGATATCCAGACGTATGCTGTGCGCGTAGATGACAGATCCATCATGGTTAGCCTGCCTGAAGCATAATCGTGATAGTACGCTTCGCGCATAGGGATGAGGTTCTCCGTCCTTCCGGATACTGCTGGCGAACTCTCTCCGTCTGCTCCCTCTCCACGCAGTGGAGAGGGCTGGGGCAAGAAAGCTCCGGGGGAGCTTTACAAAGGCCGCCGCCCTTTGGATTCGCCAGCAGTATCCAAAAGGATGCAGAGCCAGGGATGATCAACTCTTGACCTTTGTTCTAAAACTTCCTACAATGAGCGAACCTGAACCTTTTCTTCTGGAGGAGTGACATTGCATGGAAGGTAGATCACATCTGCTGGTTGGCTTAACCGGCGGCGTAGTACTCGATAGTATCGTACACT
>WNFA01008458.1_pt1 | contig 13577 bp, 14 predicted proteins | sample 5400481 | NCBI WGS metagenome assembly WNFA01 (sample SAMN13153340, study PRJNA577476) | soil metagenome | isolation source: 120 cm saprolite under Douglas fir tree site 2 hole 1 replicate 2 | place: USA:California | collected 2015-04-18 | reverse complement strand
TTTTGATCCTGCCGGCGCTGGCGGCTGCACAGAGTTCTGCCGCGCTGATTCCCTCCCCCAAGCCCGCCGATGTAGCGGTTGAATGGAAGCAGCTCACAGGCATTTACAAGCTCGCGGAGACGTCCCTGGTAGTGCTGGACCGTGACGGGCAGCTGTACATCGACGAGGAAAAGAAAGAGGAATGGCGAATCAGCGGGAGCTCGCAAGGAGGATGGAAAGTGCTTCGAGCCTCCGGCGAAGAACCCGAGGCACTTGTGGCGCAGCGGGGCGCGGATGGCGGCGTCACGGCGATTACGCTGGGGAGCAAGCAGTACGCAAGGGCGGACGCGGGAAACGACCCGGCGCAGTTTTATCATGTGACGTTGAAGCGGCCGATTGATGAGTTGCGGGCGGAGGCGCTACGGGCGAGGCCACCGGAGGAGTCGAGAACATTTCGAAAGTCGGAACTCGTGGAATTGACGGCGCTGGATGCGGCGTTCCATCTCGACATCCGGTACGCACAATCGAATAATTTTCTAAGTACGCCGGTGTACAGCCAGGCGCGCGCGTTCATGCAGCGACCTGCAGCGGAAGCGTTGGTACGCGCGCTGCACAAATTGCAACCGCTGGGATATGGCTTGCTCATTCACGACGCGTACCGGCCGTGGTATGTGACGAAGATTTTCTGGGATGCGACGCCGGTCGAGGAGCATAGCTTTGTGGCGGACCCAAAGAAGGGCTCGAAGCACAATCGCGGGTGCGCGGTGGATATTACGCTGTACGACTTGGCGACCGGGCAGGCGATCGAGATGCCGGGACTTTACGATGAGATGTCGCCGCGGTCGTTTCCAAATTTTCCAGGAGGGACTTCGCTGCAAAGGTGGCACCGCGATTTATTGCGGCGGGCCATCGAAGGCGAGGGATTTACGGTGGACCGCAACGAGTGGTGGCATTTCGATTACAAGGATTGGAAAGAGTATCCGATTTTGAATGTGCCGTTCGAAAAGTTGGGGGCGTTGGCGGCGGGTGGAATTGCGCAAGACTAGCATGAGAAGTTGCGGCCTAGCCACCACTGTCATTCCGAGTCCCGTTCGCCCTTTGAACGGGGCGAGGAATCAGCTTCTTCTGGACTTTGCGAAAAGCAGATCTCTCGCCCGCAAAAGACGCGGGTTCGGGATGACAACGAGCGGAGTATTTCGGCGAGATGTTGAGCCATGGAAGCCAGGGAGAGTGCCGGGTGCAAAAGAGACTTTGGAAGGTGGTGAGCTGCTTGGCGGTTCTTGCAGGCGGGGGCGCGGGTTTGCGGGCGCAGATGCCGGAGACTCTAGGCACGCGGATACAAGCGGTGATGTCGCGGCCAGAGTTTGCGCATTCCAATTTTGGAGTGGAATTTTACGATTTGGAAAGCGGCAAAGTGGTGTATGCGCTGAATGAGAACAAATTATTTGTGCCAGCTTCCACGACGAAATTGTTGACGGAAGGCGCGGTACTGGCCACGCTGGGCGCGGCGCACCGATTTCATACGCGCATTTTCCGCACTGGGCCGGTGGACAAGCACGGAACGCTGAAGGGCGATGTGGTGCTGGTGGCCAGCGGCGATCCAAATTTATCGAATCGCGTTCAGCCGGACGGCACCCTGGCGTTTGTGGATGAGGATCATAGCTACAACGGGCCGGCATTGCCGGGCGATCCGCTGGTTGTGATCAAGGAGTTGGCGAAGCAGATTGCGGAGAGGGGCATACGCAAGATTGAGGGGCGCGTATACGTGGACGCGACGCTGCTGGCGGACGGCGGACGCGAGGGCGGGACTGGGGTGGTGCTGTCTTCGATCATCGTGAATGACAACGTGATTGACGTGGTGGGAACGCCGGGGACCAAGGCGGGCGACCCGGTGGAATGGAGCGTCTCGCCGAAGAGTTCGTACATAAACTTTTCGAATAACGTAACGACGGGCGCGCCAGGATCCAAGGTGGAGTTGGATACTGCCGAGCCAGTAACGAAAGCCGATGGCACCGTCACGATAACGATGACGGGGTCGATCCCCCTGGGGAAAGGAAAGCAGACCGCGGCGATACCAGTGCCGTCGCCCGAAAATTTCGCGCGAATCGTTTTGAGCGAGGCGCTGAGGGCGCAAGGGGTGGAAATTAAGGGAAAATCGAAGGCGCTGACGTCCTTCGCTACGATTGCAAAATTTTACACGCCGGAAAACCTGGTGGCGGAGCACGTTTCTCCGCCGCTGGCGGAAGAAGTGAAAATCACGCTGAAAGTGAGCCAGAACCTGCATGCGGGAATGGGGCCATATTATCTGGGGCTGCTGGCCGCGAATGATAAGAAGGATCCGTTGCGTGCAGGATTCAAGGTGGAGCGTGAGTTTTTGAAACAAGCCAGGCTGGATCTTTCGGGCGCTTCGCAAGGTGATGGAGCGGGCGGCGATTGGGCGGACTTGTTCAGTCCGGATTTTGTAGTGCACTATCTGGCGTACTGGCACACACGTGCGGATTTTGAAATATTTTTCAAAGCGCTGCCGATTTTAGGTAAAGACGGGACACTGGCAAAAATTCAGACGGCGAATCCCGCAGCCGGGCACGTTTTCGCGAAAACGGGAACATTTGGGAGCGACGACAAGTTGAATGGCCGGTTGATGTTGAACGGCAAAGGGCTGGCTGGGTATGTGATCACGAAGTCGGGTAAGACGCTGGCGTTTGCAGCGTACGTGAATCACACCGCGTTGCCGGAGGATCCGGAAGGCGCGCAGCAGGTGGCGGGGCAGGCGTTGGGAGAGATTGCGGCCGCCGCGTACGATGCCGACTTGCCGTAAGGAAGGCAAGCCGGCCGGCATTCTACTGTCGTTTATGCCACCACTCGCGAAGGGACCGGCAGCGTCTCTCTGAATCCAACGAGATCAGAAAGATGCCATCCAGTTTCGTTTCCAGGCCAGGCGGCACGCGGACAAAGGACGCCCACCATCTGGCGATACCGTGCTCCGCAGTGACTGCGAGGATCTCATAATCAAACTGGATTCTTTCTTCGGTTTTCGCTACGCCGGCCCAATATTCATAGATCGCGGCCCGACCCCGCAAGGGTTCGTCGAAGGGCGTCACTTGATAAGTGGCATCGTCTGCGTACAGCGAGGCGGCGGCCTCGGGGTCGCGGCTGGTCCATGCGCTTCCATAAGAGGCCAGCCAATTATTGAAGGTTTCTCGATCCATATCTGCTTTTCATCGCAGAAGAGGCGTTGCTACGGAGGTTACTTCAGCGCGAGAATTTCGACATCGTTGCCGGACGGGTCTTTCAGGTAAACGGACCGGGCGCCGTCGCGGTGCGTCTTTGGTTCGCCAAAGGCGTTTGGATCGCCGAGAACGGCGAAGTGAGGCGGATGCTGCTCAGACAGGACGAAGGCCAGGCTGATGTTGGCGAATTCCACGAGAGCCCAAGTCTCATCCTGGTAGGCGAGTTTACAATCGAAACGCTTGGTGTACCAGTCGACGGTGTCCTTTAGGTTCGAAACGGCTACGGCGACGTGGTGCACGGTGTCCAATTTTTGAGCGGTTTGTGTTTCTGACATGGCTTTGACTCCCTAAAAGCTCCGCAGAATCAGTATATCGGGCCTGCCTGTTCGATGCCTGCCTACTTGGGCGCAACAGTATTATTTCACATTTTTCCAGCGGCATTCTCCCTTGTTGGATTAGGAAAAACTGCGCCGAAGGGCGGCGTGGAGCAGGTACACTGGGAAGGCAATTCATGCCTGCCCGCTACTTTCCCCGGGAGATTCCCTTATGCGGATCCTTTCCGTTTGCCTGTTGTTCTTGTTGACGAGTCTTTCCGGCCTTGCGCAAGAAAAACCCGCTATTCCCGAAGCCACTGCCCCGCCGGTGCCGGAATCGAAAGTACCGGCAAGCGGGCGAGTGCGGATTGGCGTTGCGCTGGAGGGCGGAGGCGCCCTGGGGTTCGCGCATATTGGCGTACTGAAATGGTTTGAAGAGCACCACATTCCCATCGACTATCTGGCGGGCACCAGCATGGGCGGGCTGGTGGGCGGATTTTACGCGACCGGAAAATCCGCGGATGAACTGAAAGGCATCGTGCAGGATGCGAATTGGCCGCTGCTGTTGAATGAAGGAACTCCGTATCAGGATCTGGCATTTCGGCGAAAAGAGGATGCGCGCGAGGTGCCCAATTCCTTTCGAATCGGATTGCGGAATGGAGTGACGTTGCCGCCGGGACTGAACAGCGGGCACCAGATCAACCTGCTAATGGATCGTGAAACGCTGCCGTATTCGGACGTCCATTCGTTCGACGATCTGCCGATTCCCTTTCGCTGTGTTTCCACTGAGTTGATTTCGGGCCAGCCCTACGTATTTACAGGTGGTTCGCTGTCGGATGCGATGCGCGCGACGATTTCCATTCCCGGAGTATTTGCGCCAGTGCGGCAGGGCGAGCAGATTTTCGTAGACGGCGGGCTGGTGGACAACTTGCCGACGGATGTGGTCCGCAAGATGGGTGCGGACGTGGTGATCGCTGTCCACTTGCAGATTTCCAAGACCAGCGCGAAGGATATCCAGTCCGCGTTCACCGTGCTGGGGCGCTCCGTGGAGTTGGTGATTGCGGAGACAGAGATTCGCGGGATGGCCGGGGCGGATCTGTTGGTGAAAGTGGATGTGGAGCAGTATTCGTCCTCGGACTATGAGAAGTCAGAACCGCTGATCCAGCAAGGCTACGAGGCGGCGGGAGCCAAGGCGGCAGTGCTGAAGGCGTATTCGCTGAACGATGCGGATTGGGCGGAGTACATGCAGCAGAAGCAATCACGCAGGCGAACAACCGCAAGTGCGCCACAATTTGTGAAGGTGGAAGGAGTGGATTCGAGAGCGGCGAGCAGCATCCAGGATTTTTTGACTGGATTCATTGGAAAGCCGCTCAATTCCGTGGAACTGGATCACGATTTAACGCGACTGACCGGCGTGGGGCGCTACGACAGCGTCACTTACGGAATGGTGGAAGAAGGGGGGCGGCAGGGATTGCTAGTGCGTGTTCACGAAAAGACCTACGCGCCGCCACTGCTGCAGCCCTACGTGATTGTGGACGGCTCGCAGACCGACGATGTGACTTTTACGCTGGGCGCGCGCATCACGGCCATGGATGTGTGGGGATACCGCTCCGAGTGGAGAACCGATTTGCAGGTGGGGCAAACGTATGGGATCGCGACGGAGTTGTTCAAGCCGATTCGCCCGCTCGGCAAACCGTTTTTCGCTCCGTTTCTGGATGCGGATCAGTCCAGCTTCAAGGTCTATTTCAAGAGCGACCCTCGAGCGGAGTATCGGTTCGACCGCGTGCTGGGCGGCTTCGACCTGGGATATTCGATCAACCGGTTTAGCGAGATTCGCGTTGGGTATGGATTGGGTTATTACGACGCGGAGTTGCGGCTGGGGCAGCCAGCATTTTCCCCGGTGGATGGGCGTGTTGGTGCACTGCACGCGCGCTTCCTGCTGGATCACACCAATGAGCCGGTAATCCCGACGAGCGGGTACTACCTGCAATCGCGAGTCAATTTCTTCGATGCCAATCCGGGCGCAACGGAGGCGTTTCCCTCGCTGGAGACCGAGGCGGATTACTACCAGCCGGTGTCTTCGAAGGGGTCTCTGTTTTTCACCGCGCGCGGAGGAACGACATTCGGGTATCGTCACGTGGGAACGCCGCAATTTTATCTTGGCGGGCCGCGGCTGTTGAGCGCCTACGGTCTGCATGAACTGCTGGGAAATCAGTATTACTTCGGCCGGGCGGGGTACCTGCACAAGGTATTTACGCTGCCGCAATTCGTGGGCAAGCAGGTTTATTTTTCGAGCGCCATCGAACTGGGAAAAATGTTCGGCGATCCACTGGCACCGCGGCTTTCCGGCGATGCGGTAGGGGGCTTGCTTGCGGAGACAGCGTTCGGCCCGGTGTTTATCGGCGGGAGCGTGGGCGATACGGGGCACCAGAAGTGGTATTTCCAACTGGGAAGAGTGTTTTGATCCGTTGGAAATGCGAAGGCGGCTGACGTTGAGTATTTGAATTTTTGTTGCATTGGGCGAAGTTGCGCCCGTTTTTTGCAGTTTACAGGAAAATGATTTGTGCTATTCTCCGCGAAGTCCATTGGAGGACGAAACCATGCTGCGGTGCCTACATATGAACCGTTGCAAAGCGTTGCCGACGCGAAAGAGTCGCGGCGACGTTGGGTCGTTCTCTGCCCTTTTCCGCTGACCAGCGGAGCTTCCCGACAGAGAGTCCCTTTTTTCGATGGTGCGGCCAAGTGTGCCGCGAATCCGCGCTCGTGATTCATTTTGCGGGTGAGCCGTTGCGTTTTTCTCCGTGCTGCCAGGTATGCCGGGCGCACACGGAAGACGAACGCACCAATCGAAGCGCATGGCGCTTCTTAGAAAGTAGAAAACGATGGTCACCGTTCAAGTGAAGGGCGGAACGCCGCGCCAGGAAGGCACCTTGTGCCGGACCTGCCGCCACGGGCACATCATCAAGGGATTCTCGGCCTCGCAGGAGAATGTTTTCTGCCGGGTGTTTTATATCGAGAGGGGAATCCCGTATGCCGTTGCGGAATGCTCGGAGTACGACGACAAGCGCCTGGCCAACAAAAAGGACATGGAAGATATCGCCTGGTTCCTCACCACGAGGAAAGCAGGGCGCAGCGTTGGATTTGTAAGCGCGGCGCGGTTCCATGAAATGGAGTTGGAAGCGGCGGCGAGTTCCGCGGCGACAAACAAAGACGACAACACCGAATCGACGGAATGACCGGGCTTCTTTGCCGGCTTTCCGTGGCCAAGAGCGGAAACCGCTGGAAAGGAGGAGCCATGAAATTCATTCGCCGATTCATCTATGCGCCGGAAGCGGCCACGGGACTGTGCCGTACCTGCACGTGGGGGACAGTACGCGCCGCCTTCTCCCGTGGCGAGTCCGAAACGTTTTGCCGCCTGGTGGGTCCGGAGTCTCGCGTGCGCTTCGCGGTGCGCGATTGCACGGACTACTGCGATCGCCGTGTGCAGGTGAGCGTCTCCGACGAGCGCCGTTACGGTTTCGTGACGGAAATTAAGCTGGAGTCCGGCGAGATCCGCGCGGTGCCGGATGAATCCGCGAAACCGGTCACGAAATAAACCGCCCCGCCTTTCGCGTAGAGAGGCGGGGCATTCAAAATTTCTGCGGAACTAAAGATATTAGACGCCCTGGTAGACCAAGGTGAGAAACGCTTCGGGCGAGATGAAAGACTGGCCCCATTCCTCATCGGTGCGAGCGCCCGGCTTGGCGGCGATAATTTCCTGCAAAGATTTGCCCTGCTTCTTGAGAGCGGCTACTTTGTCGCGGAATTCCACTAACACGTCGCGGAATAGAACCAGGTCGGCTTTGCCGCCCACGGCGCCGTGCCCGGGAATCACGATCATTTTGTCGGTTACTTTGGCTAAGTTCGCTTCCGCCGCGCGGATCTGCCCGTCGAGGCTGCCGCCGGTCGAGTAGTCAATGAAGGGGTAATTGCGATTCCAGAAAGTGTCGCCGGCATGAAAAATGTCGGCCTCTGTAAAATGGACGGAGATGTCCGAGTCCGTGTGAGCAGGCACATAGTGCTTGAGGACGAGAGTGGAGGTGTTGGCATGCAGGGTGTAGTCCTCTTGGAAGACGGTGGAAGGAATTGCACCCGCCGGCGCGGCCGGGAAGGTGTGCTTCCAGCCTTCGACGCGCGTGTCTTTCAAAAGATGTTTGCGCGTGTTCTCTTGCGCCAGGATGCTGGCTCCGGCTTGGTGAAGCCATTCGTTCCCGCCGGTATGATCGAAGTGCCAGTGCGTATTTATCAATTGCTTGATTGGATCTGCATTAATGCTCGCCAGCGCGGCAGACACGTTTGCACGCGCGCTGACGATTTCCGCGTCAATGAGCAACTTTCCGTCGGGGCCAGTAAGAACGGCGATATTCCCACCGGCGCCGAGGAGAACGCTGATATTGCGGCGAAGGGTTTGAACCGTGACCTTGGCTGTGGCGGCTTCCTTGAACGCGTGCTGGACGAGAGCGTCTTCCTGGGCGAAGAGGCCCTTTGGAACAAGACAGGCTGCAGCGACCGTCAGACCTCCTTCAGCAAGAAACTGACGGCGCGAAATCTCCGCTGACACTGTGGTCATGATGTGCCGCTCCTTGTTCGCTGTCGCTTGGGCCTGCTCGGCGGCTTCGGCCTGCTTCGAACCAGTCCCGCGGAATCGTTTCAGAATCCTAGGTCGCTCAATCCAGGATGCCCGTCGGGACGCCGGCCGAGCGGCCAGTGGTATTTGCGATCTGACTCTTTGATAGGAAGATCGTTGATGCACGCGAACCGCATGCGCATCAGGCCGTCATCGTTATATTCCCAATTTTCGTTGCCGTACGAGCGGTACCAATTCCCTGAGTCGTCGTGCCACTCGTAGGCGAAGCGCACAGCAATGCGATTACCGCCGAAGGCCCAAAGCTCTTTGATCAGCCGGTAGTCTAATTCCTTCGTCCACTTCAAATTCTGAGCGGTTCCTCCACCGGGAATCCAGCGCGTAACCTTGAGAGACTTTCTCGGGATCACGCGAATTCCAGCTATCTTCCGCGAGCCGGGCTTTTTGAGTCGCGGTTTCGGAAGTAAAGGGCGGCACTGGTGGGCGCGTCGTCATATCCTTTTTCCCCTTGGTCAATCTTCTGTGGAAGAGCATTGCCAAATGCGATTAGGGTCGAATCCGCAACACTCCTCCAAATCACGAACAGTTCGAAACTCAAACAATAGCTAGCGGAACGAAAAATTGGACTCTTGCACCCGATTAAATTAACTGGATTTATCAATTTTGTCTGCTGTATTATTGCGCCCCAGGCTTCCGCCGGAAACGGCACGACCTGGTTTCTTGTGCAAATTTGGTTGATCGCGACAACGAACCGGAGGAAAGCATATGGCAAGCCTCGGCACTTCCCCCAAAAAACAATTCTCCGTACATTACAAAACCGCTCGAATAAACGATCTCGACATCTTCTATCGGGACGCGGGTCCACAAGATGCGCCTGCTATCCTGCTGCTGCACGGATTTCCAACTTCATCGAACATGTTTCGCAACTTGATTCCGCGTCTGTGCGGCTCTTTCCGCGTAATTGCACCCGACTACCCTGGTTTCGGGCAAAGCAGCATGCCGGATCACAAAACCTATTCTTACTCCTTTGAGAATTTTGCCGACATCGTGGACAAGTTGGCCGAGCAACTGGCGGTGGGCAAGTACTCGCTGTATGTGATGGACTACGGAGCACCAGTTGGTTATCGCCTCGCGTTGCGTCATCCCGAGCGGGTGCAAGCGCTCATCGTGCAGAACGGAAATGCGTACGACGAAGGATTGCTCGAGTTCTGGAACCCGATCAAGAAATATTGGAAAGACGCCACGCCCGAGAATCGAGCAGGGCTGCATTTCCTTGTCGAAGCCAAAGCAACGCGCTGGCAGTACGAAAATGGCGTCAGCGACCTGACTCTGCTTGATCCCACGACCTGGGCGCTGGACCAAATCGGGCTCGATCGTCCCGGGAATCGGGACATCCAGATGGATCTCTTCTACGACTACCGCACGAATGTTCCGCTGTATCCGGATTTTCAGAATTTCTTCCGGAAGAATCAGCCGCCTACTCTGATTGTGTGGGGAAAAAACGATTTCATCTTCCCACCAGAAGGTGCCGCTCCCTACAGTCGCGATCTGAAGAATCTGGAGACACACCTGCTGGACACTGCGCACTTTGCGCTCGAAACTCACGGAGAAGAGATTGCGAGCCGCATCGAGGGGTTCCTTTCCCAAAACAAAATAAGCCGTTAGGATGCCTCCGGAATGCCGCACGCCGGCCATCGAGGGCGGAGCACCTGGCTCATGCGATACGAAAGCGGCAACCGCCGCCCAGAGCGGTCCTCCTCGCAAAGCATTGCGCCACACCCGCCGCGTTTACCTCCAGCTTGGGAGCGATTATAATGGCGCGCATGAGTTCGCCGGCACGAGGCCATAGCCATAGTCACGGTCATAAGGCGCACCGGTGCAGCTTTCATCCGGACCGCCAGGATCTCTACGTCCGCCTCGGCGCCGTCACCGTTTTCGTCCGCGATCAGGACCGAAGCCTCCGATTTTATTTGGATCAGCTCGGCTTCGAATTGGCGCTCGACGCCCACTTGCCATCCGGCGATCCGTTGCTCGCCGTCAGCCCGCCTGACGGAACCGCCATTCTCGCCTTGGTCGCCCCCAAAGCCGGCTCAGACGAATACAGCCTCATCGGACGCCCGACCCAGATTGCGTTCCTCACGGAAAATGTCCAGCGCAAGTACGAAGAATGGTGCAAAAAAGGCGTTGCATTTGCTCAGGCGCCGCAAATGCAAACCTGGGCAGGAATGTCCGCAACCTTTCTCGACGTGGACGGCAACTCATTCCTCCTCGTCGAAGACGAGTCAGCCGTCCGCGAAATCGAGGAGCAGCGCCGCGAGCACGTCGAGAGACTCGAATCCGAACGCATGGCCACCCTGGAATTGGAAAACGCCAGAGAAGTGCAGGCGAGGCTTTTTCCGCAAACGCAGCCCGAACTCAGCACGCTCGAATACTCCGGCATCTGCATACAGGCCCGGACCGTCGGTGGCGATTACTACGATTTTCTCACGCTCGGCCGCAACCGCTTCGGCTTCGTGATCGGTGACATCTCGGGCAAAGGAACCCCCGCAGCGCTCCTGATGGCAAACCTTCAGGCGCACCTGCGCAACCTGTGCTCCACGTATTCGAGCCGCCCATACACCCCCTTTGCCATAGAGCAGCCCCAACGGCTCCTGCAAGCCGTCAATCGGCTTTTCTGCGAGAACACGGCCGCCGGAGCCTTCGCCACCCTCCTCTTCGTCGAATACGACGACGCGACGCGGCGCTTGCGCTACGCGAATTGCGGGCACCTTCCTGCTCTCATTCTTCGGAGCGATGACGCCCTCGAAACCCTGGATTCCACCAGCACGGTAGTCGGCCTTTTCAACCGCTGGGAGTGCTCGGTCGGAGAAAGCCAGCTCTCCGTCGGAGATACCCTGGTCTTCTACACCGACGGCGTCACCGAATCCTTCAACGACGCAGACGAGCAATTCGGAGAAGAGCGCCTCATCGAGGCGTTGCGCCGCCATCGACAACTTGCCGCACCGGCCCTACTCCGCACGATCGTCGACGAAGTCCACCGCTTCAGCCCACAAAAGCAGCACGACGACATCACCCTGATCGCCGCAAAATGCCGCTAAACTAAAATCCGCGGGGTGAGGGTGAATGGCTTCTACTCGTTGACTTTCTTTTGTTTCTTGTCCAGGCAGGGCAACACCAGGAACTTACTTTCGAGCGTTTCATAGACGGGCGAGCCCGAGGGATCCTGGATAGCGGTCAGCTGCCAGCGCGCCGGCTCATTTCCTGTGGCCGTGAAGTCCAGCTCCACCGCCAGTGCGTAATAATTTCTGACGATGATTCCCCGCTTGATGGCGCCGCCGCTGGTCTCGCTTTCATCGCGTACCGGCTGCCCGCAAAGCGTGATCGCCTCCTCCGGCGTCAGGTGATTCAGGATTCGTTGGTAGTGCCATCGCTGAATGCTGTGCATCCAGCTCGGGCCTTTCGCAATACCCGCGGCCAACACGGCGATGCCAAGGATTGCCCCCGCCGCGATCTTCCGTCCACGCTTCATGCAACCATCTTATCAATTGCGCTTCGCCTCGCAACGGAAAGTATCCTTTCGCGCACCATCCGTCCGCGCTCTGGCCGTGTGCCCCAGCCTCGGGGTGAGAGGTTGGGTCTTTAGCCATTTTTCGATTTTTTCTTTTGCCATTCTTGCCGGAGATACGCCTGAAGGAAAGACGAAACAACCCAAGACCCACCCTCACAAAACGAGAGTGGGGCACCCGGCAGTGGAACGAAGCCGCGATCTGGGATAAATAATTTATGCTTGATATCGCAAAGCGGTTCTCAGCATGTTTTGACTGTGCCAAAACTGGATGATTTTGAACAATCTACTCTGATGTCCCGTGTATTTACTGACGCTTTCCCCCAGTGCTAGGGCAGAAAGATCTGGAACCACCGACACTGATACTGCCTCTGCCCATTTTGCTTGTTCCGGGATTCTCTTGACTTCCGAATTCTTCGGGAGCAGAATCGCGGGCATATCGCCTCTCCGAAGAGCAATTTCCACCCCGTTCGGAAGCGCAGCACCCCCTGAGGCGATTCGGTTATTCACGCTGGTCTGGCAGCAAATTACTCGCAAAGCGAAATAGAAGCGACCTTCCTGAAAGGTCGCGCAAGTGGGCTACCTGAGAAGCCGTTCTACGGCAACGCCGTAGAACTCCGAACTCAAATCTCAAAACAGAATCAGGAGGATAGTCATGAAACGAACCATTGGCGCGATATTTGCTCTAGTTGTCCTGGCAGGCATGCTTGTTCTGGCCATAATTTCCAAAAATCGTGTGCCGGCAGTTCACGCTTCGCCTGGATGCACAGTCGCTACCCTGACGGGCAATTATGGCTTTGTTAGCATCAACAGCTTTTTCTCCCGAACCAGCACTTCCCGTTTCCTTCCTTCAGGTGATGTAGGATTGATTACGTTCGATGGAGGGGGAAATCTCTCCACTACCTTCACCGACAGCGCGAATGGCTCTATCACTACGTTCACTGCGATACCGGGCACCTATACGGTGAATTCCGACTGCACCGGCTCGACTACGCTGACAGGTCCGGGGTTCACCGTACACATTCAAATGGTAATTGTTAACGGTGGGACAGAGGTCCTCTCGATGATTACAGATCCCGGGTCCACATCAACCTTCGACCTCAAAAAGCAGTGATCTGAGGGACAGTTCTGGCGCTCCGGTGCGCCCCTTCTGCCCATTTTGCTTGACACCACCTCGCTCGCAGCAGGTGACTTGACCGGAGTGGCTGGTATCAGGTGTATGAACATCGAGCGCGAGCTGGGCCCGCCTCGGCCGGGCTGATTGGATGAAGGCGTCGGCTCCTGGTCCCGAGTAGACTTGGTAGCTGTTCGACGACCGAGGCTCGGAAGAAAGGAGCCGAGCGATGCTTATTATAGGATGCGATTTTCATACACGCTACCAGCAGATCGCCATGGTTAACGACGAAACAGGAGAGCTGCTCACCGAGCGGCGGCTGATTGGATGAAGGCGTCGGCTCCTGGTCCCGAGTAGACTTGGTAGCTGTTCGACGACCGAGGCTCGGAAGAAAGGAGCCGAGCGATGTTGATTATAGGATGCGATTTTCACACACGCTACCAGCAAATCGCCATGGCCAACGACGCAACAGGAGAGCTGCTCACCGAGCGGCGTTTGGATCATCAGAGTGGGGAAGCCCACGCATTTTACCGCAGCCTGCAAGGTCCGGTGCGCGTAGGCATTGAGGCCACCGGCCCGATTCACTGGTTCGAGCGCCTGCTTGCGGAACTGGGCCACGAGTTGTGGATCGGAGACTCCGCAAAAATCCGCGCCAGTGAAGTACGCAAGCAAAAGACCGACGAACGCGACGCCGCGCTCATCCTCGATCTGCTGCTCGCAAAACGCTTTCCGCGGATTTGGGTGCCCACGC
>WNFA01004234.1_pt1 | contig 13577 bp, 15 predicted proteins | sample 5400481 | NCBI WGS metagenome assembly WNFA01 (sample SAMN13153340, study PRJNA577476) | soil metagenome | isolation source: 120 cm saprolite under Douglas fir tree site 2 hole 1 replicate 2 | place: USA:California | collected 2015-04-18 | reverse complement strand
TTGACGAAGTCGGTGAATGCTGCAAACTCGCTTACTCCGCCGTTGCCGAAGCTGGGATCAAGACTGCCGTCGGCGAGATAGCGCACCAGGGCCATTGCCTCGGCGGCGATTGACGTACCGATGAACCCCGCCGCGACAACAGTGTTGCCGTCGGGCTCCAAGAGGGCTGCCGATGGGATAACGGTGTGGCCGAGGTTCGTCTCTACTTGCCCACCCGCGCCAAAGCTCGGATCCAGATCACCCGCTCCGGCGTAAGCGTCATTGGCGGCAGCAACAACCAGGCTAAAAGTCAGCACGCCGGACAACGGCAATATCCTGAATTGTGTCATTATTTCTTCCTTTGGTTTGTTCTTACTTCGTTTCGGTATGACCAATTGAGCTACGCTTTGAGTCGGGACGAGCGATGCTCGTCCCGGTGGATTCCTGTGCACCGCGGGATGCTTTACGCGTCAGCGCCCAGACCAGGAGATCAGCGGAGGGCCGGTTGGCGATGCGCTGCCGCCTTCGGGTTCCAAAGTGAGCTGGAGCTCTTGAGGCGGAGCGAGAGGCGCGCGTTCTTCGTAGACGATGAGCCCGCGTCCACTTGCATCTGGCACGCCCTGGCCGAGCGAAATCCACTTGCCCTCGCGTTGGGTCCAGGCTTGATAGGCCTTTCCGCTCGGCGGAGGAGGCAAGTCGGAGAACGTAAGAACTGCGTTCGAGGCTCCGGGCCGGGTCCGGTAGTTTCCGTGCGCCCCGGCGGGTGCGTTTGGCGTAGCGACGAGCCTCAGCACCTGGGTGTCGCTGGCGGTCACCATTCGAAGCGCCGCCTCGGTGCGCGCCTGTCGCGCCTGCCCCGCGGTATACTGGAACCCAAACCGCGCCGCCACGACAGCGACCAGGACCGCAGCCATTGCCGCAAGCGCGATGCGAAGTTGCTGGAGTCCCGAGCGGATGCGGGTCTTCGTGGTTCCAAGGGGAACTTTGAGGGTATCGGCGACCTGCTCGTGCGTCAGCTCCTCGAAGAATGCGAGGCTCAACGCCTGGCGTTGGGGAGGCGCAAGACTGCCGATCGCCTTCTGAATCGCAGATCGCCGATACTCTTCCCAGACCGCCTGGTCGGGTGGACTCGCCCCATCCGGCAGCTCTTGAAGCGCCGAGGCATCGCCCTCATCACCCGATTCGGGCTTGCGGCTTCGGCGCCGCAATTCGTTGAGCACGCGCGAGCGCGCAATCTGGACAATCCAGGGGCGTACCGGGCCGCGCGCGGGGTCGAACGTCTCCGCGTTTTTCCACACGGAGGCAAAGACCTCCTGCACGATGTCTTCCGCGGCGTCTCTGCCCAATGATTCGGTCGCTATCTTGAAGACCGTCGGAACATATCGGCGATAAAGAGAACCCAGGGCGCGGTCATCCCCGGCTGCCAGAGCCAATAGCAGCTCTTCATCGCTTCCTTCGGGGCCTGTCTTCACGGAGACGAGCATAGGATCTATTCCGGACTGAGAATCATTCCCCTCATTTGTTGCTGTCCCAAACGCTTCCGCAACCAGGCGTCGATAGAATGGTCCCCCGCGCCCACGGTGAGCAAGACGGACGAGGACGCAAGCATCGCGAAGTCTAGCCGAGCAGAATGGGCACCTTGGTGGTGGCAATCGCCACCAGCATGTCGATGATCAGGGCCAGGGCGGCCGGCCGGGTGAGCAGCCCGAAGACGATGAGCAGGCCGCACGCGATCTCCACGACGCCGACGAACGGAGCCAGCACCTCGGGGGACGGAATTCCAATTTTCACGAATCGCCCGACGCCCAGCTTGTCTGGCGAGACGAACTTGAGAATCCCCTCCAACAGGAACACGAAACCTGCGACGCCTCTCACGAGGAGCAGCGGCGCGGGGCTTCGATCGGGGCTATTCAGGATTCTGTCGGCCAGCTGATTCATGGGTCTTCTCGGGGAGTTGAGGAAGTTCAATTGCTCTTTCTCTCAGTACACCGGTGCGCGGCCTCTGGATTTCCTAAATAATCAGGCGAGCTTGAGAAGGGCGAAGAGGTGGGTGTGTCCAGCGGCGGTCCCGGTCGTCACCACTACCGTCTGGCCGGCACTGACGTTGGACACTATCAGCTTGCACAAGGTGGCGGGCTTGGACATCCATTGGTCGCGGGTCATTTGCCCACCATCGTTTCGCGTGTCAGCCCTTAAAAGGCGGCGGCGTGCTGAGCAGAGGAGGGCTGAGCCTCGAAAACGACCTTGGCCATGGTTCGCTCGCCAATCTTGAATCCATCGTCCAGCTTGCGCTGGTCGGTGCGCGCGGTCAGCTGACACTGCCCCGTATTCTTCAAATAAGTGCTCCAAAGAAAGGTGGCGTCCTCGGCGCAAACGACGGTTTCGGCAGCGGTGCGATAGAGCACCTGCTTGCGAGCCGAGTCGTAGTAAAGGCCTTCGACCGTTTTCGAGATCACCACGGGTGCCGACAGCTCTTCACCGAGCGGATTGGTCGGCTCCATTTGCACATCAATCCAGGCACGACCCAGCTCGCGGTTTGCCGCGAAATTCGCCGAGACTCTCTGGTTCCAGTCGTCGAGCGGGGCCTCGAAAGCAATGATCTGAGCGGCATCCGCGACTCCGACAAAAGACGCAACCACCAATGCACATGTTGCCAATTTGTTTGTGAACAATTTCATGGGCTCCTCCGAAGTAAGTGAATGACAGCGTGTATTTCTTTCTTCAGTAACCCAGACGCGAAGCTTTGGATGGTGGGGTGGTTGCGGACATCGCGATCGATCAGTAACCGCCACCGCTACCGCCACTCGGCGGGCCGGGGTCGGTGGTCGTGACCGTGATCGTCCCCTGGAAGTTTGAGTCAGCAGGACCCGGCCTATCAACCTCGGTCGTGTGGCTAGGGGGCGTTCCCGTGGAATTCCACCTCCGCCACGTTGTCGTTGGCGTTGGCTGGTCCCAGATACCGTACGTAGCGGAAAGCCGTCTGCTCGGTAATGGCCTGTGTCGTGAATTCCCCATCCGGCGGCGCGGTGCTGATGGTGAAAAGCGTCACTGCGCCACTGCTGAAGTCCTCTACATTGGCTCCTTGAAACACGCCGCCCACCATGCGGCTGGCAAAACCGCGGCGCGGACTGTACTTCACCTGAGTAATCACCTTGGCCGTACCCAGGTCCAAACCGGCCCAATCCCCACTGGCGTTCGCGGCGTCGTGGTAGGTGATGAAGCTACCGTCAAAGACGTTGCCAATCGTGCCCCCCGCATCGCGATACGATCCGGGCGAGCCAATGACCGTTCCGGTCAATAAGTCGTTGGGCGCGACGCTAATTTCATCGCTGTCCGCGCTTTCGCCGGCATCACTGATCGCAGAAGTGACATAGTAGCTCGTGGCGCCTTGCATTCCGTAGTCGGTGAAGGTGGTGTCGGGAACGTTGCCAATTGTCGCATAGGGCCCGCCGGCTGAAGGGGAAACCTTCACGTTGTAGCTCGTCGCATAGGCAGAGCCCCACCACGACAGAGCTATTTGCGTACCCACCACCTTGGCGATCAGGCCGCTGGGGATCGCACCCCATGGAATGGGATCCAGGCTGGCAGTCAGCGTGCCGTAGCCCAGCAAATCAAAACCGCCGCTGTTCGGTCCGTAGTACCCCGCTCCGGCCTCGGGGCGCGTCATCGCTTCGGCGTATTGCTTGGAAAACGGTGCGGCCAGCCCTTTGCGGTTCACGTAGTGATTCCAGGCCAGCTCCCACATCGGCCTGATATTCCCTCTACCGTTGCTCGAAATGACGCTCTCGAAATACGTCTGGTCACAAGTTTGGTAAGCGATGTACGGAACGTCGTTGCCGAGGTTGTACTTTGCAGCGTACTCCAGTCCTCGCAAGAGCCGATTGTTGTCGTAGCCATACAAGTCCACGCCTTGATTCCAGGCAATTTCGGACGCGATGCTCAGCCAACCGAGGCCAAGCGTCGCATGCGGTTGGTCGCGACCGCTTTCCTCGCACTGTCCCGATCCGTCGGGATGAACAAAATAGACCGCCTTTGTCACGTTTCCATTCCCGATGCCGTTCTTGAAATAACTCACTCCCTCCTCGAAAATAAATGGGTCATCGACGAGCACGCCGATCGCCAGGACCGCAGCAATATTGCCGGCATCCCAGTTGGCGCGATAATGACTGGCGCAGGTGTTGTGGTGCCGGGTCAAAAAATCATGGTTTAGCGTGTAGAACTTGGACAGCATCATGTCCTTGAACGCGGCCTGGTCCCCGCGCGCCCAGCCGCTGTAGCTGCGCATCAGGTCGCCCACGACGGCAAACTCCCAGCCATAGGTGCCCGCAGCCAAAGAAACATTTGAGTCGCCCGTGACTTCCTGCAACACGGGAGGCCAGGCATTCATGATTTCCACGGCCTTGTCGGCGTACGACGCATCGCCCGAGATGTACCATCTGAGCGCGCAGCCGTAGGCAGCTCCGATGTCCCTCGCGAGCGTGATGTAATTCTCCGGGTAACCCAGGGCCGCGCAACCGCCGCCCCGGCAGATCACTGCCTGCGGTCTTGGGGTATGCGTCAGCCTCGCCCAGGGGCTGGCCACGAGAAGATCCCAGGTCGATTTCCAGGGCTGCGCGCCTTGCGCAACCTTTTCCCTCATTCGATCCAGATCGGGTTGCGTGTGCAGCGTGCCCGGATGAATGAAGCCGCATTGGTTCTGCTGAGCTGATGCGTTGACCTGCGCATTCGCCGCAGCGGCGGAGACCAGCCAGATACAACAGGAGAATCTGAAATTGCTCATGCCTGACCCCTCGAATCGACTTTTAAACCCGAGCGGGGCAAGGGAGTTAAAGCCCGGCGCGGGGCGGGCCGCTTGACAATACTCTCCGAGTGGAAGAGCTTCGCTGCGTCCTCGGAACAGAGCGACGGAAAGCGACCTGTTAGGATTCGCTGACAAAACGCGGTGGGGCCAATGCCACACTCATTTATTGCGCTTTTGCTATTTTTGTCGGTTCCAAATCAACTGTCGGCGGGAGAGCGTTGCAGACCCATTGACCGGCCGGATGAAGACTATCGGTCCGCCACAACGACGTGCTCTCTGGGGCGTCTTGGGACGGATACCAGTAGCTGCAACGATGCGAATAGTAGCGAAGCAGCCACTTTTGATATCCCGCTTTCAGTCCGCACCTGTAGCGAATGGTCATGCTGGCCCGGGCCACCGGAGTCCGAGTCGACGACTGGGTATCCCATAGTTGGCTTCACCGGTCAGGAGGGGTCGAGCCTGATTGTCAGTCTGCACGATCGCGCCGGTACCGCGGGCATGGAGATCGAACAGAATGTGTTTCTTGGCTCTTTTCCCGTAGTAGCCAGCTTTCGAGACGAAAACGGTGAAGAGCTGCTCCGCATTGAGCGTACCTTGGTCGGACCAAGCGGAGCCCGTCTATTTGCTGTTCGCTGCGATGAGCCCGTCATCGCCAGTGTTGTTATCGAAGCACCACCCGAGGCGCTCGGTTTCGCGATTGCCTTCGTGCGTTCGGATGCTTTCATTCCTTCCCTGACTCACAACCCATCCCTAATCACGGGCGATGGGCTGGGGTGGCCAGCATCGCGGATTCACCAATCTTCAAAACGTGTGCCTTCGATTCATCCAGACCTCTCTCTCGCCATATCTTCTGGAGCAACTGCGGGGGCTCGCTGATCGGCTCATCCGTTAGCTGAAATGTGCCCCAGTGCATGGCAAAGAATTCTTTGGCACCCAAGTCGATGAAGGCCTGAATGGCGTCCTCAGGGTTCATGTGCTGGCGCCTCATAAACCACTCTGGTTGGTAGGCACCAATCGGCAAGAGGGCGGCCGATATCAGTGGGAATCGCTTTCCGATCTCTTTGAAACCAGCGAAATAGGCGGTGTCCCCTGAGTGGTAAACTGCACCACTCGAACCTTCCACAACAAATCCACCCCACAACGACTGGTTGATGTCCAAGAATCCACGGTTGCTCCAATGCTGAGAGGGGACGAAAGTAATCCGGACTCCACGGACATTCGTCGCCTTCCACCAATCGAGCTCTTCGCAAGCCAGACCCCGAAAATGACGCCGCATCTCCAGTCCTGAAATGATACGTGCGCCGATCCGGCGGACAGTTGGGAGGTCAAGATGGTCCCGATGATTATGAGTTATGAGCGTTGCATCGATGGGCGGAAGCGCGTCGACCCCGATGGGCAGGCTTGCGAGGCGCGGTACAACTCCGGCAATGGATGGCACGAGCACGGGATCGAGTACCAGGGAGACCCCATCAAGCTGAACGAGCCAGCTCGCGTGTCCGAGCCATGTCAAACGAACTCCCATTCCCTCTGCGGGGACTTGCCTGAGACTTTCTGAGGACACCTCGACTGCCTCTGCGGGTGGGCCCGGGCGATGGCGAATACGCTTGCCCGTGAGGCGGTCTGTCACCGCCCATCTGAATACATTGGCAAAGCCCTGGGCGCCGCTGCCATCCAGGTTTCGAAAGGTCGGTTTCGCCATCGTGTACCTGGCCGGGGCTACGTTCTACTTCGTCGTGTTGCTCGATACGTCCATCACCATGCGCGCGAGCAGGTACAGCCGCGGCACGATCGAGTCCACGTCGATCGATTCAGCGCTGTTGGAATGCGCGCCGAATCCTATGACCCCGAACCGCTCGATCACCGGATTCTCGGTCTTCAGCGCCGCGAAGGCGGCATCGGTGCCGCCGCCCTCGGCGACCGTCGAGATGTTGAGCTTCTTTCCGAGCTCCCCGTAGATTTTCTGCGCGCGCTTCGCCAGCGCCTCGGCGCGCGGTGTCAGCTGCAGCGGAGGCCTTCGCCGCTCGAATTTCATCTCCACCGTGGTGTCCGGAATGAGGTGCTTTGCCATGCGCTCCCGCACTTTCGCCTCGAGTCCCTCGAAGTCGGCGACCCGCAGCACGCGCACGTCGGCTACCGCCGTGGCCCGTTCGGGAATGACATTGCGATTGGTGCCTGCGTTGGCAAGCGTCCAGTTCATCTTCACACCAGTAGCGGGATCCGAAAAATCGCGCGTCTGCAAAATCTGGTGCCCAAGCTCGTACAGTGCGTTGCGGCCCTGCTCGGGAGCAGCCCCGGCGTGAGAGGCCTTCCCGCGAACCTCCAGGGTGATCGCGGCGATGCCCGCGGTAGTAAGCCCAAGCTGGTCGTCCGGCGAGCTACGCTCGCAAGAGAAAGTCGCGTCGTGCTCGCTGCCGAGCTTGCCGAAGAGCGCCCGCGAGGCTGGGGCGCTCACCTCCTCATCCCCATCGATGAGAACGGTGACCAGACCGTAGTCGCGAAAGCCGGTCGCCTTGAGTAACGCCAGGGTGTGCAAGATCAGCGCGACGCCCTGTTTGTCGTCCGCGATGCCAAGCCCGTACGCGCGGTTACCATCTGCCCGGAATGGCTGCTGGGCGAGCATGCCCTTGAGGTAGACCGTATCCATGTGGGCAATGAGCAGGATCTTCTTCGTGCCCTTGCCTTCGAAGCGCGCCTCCACCATGCGCCCGGGCTTCTCCGGGGTATCGAACATCCGATAAATGTCCGCGCCGGGCTCGATGAGGGCGACTTTGCCACCCAGCGCGCGTAGCCGGTCGGCGATCAGTGCGGAAATGCGGTCGAGGCCCTCGCGGTCCTTGCTTCCCGATTCGATCGAGACGAGCTCCTTGAGCGTGTCGAGGAACGGCCCCTTTTCCTTTTGCGCGAGGCCGTAGAGCGGCTCGACTGGAGCCGCGCCGGCGGAAAGCGCTCCGGCGCCGAGCGTGAGGAAGAGAGTACCGAACCGCATCAGCGCCGCGTTCCACCGCATGTACGCCTCCTTGAAGCTGGCTACGTACCAGGACTCGGTGGAAATTCAATCGCCGCGCTCGTCGCTGACAAAGAGGTGGGCCAATGCCACACTCAGGGTTGCAGACCAATTGACCGACCGGATAACGAGGCTGCAACGATTTAGCTGGCCCGGTGTCGTCTTTTCTCTGGGGTAGACGGTTCAGCCAGGGGAGGATGGCCATGAACAAGAAGACGACAGCAGTAGCTTGCGGGCTACTCGCGTTGGGAAATCTGTTCGCCGCGGCGGCAAGCCAGGCACAGGATGTATCTTTTGCGACGCGGAGAGATTTCGCCGGCGGAGGTGAATCCGTTGCGGTGGGCGACTTCAACGGCGATGGGATACCCGACCTGGCGGTCGCGAACGGCAACATCCTGGTGTTGCTCGGCAACGGCAATGGGACCTTCCAGACGGCGCAGAGCTTTGCCGCTGACGGAGGTGCTTCTTCACTCGTCGTGAGCGACTTCAATGGCGACGGGAAAACAGACCTGGCGGTCGCCAACGCAGCCACCGGCCGCGTCGCGGTGCTCCTCGGAAACGGGGATGGGAGTTTCCAGCCGCCGCGGAGCTTCGGCGTTGGTGGCAGTCTTCCGAGATCCATCGCGGTGGGCGACTTCAATGGTGACGGGATACCCGACCTGGCGATCGCAAATGGGCAATCCAACAACGTCTCGGTGCTGTTGGGCAACGGCGATGGGAGCTTCCGGGCGGCACGGAACCTCGCTGCCGGCGTCCTTCCTTCGTCGGTGGCAGTCGGCGACTTCGACGGCGATGGGGTGCCCGATCTGGCGGTAGCCAACGCCGGCTGGTTTCCCTCGCAAGCCAGTAGCGTCTCGGTGTTCCTAGGCAACGGCGATGGGACCTTCCAGACGGCGCGGAACTTCAATCTTGGCACCAGTCTTACTTTTGTCGCGGTGGGCGATTTCAATAGCGATGGGGTGCCAGATCTCGTGGTCGGCGACTGGCCTGCTACCGCCATCTGGCTGCTGCTGGGCAACGGCGATGGGACCTTCTCACTGGCACGAAGCCTCGATGGTGGCAGTGAGCCTCGGTCCGCCGTGGTGGGCGACTTCAATGGCGATGGGGTACCCGACCTGGCGGTGGCCAACAGGAGTTGGGTGTCTGCTTCCGTTTCGGTGTTCTTAAGCAACGGCGATGGGACCTTCCAGGCCGTACAGCGGTTCGGTGCTGGCAGTCTTCCTAGTTCGGTGGTGATGGGGGACTTCAATGGCGACGGGGTACCAGACCTGGCGGTGGCCAACTCGGAGTCCGACACTGTTTCCGTGCTGCGGGGCGGCGGTGACGGGAGCTTCCAGGCGGCACGAAGCTTCGATGCCGGCATGCGTCCAAGCTCCGTGACGGTGGGGGACTTCAACGGCGACGGTGTTCTAGACGTGGCGGTGGCCAACGCCGGATCGAACAACGTCTCGGTGCTCCTGGGCAACGACGATCGAAGCCTTCAAGGGGCGCAAAACTTTGCCGTGGGCGGAGGTCCTTCTTCCGTGGCGGTGGGTGACTTCAATGGCGATCGCGTGCCAGATCTCGTGGTGGCCAACGGGAACAGCAGCAACGTCTCGGTGCTGTTGGGCAACGGCAATGGGAGCTTCCAGGCGGCGCAGAACTTTGCTGCGGGCGCGGGTCCTTCTTCCGTGGCGGTCGGCGATTTCGATGACGATGGGATGTCCGACTTGGCGGTGGCCAACGGTTCAGGCACCATCTCGGTGCTGCTCGGCAACGGCGATGGGAGCTTTCAGACTGCACGAGCCTTTGCTGCTGGCGTTACGCCAGCTTCCGTAGCGATCGGCGACTTCAACGGCGATGGCGTGTCCGACCTGGTGGTGGCCAACGCGGCCTCTAACCAGGTGTCGGTGCTGCTGGGCAACGGCGATGGGAGCTTTCAGACTGCACGAACCTTTGCTGCTGGCGTTACGCCGGTTTCCGTAGCGATCGGCGACTTCAATGGCGATGGCGTGTCGGACCTGGTGGTGGCCAACGACTGGACTAACTACGTCTCGGTGCTCTTGGGCAACGGCGATGGGAGCTTCCAAGAGGCGCGACCCTTTGTTGCGTGCGGGCTTTCGTGTGCTGCCGTGGCGGTTGCCGACCTCAACGGCGATGGCGTGCTGGACGTGGCCGTGGCCAACAAGTATTCCAGCAACATCACCGTGCTGCTAGGCAACGGCGATGGGAGTTTCCAGATCGCGCGGAGCTTTGGCACCGGCACCAGGCCAAGCTCCCTGGCGATAGGCAACTTCCATGGCAGGGGCCTACCCGACCTGGTGGTGTCCAACGAGCAGTCCAACGACGTCTCCGTACTCATCAACAACACGCCCTGATCCCGACGCGACCACGAGCCGTGCCTCCGGTTCGACAAGATTCTGCCTGTTAAGATCCCCGCGGATCTTGCAGGATTTTGAAAACTCAGATGGCGCGTGTCAGCTGCCGTTCGAGCCACGCCAGGTCGAAGTACACATGCTCGGAGGCGAGCAGGCGACGATCGTCGAATCTGTAAATCGTGCACAGGTGCGCCTCGAAAGAGCGGCCAGTGGGTCCGTGCCGCATCCAGGTGCCCGAATGCACGCCGGTCAGGGTCTGCTCGATGATGATCGCGTCTGAGGCTCGGTGGCGTATTCGCTCGGTTACTTGAACTTGCGAAAAACTTCCGTCCCCGCCGAATCCGAACGAACGATGGAACTCCCTGATGGCAGTATGCCCATCGATTCGCTGACCGTTGAGCACGATCAAAGGGGATTCCCCATAGGTCGCCATGATGCGTTCAAGATCGTGAGCATTCTCAGCAGCGAGGTGTTCGTTCAACAGTGTCTCGTTCGGTTCCGACATGGAAGGAGTCTATCTGGGATTGGGATTCGCCGATTCACCAATCCAAAGGACTGCGGCGCGGTTTTGGTTCGCCGGGCCTCGGTTCTCGGCGGATCGCAAGATTCTCCAAGAAGGCGTCGCGCGATTCGCAGGAGAGTGAGGTTCGGGAGAGAACGTGGCAACCATTCGGAAAGATGTTCAGATCGAGGCGCGGCCGGAGACTGTGTGGGCCGCTCTTCGGGACGTCGGCGCCCTCCACACGCGCCTCGCGCCGGGCTTCGTCATCGACGTTCGGATGGAGCCGGGAGCGCGGATCGTGACCTTCGGCAACGGAATGGTCGCGCGTGAGGTCATCGTGAGCGTCGAAGACGACACGCGTCGGCTTGCCTGGACCATCGTCGGCGGGCAGATGACCCATCACCATGGAGCGGCCCAAGTGTTCGCCGAAGGGATAGGCCGGAGCCGCTTCGTGTGGACCACGGACCTCTTGCCCGACAGCCTCGCGCCAGCGATCGACGCGATGATGACGCAAGCCATGCCGATCATCAAGCTGACCGTGGAGCGGGCGGAACGCGATGGCGACGGCCCGCCCACGCCCGAGGATGCACCAAGCTGCGCGTTTGATTTCTGGCTCGGCGATTGACGGGTGACCCATCGGCGAAGCGGCGAAGAACTCGGCGTCAGCCACGTGGACAGCATCTTGGGAGGTCGGGTTCTCCATGAGCACTGGCATGGCGCGGACGGCCACCGCGGCGAAAGCTTCAACGTCTTCGACAAGGATCGGCAGATCTGGCATCAGAGCTGGGTGAGTGACAACGGTACCGTGCTGTTGCTCGATGGCGGGATGAAAGATGGAGCGATGGATCTTCGGGGGACTGCGCCGGACGGCGTGCAGCAGAGGATCCGCTGGTGGCCGCAACCCGACGGAGGCGTGCTCCAGCTCTGGGAGGCCTCGAGCGACGGCGACAAGACGTGGGAGTGCGGCTTCGAAGGCTTGTATCGTCGCGTCTAAGAAACTTCTTCGTGGTAGTCTTTACCGAGCAGGGCAAGTGCCCGTGGTGTGAGAATCACCTTTTGGCCTTTGTCTACTCGGATGAGACCGGCGATCAGCGCATCCTCCCAAACGGAGTGTCTCGGACAGCTTGTCCGCCAGGCCTCCATCGTCTCGGAATAAGAGTGGGGACGGCTGGAGACCCAGGCAAGGAACTCGCGAGTGAGTGAGCTTATCTGCTCATCCATGGCCCGCTCCATTCGACTGACACAACGAGTAATTCTCTGCGCATGCTCTTCAGCGCCTCGAACGGTCTGTATACTTGCACACCCGCCTATAGCCAGACAGTGGCTTGAGACGCGCGCGACGCGTGCAGTCCGAGGGCCGCTTGACAACACGCTCCGAGTGGATGAGCCAGGATCCGGCAGCTGATCGTGGCTCTCGCCGTCTGGGGAAGCGCATTGTCGGCGTGACCGGCATCGACCCGGGTCGGCACGCAGGTCGTCCGCATCAACGCGTTGTAAAGAGGGCTCGGGCTCAGTCGTTGGATCGCTGACGAGGTCCGGCGGTTGCCAGGCGACCCCCCTGAGGTCCGCCGCGAGCTGTGACCGCCCTTGTTCTTCACTTCCAACCCAAACCGCGATGATTCTTCTGGCTCGTTTGGAGGCCGCTGAGCAGGTACTTCCCCCGCACATTTTCGGCATCCCCACCTTCGTTGAGGCAGAGGCCGGCGTCGATCCAATCGGCGGTGGTTCTGCAGCAGCCACTTCACTCCATTCTCGGTACTGCTCTCCTCGTCGGCGGTGAGGGCAAGGATCAGATCGCGACCGGATTCGAACGCCTTCTTGAATTCGTCTAAGCGAGATTGAAGACCTGCCATTGTCTTTAGCCTTTCCCCGGAGCTCATTTCGCCCGGAAGCTCTTGACCAGAGCGGCGGCGGAGGCGCCCTCGAGCGCCAGTCCGTAGCCGACTTCGTGAACGATGCGCTCCTTGATCGGCTGCACGAAGTGGATACGTGTGTTGCGGCGCGTGACCTCCGCCTTGGCGAGGTAGCTCTTGGCGATCTCCTTCGCGCGTGCGAGCGCACCCCCGCTCGGGACCACCTCGGCCACCACGCCGAGGCTCTTTGCCTGGCGGGCAGTCATCGGCTGCGGATCGAGCAGCATCGCCTGCGCGCGACCTGGGCCGACGAAGTAGCTCCAGAGCGTGAACACGCCGTCACCGGGGATGATACCGTCGGCGAAGTGGGGCAGATCGTTGAACGTAGCATCCTCGCCGGCGACGATAACGTTCGCGAGCAGGCCATACTCGGCATGCACGTGCGCCTTGCCCTCGAGCGCCCAGATCATCGGCACGCGGATGTTGGCGATGTTTTCGAGGATCTGCGTCCCCTCGTCGTGCACCTTCGACCAGACGTCGGGATCGGAGACGTCGCCGAACGACTTGAAGTCGATGCTCGGCATGAAGTCGCCGCCGGCGCCGGTGAGAATGACGACCTTGTTGTCGCGGTCGCGCGAGACGTCGTAGAAGGCGTCGACGAACGACTCATGATCCTGCGCGGTAAACGTCAGCGGGCCGCCGTTCTTGTGCAGCGACATCACCAGGATCCCGTCGCCGCTGCGTTCGAATCGGACCGTGGGATATCTGGCAAAGTAGGCGGGCTGGCTGCGATCGGTGGTGGTCATGGCTGCTCTCTGGACTCGCGGTGCGCAAACGCGTTACTTCGATGACCAGACAGATACGTTTGCCGCGCGAACCTCGGTAGAGCTTCTGGTTGACAAGCACTCTTGCATCGATTGCAAGAGTGGGCGACGGTTGTTCGGTGGACATCGCTTTGCTCTTGACCAACTTCGTGCGCATTGCGGATTCCGGGAGCATCTCCAGCGCGGCCCCCACGCAGCGTCTCTCGGTCCCGATGGCGAGCCGTCACTTGCGAGCTCTGGAAGAGGATCTCGGCGTG
>WNFA01003211.1_pt1 | contig 13578 bp, 14 predicted proteins | sample 5400481 | NCBI WGS metagenome assembly WNFA01 (sample SAMN13153340, study PRJNA577476) | soil metagenome | isolation source: 120 cm saprolite under Douglas fir tree site 2 hole 1 replicate 2 | place: USA:California | collected 2015-04-18 | reverse complement strand
TTGCGGGCTGCTGCGCGCGATCTTCGCTTGGGCTCCGGGCTCACCGCCAACCGGATAAATCTACCTAACGCCTCGGAACTCTATCCTGCCTTCGACAGGTCTTCTCGTTCTCCTCGACCAGCGCTTTGCTATAGACCCTCACCTGCCCTCCTTCCTCATCTTGCGATCAGGAAAGTGACTGGGCTTGAGCCCCGGACGCCGCACCAACCGGAAAAACTTAAGAAGTTGTCAAAGAACGAGTTTGTTTTACTCCTCCTACATTTAGAGTCAATCGAAAATTGCGATTTGTAACTACGTGTATTTTCAATCGAGTGCAGCCAGTCCACAGGCACCTGACCGGATTTGGTGCAGCTGCGGGAGTCCTTTCGCGCAGAAGCCGTGTGGGACGCAGGTTTTCGCGACGTCAGAATTGCGGAAATGAACTGTCAGGGATTCTGTGGATGAGCAAACGTTTGTGAAAATCACGCAGAAGCGGCGCGGGACAAGGACTTTGTCGTCACTAATGCCATGTGGGAACAGCCGCCCTCGGCTGTCCGGCCGGGTCGAAGACCCGGCAGTGTGTGTTCTGGAGACGCCACCAAACGCCAGTCGAGCTTCGCTCGACCGGACAGCCGAGGGCGGCTGTCCCCACATGAGCATCTTCGCGTTTAGGTGACGTCGATCTTCTCATCGACCAACTGCTTGTCGGACTCATCGGCTCCCGTGAGCTCGAAGGAATTTGTGACCACGGCCTTGCCCTTTTCCACGCTGGTGATGACGTAGGAGCAGCCGAACCAGTGGGCCTCGGCCAGATCGGTCGACGACCAACGGGCGGGGTGGTCGGGGTGGGAATGGTAGAAGCCGATAATGTCCTCGCCCCGTTCGCGTCCCTCGCGCTGGATGCGGACCAATTCCCGCGGATCGATGTTGTAGCGGTTCTGCGGAGAGTCAATACGGGTGTTGCCGCAGCGGGCAGTAGAGGTCACGACGCGGGTACCGTCGTCGTCCATCCGGCCTAACAGCACGCCACAGCACTCGTGCGGGTAGGTCCCTTCGCCGTGGCGGCGGAGGGCTTCGTAGTCCGTGCGAGCCAGCTTCAGCATGAATGGAACGCAGAAGGACGAAGTCAAAATGCAGAACTAAATCACTGCGGCCTTTACTTCTGCATTCTCACTTTTGCCCTTTGCCTTTCTTATCCCTCCGTCCAGAACCGCTCACTCAGATACTTGTCGCCGGAGTCGCACAGGATGGTCACGATGACGGCTTCCTGTCCTCGTTTGAGAGACAGCTGCCGCGCGATTTGAAGGCTGCCGGCCACGGCGGCAGCGGACGAGACTCCCACCAGCAATCCGGCCCCACGAGACAGCTGCCGCGCCATGGCATACGCGTCTTCCGTGGCGATCTCCAGATTCTGGTCGGCCAGCTTCGGATCGTAAATCTTCGGCACGATTGCGCTCGGCATGTGCTTGGCGCCTTCGATGCCGTGGAAGGCGGAATCCGGCTGGAGCGAAATGCAGCGGATCCTGGGATTGAGCTCTCTCAGGCGGCGCGTGGTGCCGACAAACGTCCCGCTCGTCCCCAGCATGGAAACGAAGTGGGTGACGCGTCCCTGGGTCTGCTGCCAGATTTCGTTCGCGGTGCCTTGATAATGGGCTCGCCAGTTGGCGTCGTTGGAGTACTGGTCGGCGTAGAAATATTTTTCGGGATGTGCTGCGGCGAGTTCTCGCGCCACGCGGATCGCGCCGTCGGATCCATCCGCGGGATCGGTATAAATAATGTCGGCGCCGTAGCTTTGGAGGATCTGCTTGCGCTCGAGCGACACGTTTTCGGGCATGCAGAGTGTAACGGGAAATCCCTCGGCGGCCCCGAGCATGGCGTAAGCAATACCAGTGTTGCCGCTGGTGGAGTCGAGCAGAATCTTTCCGGAGTGAAAGGCCCCGCTGCGGCGTCCTTCCAGCACGATGTTGCCGGCAGCGCGATCTTTGACCGAGCCTCCGGGATTGTGCCACTCCGCCTTGCCCAGAAGTACTACGCCCGGCAGGTCTCGGGTGACTACGTCGAGACGCAGCAGCGGTGTGTTGCCGATGCGGTCGAACAAGGTCAGCCCCAGGCTGGACGCGGCCGGTTCCGGCTCGTGCTTGGACGCCACCTCGAACACTGCCGCGACTTTATTGGAGCTTTGTGTCATAACCGAACCGCGACCGCCATGACCATCGTAACGTGAATCAGGAGGGGAAACACGGTATGTAGTATGGTGACTTAGATGATAAACATGGCACGACGATGCGGAGCATGTAAAGTTACCTGCTCTCATAGGAAGGGAATCCGCATCTAACATAAGGACGACGAAAGGCTCAAGCGGAAAGCAATGGCGAAAACTACCGAAGCACGGACTTATGAAGAAGCGCTGGCCTGGCTGCGCGACCATGGGTTCGATGTCACCGACGCTCCGGGCACCAATGGGCGCGTCTTCCTGAGAAAGTACAACGTGTCGGCTGCGATTCAGAGGACGCCCGACGATGGCGTGAAGATCTTTGCCTATCCGGGCTACCTGGTGGGCAGCGAGATTTCGAAGCTGGTGAATCGCGGATACCAGCAGTTTTTGAAGACATCAAAGAATGAGACTCCCGCCACCGCCGACCACTTGAAGGCCCTGCATTCTTTTGCCGAGGAATTAAAAGTGGCTCTTGGCCTGCCCAGCTTGTACAACGAATCGCTGGGGACGGTCAGTGAGGCTTATCAATATGATCGCATTGAGGACCGCGACAAGCCCACCGTGGATCGGCCGAAGCGTCCTTGGGAAGTGGCGGGAAAAGAAACTGCGGTCGCGGCCAAGAAGGGCCGGGCGTAAAGGGCTACTCGGCTTCTGGATTTCTCCCATCTGACCTGTCGTGCGAAACTGGTGCGCTCGTGGAGGTTCGCATGCGCAATCGTTTCGCCGCTCTCCTGCCTCTCACTCTCCTGTACTTGAGTTGCCACGCAGAGGCTCAGTCGCCTTCTACTCCTTCGGCCCCCTCTGATTCAAAAGCTGCCATCGAACATGTACTTCACACGCAGCAAGAGGCGTGGAATCGCCACGACCTTGACGCTTTCATGTCGGGATACTGGAATTCGCCGGAGCTGACCTTTTTCTCCGGTGCCAAGGAGCAGAACGGGTGGCAGGCGACGCTCGATCGTTACCGGGCGACGTATGCGAGTCCGGGGCACGAGATGGGGAAGCTGGAATTCTCAGGCCTGCGCGTTGAGATGCTGGGAGGAGATGCGGCCTTCGTGCGTGGGGCATGGCATCTGACGATGTCGGACGGCAAGACGCCGCATGGGCTGTTCACACTGGTGTTTCGCAAGTTTCCGGAGGGATGGAAGATCGTCCACGACCACACGTCGGCGGCGGAGTAAGACACGTAGCGCCGGCATCCCTTCGACTTCGAGTAGCGCCGGCATCTTGCCGGCTGTCCCGAGGGCGTCCTCGCCCTCGGCGCGGCGGGCGAGAGCCTGCCCTGAGCGAAGCCGAAGGGACGCCCCGCCGAACAGCCGCGGGACGGCGGCGCTACAACGCGCGGTTCACTTCACTCTTACTTGTACTCGCGTGCCTTCGGGGAGAGTTCCCTTCAGCAGTTGCACTGCTCCGTTGCGGACGACTCCTTCGAATTCGTCCCCCGCGATTCGGGCAGCTGGCGGCGGTTGCGCGGGCGAGGGCGCCCGCGCCACATGGCCCGTGCCTTTGTCCATTGCTTCGTTTGCCAGGCGGTCGGCTTCCTGGTTGTGCTCGCGGAGGGCATGGCCGATGGAGAACCAGTCCAGTTGGTTGATCAATTCTTTGGCACGCGCGTGCAAATCCTTCAGCGTGAGATTCTTGACCTTGTAAATGCCTTTAATCTGTCGCACCAGCAGTTCGGAGTCGCTGATCAGCTTGAGGGCTTTGGGGCCATGTTGCAGCGCGTATTCGAGGGCGGCGATCAGGCCTTGATACTCCGCGAAGTTGTTGGTCTGGTGGCCGAGATATTCGCTGAGCGCGGCGACCTTGCGGCCCGATTCATCCTGGATGAGCACGCCGTATCCCGCTGGCCCGGGATTACCGCGTGCGCCGCCGTCAATATGCGCAACCAGGTAGTGCTCGGGAGGATTTTCTCGGGATTCGAAAAGCGGCCGGGTGCCAGCACCGCGGGAAGAAGGAGAGGGCATGCCCCGAGTTTACAACGGGGCTATCACCTATGAGAGCGGCTCATCAATGCCATCCTAGCGTCCCGCAGCCAGCCGCGTCGCCAGCCGCGAGGGTAGCCCCGCGGCGGTGATGCGGTCCTGTGCGTCTTTCAGATTGTAAGGCGTACGGTGGAAGTGGACGATCTGCGCTTCGCTGTCGAACAGCGCGAACGCGGCACGCCAGTCGCCGTCGCGTGGCTGTCCAACAGATCCGGGGTTGATCAAGTAGCGGGTATCCGACTTCAGTTGGAATGCGACCGACTCAGCTTGGCCAATAGTCCGGTATTCGGGCCGGAAGCCGTCGGCGGCGGTGACGCTGGCAAAGAAGCCGCCCTGCAGATGCGTGTGGCCGAAAAAGGTTAGCCGCACGGTTAGAGTGATTAGGGGAGCGAGCGCGTCGCCAAGGGAGACGACGTATTCGTCCTCATCAATAGGAGAGCCGTGCACCAACTGCACGTCGGGAAAGCCTTCCAGAGAGCGCGGACCCCGTGGCAGCGCTCGGAGCCACTCCAGGTTCTCGGACGTAAGCTCATCGCGCGTCCAAATGGCCGCTGCGGCCGCCATGGGATTGAAATCGTCGAGATCCAGCAGCCCGGTGGCGGCTTTGTCATGGTTGCCACGAACGAACACTGTCCCCAACTCGCGACAGCGGCCGGTAACTTCATTGGGACTGGCACCATAGCCGACGATGTCTCCCAGATTTACCGCCAGATCGAAAGAAGGAGCGGCAGCGAGACTGGCTTCCAGTGCTTCGAGATTGGCGTGGATGTCGCTAAGAAGAAGTATGCGCACGAAGCACCGGACAAATTGCCGATTATAGACCCGGCGAGCGCGCGCCGAACGGGAATGCCACAGCATTCCTCCATTTCGAACAAACTGGTTGTCCTCAGGCGCTTCTTGCGTTGATGACCGGACAGCGGGCCCAGTGTCCCGCGGCGACTTCGACCAGCGGAGGCATGTCGCGCGCGCACGCGGGCACCCGAAATTCGCAGCGCGGTTCGAAGGCGCAGCCGGGAGGCATCGCTTGCAGCGGCGGCACTGTGCCCTCGATGGTCCGGAGGGGGCGCGTGCGGTCGGTTTTCAGATCGGGCACGGCATGAAGCAGTCCGCGTGTGTAGGGATGGGCTGGCGCATTGAAAATGTCGCGTTTGCTGCCGAGTTCGACCAGATTCCCTGCATACATCACAGCGACCCGGTCGGCGACCTGAGAAATCACGGCGAGATCGTGCGAGATGAAAAACATGGCCAGCCCGAACCTGGCGCGAAGCTCGGCGAGCAGTTCGAGAATCTGTGCCTGGATGGTCACGTCGAGCGCGGTGGTGGGCTCGTCAGCGATCAGCAACTGCGGGCGGTTGACGATGGCCATGGCGATCATGACTCGCTGGCGCATTCCGCCGGAGAGTTGGTGAGGATAGTCGCGCGCGCGGCGGGCCGGGTCTGGGATGGCAACTTCGTTCATCGCATCGACCGCGCGCTTCCAGGCTTCGCGTTTGGAAAGTCGATGGTGAGCCAGGACGGCCTCGGCGATCTGATCTCCCACACGCATGACGGGGTTGAGCGCTGTCATCGGCTCCTGAAAAATCATGGCGAGGCGCGAGCCGCGCAGTTGGCGCATGGCGTCGTCGGTTAGGGTGTGGAGATCGCGCGGGCTCTCCTTGTCGGCAAACAGAATCTTGCCGGAGACTCGCGCCTGCGGCGGCAGCAGTCGCATGATCGCCAGAGAAGTAATCGACTTGCCGGAACCAGATTCGCCGACTAACCCAAGAACGTCGCCGGGAGCGATGGACAAACTTAGATCGCGAACAGCGAACGGAGATCGTGTGGGGACAGCCGCCTTAGCTTGCCCTGAGCGAAGCCGAAGGGGCTGTCCGGCTGCCCGGAGGGCAGTTGCAGGCTCAGCCCGTCCGGGAAATTCTACGTTTAGCTCACGGATATCGAGCAGTGCAGTCACGGGTTCATGGTAGCAGTGGCCGCAACCATCGTCCTGCGGACGAATGGACAGCCGAGGGCGGCTGTCCCCACATGATCCTTCGCCCTTTCGTCCTTCACGAGCAGTTATTGTCCCAGGATTAACGGCAGGCCATTCTTGTTATTGCCGATGACGACCACCTTCGAGTTGGGGCTCTTGGCCAGGTTTTCCGTGGCCTCGATTCCCTTCCATTCGAGCAGGGATGGAGTGATGCCTTGAGCCACAATCTGCTGGAAGTCGCGGACGCCGGCGGCCTCAATGCGCTTGCGCTGTGCCTCCTGCGTTTCCTTTTGCAGGCGGAAATTCATGGCCAGCGATTCCTGCTCGGCCTGCTGTTTGGCTTCGATGGCGGCTTTCAGCGTTGCCGGCAGTTGAATGTCACGCAGAAGAACGCTCTCCACGATGATGCCTCGCGCGTTCAGTTGCGTCGTTACTTGATCGTAGATCTGCTTGCCCACCATCTCGCGTTCTCCGGTGTAGAGGGCATTCGCGGTGTGTGAAGCTGTGGCTTCGCGGATAGCTGACCGGAAGATGGGGTCGATCACCCTGGTCTCGTAGTCAACAGTGAGCTTCTGGAAGACTTCGGGCGCGCGCTCTGGGTTGAGATGGTAAATCAGGGACGTATCCAGGCTCATCATAAGTCCCTCGCTGGAGGGAACGCTGGCGGATTACTTCAGGGTTTGTGTCTGAATCGACATCAGGTTGCTGCTCTTCAGTGGATTGATGAAATGGATACCCTCGCCCAGAGTCTCCCCTGTGACTCTGCTGAAGATGGTGAGCACGCCGACATGGCCCGTGTCCACACGGGCGATCGAGCTAAAGAACAGAATCACTAGCAGGAATGCAGCGATTCCCATGCCTATCAGTCGGAACAGACCACGGCCGCCTCCCCCATCGATGACTCGGCCCCGAGTTGGATCAAAGATTGTCATAAGCAGTTCTCCCGTAGAGATTGTAGAGGGGGACAGTACTTGGGATAAGTGACTTGTGAGGAGCCTGGGAAGCTCGGCCTTAATTCTTAGGTCTTGGGCCTTCGGTAGCGCCGCCGTCTCGGCGGCTGTCGTGAGGGCGTCCCGCCCTCACAGCGTGGGCGGGACGCCCACGCGACAGCCGGCCAGAGGCCGGCGCTACAGAATCCCGCGATCGAGTTTTTCAGCAAACTGGTTAGACACTGAGGTTACATCTGGTCTACGAAGTGAGTTTTCCCTCTAGCCCGGCTCTTGAGTGGAGCGCAAGGCCCTACGCATGGTGCAAGTCAATTGCACAGGTCCTTCGCGTTGCTCAGGATGACAGGATGGATTTATGCTACGAACTTTCGGGGCGCCACATTGGGCCTACGTCTGCCAATACTTGTGATCTCGCAGAAAGTAATCCTCATTCCAGAAATTCATCGCCGTCTTCAGGAACAACCATCCCACGCGCAGATGTCCCATACGCTGGAACCGCCGATTCGTGGTGTAGACACCACCGCGCACGATGGCAAAGCGCTTCCGCTCTACTTGCTGGCTCAGAAGATAGTCTTCCGCGAACAGCACTTGCTCGTGAAAACCACCCAGCTCGCGGAATTTCCTGGTCTCGAACAGCATGAACATCCCGGTAGCAAACGGGCGGTGCAAGCACGACAAGTATTGGAAGAAATCATTGCCTGCGTAAAAGAGCCGGTCAATCCAGCTTCCATCGCGGCACAGGATGTTCGTGGTCACGCAGTGCAGCTGACCGGTTTGTGCACGCTCCATACACCGCCGCAGCAGTGTCGTGTCGGCGAGTTCAATGTCCGCATCCAGGAAGAGCACATACTGGCTCTCAGCTTGCGCCGCCCCACGATTGCGCCCAACCGACGGCATCCCGCCGCGAATCACACTTACGTTCAAGCGGTCGCGGAAGCTCATCACGATCTCGGGCGTGCCATCGGTTGAGCTCGCGTCAGCGACCAACACTCTCGTACTCGACATCTTCGAGTAGTCCTGCATCGTCAGCGAAGTCAGCAGGCGCGGAATCAGTTTCGCCTCGTTCTTCGCCGGAATCACGATGGTCAGCTCGTTCATGGTATTCATGGATGCTTACCCCCTCTTCATCAATCGTCAAATACGTCAGGCGGGAGTCGACCCAGCCGCCCGAATTGTAGTAATGGATCTCATCCTGTTCGATGTGCACTGCCTCGTGCGTATGTCCGCAGAAAATTCGCTCTGCCTGGTGCTCCCGCGCGTAAGCCAGCGCGCCGGACGCCACCTTTGGCGACATCCGCAGCCAGCGTGTGTTCAGCCGGTCAATCAGCCGTGCCACCGGCTTGCTCCTGAAGTCCAGCTTCTGCACCTGCAGATAGAGCGACGTCCCCAGCCGGCTCAGCCTCACCCGGTTTACCTGGAATCCGTCAAACTGATGGCCGTGAATGGCCAGATGCCGTTTCCCGTCGTACTCCCAGGCATATTCCTGATACACCTGCACGCCCACCAGGTGCGACATGATGTTGGTCAGCCCGTGATCGTGATTGCCTTCCACCCACACCACTTCGACATTCCGCTTGGGATTCGACAGCTTGCGGATGTAGCCGAGGAATTTCCAGTGCTCTTTGGTCAGGCGGGCGAAGTTGAGGTCAGCAAAAATGTCGCCCAGCAGGATCAGCCGCTGGAAGCGATTCTGTTTAAGCACGCGCGTGGCCTCGCGCGCATGACTCGTCTCTGCACCCAGGTGCAGGTCGGAGAGGATCAGCGTGTTGTACACGTGCAGATCCATACCCCGGTTGTAGCAGGGGAATGTTACGGAGTGATGAAATGTGCACTAAAATCGGTGCAAGAGTAACTTCCAGAGTAACCATGACTTACGTGGATCTGTCCTGCAGGACGCCGGGGATTGTTGCGGTTAGGTAAATACAGTGTCGTGAAACCCCATCCTTTGCCGCAGCTGTAGTTACCTCGTAATCTGAAGTCTGTCGTGCTGAGCGCAGCACAATCGTCCGCGAAGCGGGCGATTGGGCGGAGTCGAAGCATCCCTACCCCTCCACGGAATCGTCCTTGCTCACCTCGGGCATCGAGCGAAAAGTAGGGACCCTTCGACTGCAGCGGCCGCGCCCTTCAGGGCGCGCCCGCTTCCGCTCAGGGTGACAGAAACAAAGCGTGGTGTAAAAGCGCGTGCCTCCGGCAAGACTTTACTTCTCCACCGGCGGCACGTATTCCTTGGGGACAGCCGAGCCTTCCCCAAAGAAGTACTGCTCCAACTGCTTGACGATGACTTCCTGATCCTCACGGCGCGCCGGATTCAGCCGGTACTCATTGAGCAGCATCTTGCAATGCTCTGTCCACATTCGCCAGCCCTCCTCCGAGACGTTGTCGTACACTTTCTTTCCCAGATCGTTGTCAAATGGGGGCTCGTCCAAACCGGGCAATTCCTTCTTCAACTTCACGCAAAAGACCGAATGTGCCATATGCCTTCCTCAATACAATTGCGGATAAGTTCGTCCCGAACTGTAAACGGGTTGACCCGCCTAAATACCTGCCAGATTCCTGAATCTCTAATATCGAGGCTGCTCCATCCTTGCGTTTTTTGCAAGAGCCAGCCCCTAGCGAAACCGATGGGAGCACATATCCGGTGGAAAAAGCATTCAGAGATGCCGCTTGCCACTAAAAAGTTGCATTTTCGGCGCGACTCGAAGTAAGATGCCTATGGAGACGCGACTGTTAGCGCCCCGGTTCTTGACCCTAGTACCGCCCGTTTCGTTACTTCCAACAAGCAGCAGTTCAACGCTTTGGCGAAAGAAAATTGACCCGAGAGGTGGTAGGTCCGCCTCCGTCCCGGTTCGGAGAGTCAAACATGGCGTGGTACGCGTATTGCCTTACCGAGCACCAAACCCTCCCAAATGGAACCCGCACTCGCCGCCCTTTCCTGTTAGAAGGCGTTCAAGGAGTGAACGGCGCTGCAGTTCTGAGCTATCCCAGCGGTGAATTCGCGGTCATCGTCAGCGAGTACGAGCATGCTGGCGAACTCGACCAGAAAGCCGCCATCGAACATGCCCGCGTGGTCAGCGGCTGCTTCCGCAACTCGACCGTTTTACCCTTCCGCTTTGGCACCATCTTCGACACCGACGACGCGCTACGGCACGCCGTCCGGGTCAACCGCCGGGCTTTTGGCCTGAGCGTCGCCCGGCTGCGAGGCAAGTCCGAAATGCACATCAAGCTGGTCGTCCGGGATGGCTCGCTGCGCGAAGCCATGATCGACGTTCAGCTGCCCGACACCGTCGGCGGCGATTACCTCTCTAAGCTGAAGGTGAAGGCCTCCCGTGAGCGCGAGCGCCAGACCAAGGCGCGGGCGCTGTCGGTCCAGGTCCACAAGCTGTTTAACCCGCTGGAAGAAGAAGTCAGCTGCAAGAAGGTCGCTCCCGAGGGGATGTTGATCGACATCGCCCACCTGATCGACACCAAGAGCGTGGAGAAGTATCAGAACCGCTACAGTACCGCTACCAAGCAGTTGAAGAACTGCGAAGTGACGGTAAGCGGGCCTTGGCCTCCGTATCACTTCCTGCCGGGCAAGCTCCGTACGGTCGCAGGAAATAGTTAAGGTCCCCAGAACGTTGCACTTCGCTCCGAGCCCCTCTCTGGCCAAAAGCCGCGAGGGGCTTGGCATTTGGCGCTCTCCCGCAGGCACAGTAGTGCCGTGCAACGAATGTGCATTGTTCTGCACTCCCCAGCTGGATTCCTGAGGCTCTCGCGTGTTCCCTTTCCCGTTCAGCCTCGCATTAAACCTATGTTCTTCATTAACTTACAGATCGGTGTGAGCAGGATCACGGGCTTGGAAACCTTTGGCTCGGCAAGTGCTGTTCTGAGAGATAACAAAAGAGGCCGCAAACTCAAGCACCATGACCTTCACTCTCTTCCACTATTCTCGACAATTCCCGAATAGCCGTTCCGGCTGGCGGAGCGGCTTGCATCGCCTTTCCTGACATTACCTACCGATCGCCTCTTTGCATCGTGGCTCCAGAAATGGAGCCACTTTTGTTTTTGGGGAGACTCAGTCTGCTCTGACGTTTCTTCCACGCGGAACTTCGATACACTGGCCAACGATCATGAGAACGCCCTTTCGCCGCTTAAGTCTCCTCCTCAAGGCTTTCATCCCCGTCATCGTTCTGGGTAGCGCGACCGCCCAAAACCAGCAGAAGCCGCAACCGCCGCCCTGGGCGTCGGCGACTCAGACTTCTCCCGCACAACAGGAAAACTTCCCCCCACAGCTGCTGGAACAACTTGGATCGATCAAGTCTGCCGCGCTGGCGGATGACTACGCCTACCGCCAGCTCGCGCATCTCACCGAGAACATCGGACCCCGTCCCAGCGGCTCGCCGCAGGCCCAGGCCGCCGTTGAATATGTGGCGGGGGAGCTGCGCCAGCTAGGACTGGAGGTTCATCTGGAAGAGGTAAAAGTTCCGCACTGGATTCGCGGCGCCGAGAGCGCCGAGCTGATCGAGTACCCTGGCCAGGCTCCGGGAACCACGCAGAAGGTTGTTCTCACCGCGCTGGGTGGCAGCACATCGACGCCCGCTGAGGGACTCTCGGCAGACGTGGTCGTGGTGAGCAACTTCGACGAGTTGAAGGCGTTGAGCCGTGAGCAGATCGCCGGCAAGATCGTGCTGTTCAATGAGCTCTTCGACAAGCAGAAAGCAGCCGGAGGCCTGGCCTTTGCCGCCTATGGCGAGGCAGTGCGCTACCGCGCCGCGGGTCCCAAGGCGGCCGCAGATTTCGGAGCGGTGGCGGCCCTGGTGCGGTCCGTAGGCAGCGCCGACTTCCGGCTTCCTCACACCGGTTTCAGTTTCCCCGCCGGGATTCCTGCCGGCGCGGTCACCGCGGAAGACGCGGAACTGGTCGCGCATCTGGCGGCACAGGGGAAAGTTCGCATGCACCTCACGCTCACCCCGCAAAAGCTCCCGGATGGGACTAGCTATAACGTAATTGCCGATTTGAAGGGCAGCGAGCATCCCGAGCAGATCGTCGTGGTCTCGGGACATCTCGACTCCTGGGACCTGGGCACGGGTGCGATTGACGACGGCGCGGGGGTGGTGATCGCGATGGAGTGCGCGGAACTGCTGCAGAAGCTGCACCTGCGCCCCAGGCGCACCCTCCGCGTGATCGCCTGGATGGACGAAGAGAGCGGCGGCGCCGGCAGCCAGGCGTACACAAAAGACTACTCCGCGGAGTTTCCCCGCCACGTCGCGGCGATTGAGAGCGACGCAGGCGCGGCGCATCCCTTAGGTTTTGACGTCAAGATCGCCGCGAAAGCGATGGAGCTGCTACGACCGGTCACCAACGTCTTGCACAGTATTGGAGCCACCGTATTGCAGCCCAGCAGTTATCCGCCTGGCGCCGACATAGCCGCGATGTCGGAAGCCGGAGTGCCGGCGTTCGGGATCATGGAAGATGGCCGCACCTACTTCCACTACCATCACACCGCGGCCGACACGCTCGATAAAGTTGTCCCCAGCGAACTGCGTGAGAACGCCGCCGCCATGGCTGTACTGGCTTACGCGCTGGTGAGCATGAAAGAGCCGCTGCCGCGATAGCCGGGCTTCTGGCTTCACAGTTTGCTGAAAAACTCGATCTGCGACTCTGTTTTGAAAGGGCGCGGCTTCAAGCCGCGCCATAAGCGCCGCAAAATCAATCGCGGCTTTAGCCGCTGAGGTAATATGCGCTCGGCAAAGTGAGTTTTTCAGCAAACTGTTCAGCCCGACCTACTTGCCGTGTCTGGAATATGCTCCCGAGCGTCGAACGGTTTGGCCGAAGCCCGAAGCCCGTTTGCAGCCTCTGGGCTGGTTGACGCATCTCAATTTTGGCGCTTATTATCTTCGTTTGGCCTTATGCACTGGGACGCATCCGGGAGGATGCGTCCCAAGACTTTTGAAGTGGCTCTTATATTCAGTGACCCAAGAAGTGACCTATGGATAAGAAGAAGTTGGAATCATTCAAGAAACGGCTGGAAACGCGGCAGCAGGAATTGCGCCGCACGGTGACTCGCACGCAGGCAGACGGCCGCTCGGCTGACGAGGACACCGCACAGGACATCGCCGACCGCGCCGCCAGCTCTTACACCAAAGAGTTCTTATTCAGCCAGAGCAATAATGAGCGGCAACTCCTGCAGATGGTCGACAAGGCGCTGGCGCGCATTCGTGAAGGCAACTTCGGTGAATGCATCCATTGCGGCAAAGAGATCAACGCGAAGCGCCTGGAGGCCGTGCCGTGGACCCGCCACTGCATCGAGTGCCAGGAGAAGATCGAGCAAGGACTGCTGGAAGAGGCTCCGCGGTAGAGGACATTGGTTGTGGGCAACGCCGCTGGCAAACCAGCGGCGTTCGTCTTTGTGGCGGGGATCACGCCATCTTCAAATCTCTCCCGGAGAAAACTCATCGACATAACACCAGGTCCAATGCTCTCCCGGCTCGATCGACCGGATGA
>WNFA01014355.1_pt1 | contig 13579 bp, 13 predicted proteins | sample 5400481 | NCBI WGS metagenome assembly WNFA01 (sample SAMN13153340, study PRJNA577476) | soil metagenome | isolation source: 120 cm saprolite under Douglas fir tree site 2 hole 1 replicate 2 | place: USA:California | collected 2015-04-18 | reverse complement strand
CGACGAGACCGTGACCGCTGTCGCGGCGTTCCAACGCCTCGAACTGGACGCCGCCGCCTGCAAACGGTTGCTCAGCACCACTGCGCGGCAGATAAAGTCGCTGCACAGCGCCCTGGCCGCCTGACCGGCGCTGTGGTCGACGACAGTCAGTCTGCGAGAATCGCGGTAAACGCAATCATCGTTTCCGGCGGCTCGTTGAACGCCTACTGGATTCCGCGCTTCTCAATGGATTGATTGCCGCATGGAGCTATCGCTGCGGGTTGCACGGCAAGCTCAGCGTTTCCCTGCACGAGGTAGCTGTTGCAAAGGAAAAATCGCTGCGCGTGCCGTTGACCATTGCATTCGCATCCGACTTTCACGCCGGACCCATCACCCATCCCCTGATTTTTTCCGAGCTCTTCGACAAGTTGGCCGATATTCGGCCGGATGTTCTCCTGCTCGGCGGGGATTTCGTGTCGTGCAAGGCGATATATGCCGACGCGCTCGCCGGCGGCCTGTCCCGTTGCCATCCGCCGTTGGGCAAATATGCAGTACTGGGTAATCATGATTTATGGGCCGACGAACGGCAGCTCACACAGCGGTTGGCGGCAGCGGGAGTGGAAATGCTCGTCAACAGGAATATCACGCTCCCCTCCCCCTTCGACTCCGTTTCGATCTGCGGGATCGACGATCCGTGGATTGGGAGCGCCGATGTGGCGCAGGCATTCAAGGACGCAAATCAGATCCGCATTTTCCTGACGCATTCGCCGGACGGACTGCTGTTGCTGGAAGATGAAACGTTCGACGTCGGATTTGCCGGCCACACGCATGGCGGTCAAATCGCTCTGCGCGACGGAACTCCGATCTTTGCCGCGCAGGGGCCCCTGAGCCGCACGTATTCGCGGGGCAGATTCGAAGTCAGGGGAAACGGCCCCCTGATCGTGAGCCGCGGCATCGGTTGCAGCAACTTGCCGATCCGAATGAACGCCGATCCGGAGCTGGTGATCTGCACGCTGCGTTAGGCAGATCCGCTCACCTCCGGCAGCCCGCTGCATGAACCCGCCATCACTGACGACTGTGCCCGGTCAACGAAGGTCTCTGCGAGCACGGTTGTTACTTTTTCATTCTCTTAACGCTATGGGTGCGATGCAACACCAGCAATATCAGCGGCTAGAGCGCTCGGTGCGGGCGGCGCCCTGATCGCCGTGTAGTAGTTTCCTGGTGACCTTGTCAATATGATATATAATATATTACACTTCATACACGGCTGGCGGCCCGTTGAGGGTCTGGGGGCGGACCACCGCCGATTGAGGTCAAATTTCACAAGCATAGAGATCAGCCGCCAGGTAGGCGTGACTTAGATCTCTCGGTCGACGAATCGGTGCACCAATTGCGACGCAACGTGATGTGGGAACGCCCCTTGAGAAATGGTTGGTATTCCAGACCGGGTCGACCGCGTCACCCGCAATCCCTCGGAACGGCCATTCAAGGCGCCTCCAACCACGAACCCTCCCGCCACGCATTGACTGGTTCCCCGCTTCGCTTCACAGACGCGATTTCCTACACGCCGGCAAACGGCGCTTTCAGCCTTTCCATGTTCAACCTCTGAGCTGATGGAACTCAATCAATGAACGAACCGAAGCTAAAAAGCATTTTTACGAGCACCGACTTTCAACAGCCGGAACGGACCGCGATCGAAAAGCCCGAACTGACGGACGGCTTCCATCTGGTCATCGATGCGTTGAAGTGCAACGACATCGATACGATCTTCGGCCTCGTGGGTATCCCGATCACCGACTTGGCAAGGCTTGCGCAAGCCGAGGGAATTCGATTCATTGGTTTCCGACATGAACAAAATGCGGGCAATGCCGCCGCAATCGCCGGGTACATGACGCAGAAGCCCGGCGTCTGCCTGACGGTGTCTGCACCCGGGTTTTTGAACGGCCTCACGGCACTGGCCAACGCGACCACCAACTGTTTCCCGATGATCCTGATCAGCGGTTCGAGCGAGCGCGAAATCGTCGATCTGCAGCAGGGCGACTATGAAGAAATGGATCAGCTGAACGCGGCTAAACCCTTTGCCAAAGCTGCGTACCGGGTCCTCAAAGCCGAGGATATTGGGATTGGCGTAGCCCGTGCCATCCGCGCCGCCGTGTCCGGTCGTCCGGGTGGCGTCTACCTGGATTTACCGGCGCAGCTGCTGGGACAATCGCTGGACGCGGTCCATGGCAGGAAGTCGCTGGTACGTGTGGTCGATCCCGTTCCGCGCCAAATTCCGTCGCCGGACGCGGTCCTTCGCGCCATCGATCTTCTCAAAGGCGCGAAGCGGCCCCTCATATTGCTCGGCAAAGGTGCGGCTTATGCGCAGGCGGACGCGGCAATTCGCGCGCTGGTCGAAACCTCCGGCATCCCCTACTTGCCGATGTCGATGGCAAAGGGTCTGCTGCCCGACAACCATCCGCAATCCGCCGCAGCGGCCCGCTCGTTTGTCCTAGCCGAGGCCGATGTCGTCCTGCTCATCGGTGCCCGCCTCAACTGGCTGCTGGCGCATGGCAAGGGGAAAACCTGGGGCGCGCCGAAGAAATTCATCCAGATCGACATCGCCCCAACTGAAATCGACAGCAACGTGGCTATCGCCGCTCCCGTGATCGGTGACATCGGGTCCTGCGTTTCGGCGCTCCTCGCCGGGATCAATTCCGGCTTCAGCAAGCCGAGCGCCGATTGGACCGCATCCATCCAAGCGCGCAAGGATAAGAACCTCGCGAAGATGGCGACCATGCTCGAGCGAAACACCACGCCGATGAACTTTCACGGCGCACTGCGGGCAATCCGCGACGTGCTGAAGACGAGACCCGATATCAACGTGGTCAACGAGGGCGCGAATACCCTCGATTTCGCCCGCAGCATCGTCGACATGTACGAGCCGCGAAAGCGGTTCGACTCCGGTACCTGGGGCATCATGGGCATTGGCATGGGTTATGCCATCGGCGCCGCCGTCACGAGCGGCCTGCCCGTGGTCGCCATCGAAGGTGACAGTGCATTCGGGTTCAGCGGCATGGAACTAGAAACCATCTGCCGCTATCAGCTGCCGGTGGTCACGATCGTCTTCAACAACAACGGCGTCTACCGTGGGACCGATGTGAATCCGACCGGCGGCGCCGATGTCGCACCCACCGTTTTCGTCAAAGGCGCTCGCTACGACAAGATGATCGAAGCGTTCGGAGGTATCGGCTATCACGCTACCTCGCCCGCCGAACTCTCGAAGTCCCTGCTCGAAGCGATCGCGGCGGGCAAACCGGCACTCATCAATGCCGTGATCGACGAAGCAGCAGGTACGGAGAGCGGACGGTTGACCAATTTGAACCCGGCAAGCTCTGCGACCAAGAAGTAACTTTTAAACAATCAGCATCGAGGTATTCAAGTTATGACCAAGCCACTAGACGGTGTACGCATCATCGATTTCACGCACGTGCAAGCCGGGCCGGCATGCACGCAATTGCTCGGATTTTACGGTGCTGATGTCATCAAGGTTGAGCGCCCCGGATCGGGCGACGTTACCCGCTCCCAGTTACGCGACCTCCCCGGCGCCGACGCGCTCTATTTCACCATGCTCAACGGCAACAAACGGTCATTGACTCTCGACACGAAGACCCCGGAGGGCAAAGAAGTGTTGGAAGCGATGATCAAGACCTCGGATGTGTTGGTCGAAAACTTCGGTCCCGGAGCGCTGGATCGAATGGGCTTCAGCTGGGAGCGCATCCAGGAACTGAATCCCAAGCTGATCATGGCCTCCGTCAAGGGCTTCAGCGAAGGCCACTCGTACGAAGATCTGAAGGTTTATGAAAATGTTGCGCAGTGCGCCGGCGGCGCCGCATCCACCACCGGGTTCTGGGACGGCCCTCCCACCGTTTCCGCCGCTGCATTGGGCGACAGCAACACCGGCATGCACCTCGCCATCGGTATTTTGACCGCGTTGATGCAGCGTCAAAAGACCGGCAAGGGGCAGAAGGTTTCCTGCTCGATGCAAGATGCGGTGCTGAATTTGTGCCGCGTGAAGCTGCGCGATCAGCAGCGCTTGGACAAAATCGGCTACCTCGAGGAATACCCGCAATACCCGCATGGCAGTTTCACCGATGTCGTGCCCCGCGGCGGCAATGCCGGCGGCGGCGGACAGCCCGGCTGGGTCTTGAAATGTAAGGGTTGGGAAACCGATCCGAACGCCTACATCTACTTCACCATTCAAGGCCATGCGTGGGAGCCGATCACCAGAGCCATCGGCAAACCCGAGTGGGCCAAAGATCCCGCCTACATGACGCCCGAAGCGCGTCAGGATAAGATTTTCGATATCTTCAAGACGATCGAGGAGTGGCTCGAGAACAAGACCAAGTACGAAGCGGTCGACATTCTGCGCAAGTACGACATTCCATGCGCGCCGGTTTTCTCCATGAAGGAATTGGCGGAATCCCCCGACCTGCGCAAGAGCGGCTCGATCGTGGAAGTCGACCACAAGGTTCGCGGTAAGTACCTGACGATCGGCAGCCCGATCAAGTTCTCTGACTTGGAGATCGAAGTGAAGCCCTCGCCCGTACTGGGCGAGCACACCGATGAAGTTCTGCGCGATCTCGGTTATGGAAAGGAAGATATTGCCAGGTTGCACGCGGCAAAAGCCGTCTGAGCAACCTTCGACGAATGTCCCGGCAAGGGGCGCCCGGATGGGCGCCTCTTTTTCGCCGCTTGTTGGGAGTCCTGACCCCCCATGAATACACAACTGGATCTGGCGCAATTATTCAACGTGCTCGGTGACGCCGTGATCGTGGCCGACACCAATGGAAACATCGTCGGCTGGAATGCGGCTGCCAGCCGAATTTTTGGCTTCAGCGAGGCTGAAGCCTTGGGCAGCAGCTTGACGTTGATCATCCCAGAGCGGCTGCGTCATCGCCACAACGTTGGTTTCGACAAGTCCATGGAGACGGGAACGACGCGCTATGGATCTCAATTGTTGAAGGTGCCTGCGATTCACAAGGACGGACGAAACTTGTCGATCGCGTTCAGCGTGGCCATGCTGTTCGACGAAAACCAGAAAGTGACCGGCGTTGCGGCCGTGATTCGCGACGAAACGGCACGATGGCTCGAAGAGCGAGAGCTGAAGCGGCGTCTCGCCTCCTACGAAGCGGGATGAATTCGAAGGACCGACGCTCGATATCGAGCAGCCGCGTCGAGGGTTCCGTCACGCAGACTCTCCAGCACGTATCGACCCTCTCACTTTGAAACCTCGAGAATCTTTGCGATTCGCGTTTCGGCATCTGTTCGCACTCGAAATTCCACGCGCCGTGATCGTGCCGGATCTTCCACGCCGCTCGCATCAAATACCGGATGTGATGAGGATAGTCCATTGGCGGTCAAATACTGTCTCAGCCAGCCGCGCTCGCCGCTGACCTCCGGAAGGCCAAGAGCGAAGACTAGAGCGGATCGCGTACGAGCCTGCGAAAGCTCCATATTTCGGAAATACGCGTCTTCCGGCGTCGTTACGCCGGTCCAATCGGACGATGTGTGGCCTTCGATGCGCACCTCGCCAATGGACGCTCTGTACTTCGGGGAAGTGAGGATGCGAACATACCGTGGAAAGAAGTCGCCCAGGATCGCACGGAATTCCGGCTTCAGATCGCTGCTTCCCTCTGCGAAAAGCACCTCCGGCTCGGTAAACCGGATCGCGAGATCGTCCTTGATCAGCTGCGCTTTCCAACGTTGCAGATCGCCCTTGAATTCCGAATTCAGGGCGTTGAATAGAGCGTCCTTGATTTCGGTGTATGCAACTGCGACCTCCTTGACTCGGTAGGCGTCCGCCTCGACGCGTATCATGTATGTCACGGCAATCAGCAGGAACATGACCATGAGGCCGGTCATCAGATCACTCAGTGGAATCCAGTGAGTCTCCTCCCCATGACCCGCGTCGAACTCCAGTTCATTGCCGGCCAATTTATCTCTCACTGTTTGCATGGCGCTTCCTCCTGAGCATTATCAAAGAGCCATGAGCTGCGTTTTTTTGGTGTCCTCAGTTTCCTGGCGAATACGGCCGTTGAGCTCCCTATTAGCCGTCTCGATCGTCGTCTTCAGAAGCGCGTTAACTTCTGTCAGCAGGTCGGCGAGACTCCATAACGAGGAATAAAGTTGCTGCGAGTGCGCCTTATTGCCGACCAACAGGTCACGCAACGACTCCGCGGTAGTCGTAAAGACGGTCGATTTGTCGACCAAGTCGGCGTAGCGCAGAGACGACTCTGTCATTGATTTTCGCGTCATCGTTTCCTGTTCGAGGAGGGCATTCAGCTGTTGCTCGTACTGCTTCTGCCAAACCACCAGTTTCTCTACCGCAGCATTTAGGTTTTTGAAATTTTCGCCGAATTGATCGTTAAGTTTTACGTTGAAGTCCCTTATGACTTCGGAAAGAGCTTGAATCAGCGCCTTTGAGTTAGCCTCCGCCACTTTCTCGGCGAAATGCTCATATGACTGGTTTAGACGATCGAGACGGTCATTGGCTTCCGTGCGCAGAAGCTTCACTTGACCGAGCAATGTTGAGTCGTCGGTCCCCGCGATGGATCGGTTGAGCCGGCCGAGCTGCGCTGCCAAATCGTCGACAGTCGCCCCTGCCGTCATGCCGTCTTTCTTGATGTCGCTGGGATTAAAGTCTAAAAGGCCCCACGCGATACCGCAGAAGCAGAAGAAGATTCCAAATGTGGTCAGCAGCGTCGGTCCGAGCGACGCCGACTTGCGAGTCCACCGAACGTGCAAGGCAACGGCGATGAGTGAAATGCACACAATCGCCGATTGAGTAAAGACACCGAGACTTCCGAAAAGACGGACCATGCACCCTCCAGGTTGTCCGCTTCCTTCCCTGAAGTATTGAGATGCCGTAATTTTAGCCTTAGGGCCTAAAACTCTAAATAAGGTTAAAACCTGAGGGTCTCGACACTGATTCGGTCATGCTTTCGCCTCTGCGTCGCGCTTGCGGAAGGCGGCTTCTCCGGCGTCGGACACCTCGACCCACTTCCGGTCAGGCGATGCCTCGGCGTCGTAGTTGTCGTGCCAGTTCCACCACTTGTACGGCGGGGTTTGGGGGTAACCCTTCGGCGAGTCCTCCCAAGTCTCCTGCCGGCCGAGCGGCGTGATGTCGAGGTAGCTCCAGGTGGTCCCTATCGCCTCGTCGCCGCGGTTGTTGATGAAGCCTGTGCGGAACACCCGCTCGCCGTCACGGAAGAACACGTTGTGGCCGTGCCATTCATCGACGCCGAAGTCCGCGTCGAAGCTGTCGGTGATGGTGTACCAGGGCATCTCCCAGCCCATCCGCGCCTTCAGGCGCGCGATGTCCGCCTGCGGCGCCCTTGAGACGTACGCGAGGGTGCTGTCGCGAGCGTTCAGATGGGCCAGGTGCGCGACCTGATCGGCGCCCAAGGAGCAGCCGCGGCAGGCGTGCTCCGGCCAGCCGAACACCCCGGGCTCGAAGAAGGCGCGGTAGACGATCAACTGCCGGCGGCCCTCGAACAGGTCGAGCAGGCTAACCTTGCCCTGGGCCCCCTCGAATTGGTACGCCTTCTCGACGGCCATCCACGGCATCCGCCGGCGTTCGGCGGCCAGGGCGTCGCGGGCCCGCATCAGGGCCTTTTCCTTCACGAGCATCTCCTGGCGCGCAGCCTCCCAGGCCTCTGGCGACACGATCGGGGGTGTATTCATTGCGAGCTGCCCTCCCTCGCGGGTGCCGATGTCGGACGTGGTTTGTGTCGTCATCATCTTTTCTCCCTTCGTAAAATTTTGGTCTTTCATTGTGTCCTCGATTTTCTTTTCCATGAGCGGCTCTTTTAGAGAGCCACGCTCTCGACACTCCTTGCCACGGCTCTTCTCGAACAGGTCGCGGAGCAGTTATTGATCGGTCGGCGAGAGTGTGATGATAAAGGGGTGTGTCACGATTCTCGTCAAAGTCAGTGCCCCGATCATAAGGTCTCCTTGCGTTTCGTTTGTCATGACGCGTTGCGGGTGATCTCATGAGACTGTCGCGTGCCAGACGAGGCGTCATGAGCGCGATATCGCCTTCATTGCATATATGCCTCGGCGCGAATCTTCCCAGTGGTAAAGCTCGCGCTGCCTACGCTCCAGATCTGCCGCGCATTGACCCATGCATACTCCTTGGAGGCGGTGGAGAGACGGATGTTCGCAAAAATATCGAATATCGGCTCGCCGTTTCGCGGCGCCACCTGGCCATCGCCAGACAGGGCGATCCGATGGCCGTCGTCGGTCTCGATGATCAGGTGTAGGTCAAGGTCGATGCGACCATCAGCACGCATTCGCAGATAATCGAAGCCGCGCGCCCGTCCCGAAAGACGGCCCTTGCCTCGTCCTTCAATCGCTAGGTCGAAGCGGGCTCCTTGCAGTGGAGCCGATTCCTTACCGGCAAGAATGGCATCCATGCTCACGCCGTAATCTGTTACACCCGTTAAATCGAACTCGTATTCGTAAATTTTCTCGCCCCTCATAACTGTCCTCCTTTGCGTGTGTGGATCACACCATTATGCTCCCGTTTAAGCACCGAATGAATGATCAAAGATTCGTCCTTACCGGCTATTTCATATCGCCGCCAATCGCCAGTTTGTCATCGACGGGAATCACTGCCACCGCGAACGGAGTGCCAGCGTCGTCTGTGAGCTGAGGAAGCGGTGAGCCAAAGGGATTGCCACCAACCATTGCGTTGTCATAGTAAGGCGCGAAAATCATCACATGTGGATGCCAGTGCCCGATCCCGGGGGCAAGATTCTGACGGGCGGACCACATATATGCGAAGCTCACTTGATCTCTTTTGGGCAGTTCGCCTCGGGTGTATGCCACAGCCACCCGTTCGGCGATCTCATTGGGGTTCCTGCCCTCTAATCCCAGTTTCGTTCGCAGCTCGTAATACGGCATAACAGTCCGCGCGGCGACCGCTGTGAAGCAGATCGGGGCGCGCACCGTTGGGTCATAAACCAGGTCGCGGAACTGCACAGGAGTATAGGTGGGAGCGGAGAACCCTCGCATGACCATGCAAACCGAACCATTGTCTCCCTGCTGTGCGACCTCGAATCCGGATCTCGTGAGGACTTTAATGGTCGCGTGGTCCGAGATATTCGCCGGCGCGGCTGTCTTGGCAAGTGCGACTTCGTCCGCCCGTGGCATTAGGTACTGCTCGATTGGAGGGTACTTGGGGGCTTGTGCCGGAGCGGTGGCGACGGCTATGCCTATCAGTAGCGTTATGAACATCGGTGTCGATCTCTTCATGATTTTTTCCTTTCTCGATCTTTCAGGCGGCGCTGGACGAGTTCGTCCTTCTGGCCTTACGTTGTGTCCTCGGTCTCCTTCCATCCGAGGCTCTTTTAGAGAGCCTCGCTCTCCGGGACGAAAACTGCGTTCTGGCGTTCGAGGGCCTTGGCCACGCCGTTTCGCCAGCCCTCGGCAATGGTCGGCAATGGATTGGGACACAGGATCAGGGAAAATCTCCTCTTCGCCTTTTTCCACGCCATCGAAGATGCCCACCGCGACGGACTCGGGCGAGGCCTTCGGGAAATCGACACTTCGGGGCACATCGGTATCGACAGGTCCCGTCAAGATGGCATGAACCGTCACGCCTTGGCCGGCCAAGAGCGCCCGCAACGACTGACTCATGCTGAGCACGGCGGCCTTCGAAATGGAATAACCGGGTATGATCGGCAGGGCCGCAAGCGCCGACGTTGAAATGTTATTGACGATGGCCCCCTTCGATCGTTTCAACAGCGGCAAGAACGCGCGAGTCACATTCAGGGGTCCGAACAAGTTGACCGCCAGATGCTGTTCGATCACCTCGGGCTTGCTCAGATCGTCGTAAATGGCGATACCGGCGTTGTTGATGAGGACGTCGAGACTATCAACCTGCCCGACAGCCCGCTGGAGCTGCGCAGCGTCGGTCACGTCGAGGGTTAAGGGCGTCACGCGTTTGTCAGAGTGTTGCCATGGGCCGCGAGTGCCGGCATAGACTTTCTGTGCTCCGCGTCTGAGTGCTTCTTCGACGAGTGCCAGGCCGATGCCACGGTTGGCGCCGGTGATCAAAACTGTCCTATTTTCAATGTTCATACGACCCTCCCTGTACCGAACTTTGGCGAGGCGTGATCGCTTGGCGCCTCTATATGGATGACGGGCGAGGTGGGTTGATTTCTACAGGCGATGAAGGAAAAATTAGCCTCGCCTTTGGAGCAGGAACTCTTTCACGACTCGCGGGCTACGCGCTCGATGGCCCGGTGAGTATCCTCCTCATTGGTCCCACTCACCCTGTGAACCCGCGCCGTTTGGCTTCAGGCGCGAGCGGCCGGACTTCAACTGCGCCAAGCGATACTCCCGGACATCGCGCAGCCCATTCAAGGGCTGCGTCAATGGAAGGAAGTTCCAGGATTATGAATCCTGCCAATTGCTCCTTGGTGTCTGCGTATGGGCCATCCTGCACGTGGCGCTTCCCATCCCTCAGACGCACTGTGGTTGCTGTCTCGGCCACCTCAAGTGGGTCGCCAGCCACGTAGACGTTGGCTTCGACGAGCGCCTTGTAGTAAGCCCGCCAAGCGCCGAGATGAGGGTCGTTATGGTGATTCTTCCGGATGGCAAACTGTTCCGGCGAATCATAGATCAGCAGAGCAAATTGCATCAGTTTTCTCCTTTGGCGCCGCTCTCGTCGGCCCTTACCGGCCGCCTATCTGTATGACGGGCGAGAATTGCTCCATTCGACAGACTCCAGGGAATCTGCAGGAAGTTCAAGCGGCGTAACTCGAGACCATAAACCACGCAAAACCAACGACGCACTCTCCCCTTGCACTTGAGAGCTTCACTTAGCCTTGATGGCGAGCTTATCGTCCACAGGGATTACCACCACCGCGAACGGTGTTCCGGCGTCGTCGGTTACGAGGGGGAGGGGTGCGCCGAACGGGTTATTGCCAAGCATGTAGTTCTCATAGTTCGGACTGAAGACCATCATGTGCGGATGCCAGTGGCCAACTCCGCCGCCCAGGTTCTGGTCGGCCGACCACATATAGGCGAAGCTAACCTCCTTTCTCTCGGGCAGCTCGCCTTTTGCATACGCCGCTTGAACGCCCGCGGCAATCTGCTCCGGTCCTTTGCCTTCCATTCCTAGTCTCGTGCGCAACTCGTAGAAAGGCATTACGGTTCTCGCCGCGCTCGGGTCGAAGCAGATCGGCGCGCGGAGGGCTGAGTCGTAGACGAGATCACGAAGCTGTGGGGGAGTATAGGTCGGTGCGGCGAAGCCGCGCATGACCATGCAGACAAAGCCGCTCGTTCCTTCATGGGCCACTTGGTAGCCCGAAGGCGTCAGCAACTTGATGGTTGCACGGTCGGATACGTTAGGCGGCGCAGCACTTTTCGCTAAGGCCGTCTCCGCGTCGGCCGCCATCAGGTACTCGCCGATCGGAGGTGTTTATGATCCTGGGCGCGGAGCGGGGCTCCGCTCAAGGCTGCAAATAGAAACATTGCTGTAACAATCGATATCTTCATTTCCATCTCCTCTCAATTTATGGCTAGTTCCTTTTCTTTGCGAGACAGCTTCACAGCCAATGCCGACCGCCCGCCGGTAGAATACGCACATCGCTCACTTCCCGACTGGCCAGCTCGACCGCTAAGCGGCCTCTATATGGGTGACGGCTGAGGAGGGGTGATTTCTACATCAGCAAAAGAAGAGTTAGCCACGCTTCTGGAGAAGGAACTCTCTCACTGCAGGGTCTTCCGCCAAGCCGATTGCCCGGTCATAAGCATCGGAAGCTTCAGCAGTTTTTCCCAGGCTCAATATCATCCAGAAGTTCCAGCCCCGCTTCAGGTCCATTCGCTTCAGCGACCGTGGCTGCGTATCCGGTTCGGGTGCCCACCGCCGGGGAGATTCGGACCAGTTGTTCATAGAAGCGTGCGACTGCCGGCCACTCTGTTCGTCCAGTGCGCACGCGCTCGCAATGTACGGACTGAATGGCTGCTTCGAGTTGAAATCGGCCGATGCGACCCTGCTGAAAAGCTTCGGCCAAATGACGCTCCGCCTCTTCTATTGAAGGAAGCGACCACTGCTTCGGATCCTGCTCGGAAAGCGGGATGTAATCGCGACCGGGCCCCCGTCGTGCTGCGCGTCTGGATTCGCAGTACAACATGAGTGCAAGCAAACCTCGCACCTCGGGCTCGTCGGTGATGAGTTGCAGAAGCACACGCGCGAGCCAGATCGCTTCCTCCGCAAGATCGCGACCACGCTGGTCGATGCCTGCCATGTCGTCCCAGCCGATGCCGAAGGCGGCGTAAATCGCTTCCAGCACCGCATCGAGTCGCGTGGGCAGCTCGCGCTTGTCAGGAATCTCGAACCGAATGCCGCCGTCGCGAATCTTGATCTTCGCGCGGACCAGTCGTTGACCCATAGTCTTCGGTGAGATGAGGAATGCACCGGCGATGCGCCCCGCATCCAGCCCGAGGACGGTCTGGAGCATCAGCGGCGTGTGCATGGCCGGATCGATCGCCGGATGAGCGCACACGAACAGCAATTTGAGCCGCTCATCCGGGAACTCGGTGGCCCAATTCATCTCCGTGGACTCCCTCGTAAGCGCAAGGAGCGTCGGCTCGCTCTCCGAGACCACTCGTTGGTGGCGAATGAGATCGATGATCGAATTCCGCGCCGCTGTTAGCAGCCAAGCCTCTGGATTCTGCGGAAGGCCATCCAGCGGCCACACCCTCAGCGCCTTGAGCAACGCCTCGCTCAGCGCGTCCTCCGCGGCAGCAACATCGTGCGTATTCGCGGAAAGATAGGCTACCAGCCGACCGTACGACTCGCGCGCTACGCGCTCGATGGTCCGCTGAGTCTCCTCCAGGGTACCGCCGTTCATCTCACTCTCTCACGATCCTGTCCTTCATGGCCGGCGCGAGTGGCCGCACCTCCACGGCTCCGATCGAAGCTGCGGGGCACCGCGCTGCCCAATCGAGCGCCACATCAAGTGAGGGTAGCTCCAGGATCGTGAACCCTCCCAGTTGCTCCTTTGTGTCTGCGTAGGGTCCGTCCTGTACGTATCGCCTTCCGTCCTTGATCCGCACAGTCGTTCCCGTCTCCGGCACCTGCAATGGGTCGCCGCCGACATAGATCCCCGCCTCTTCCATGGCTTTGTAATAGGCCCGCCATGCGGCGATGTAGGAATCGCTCCCGTCATTGCTCCGGATCGCAAACCCTTCCGGTGATTCGTAAATGAGCAGAGCAAATTGCATCCGTTTTCTCCTTCTCGATCAATTGTCGGTCTTACGCCTAAACGTATGACGGGCGAGAATTGCTCAATTCGACAAACGTTCATGGAGTCTGCATGGAATTTCAGGTGACGTACTTACTACGACAACTCGATGGTGGGACGCAACCCGTTCCGGGAGGCGCTCTTGACCGGCAGTGGGAACCCGTCATCGACGCGATCGAAGCTATAAGGTCAGTCGCTGTCATGACAGAACGCGCTCCTCGATCCAGTCAACGTACAGCAGGCGCTCCGCAAAGAGCCAGGCCCCGTCCTGCTTAACGAATGTGTCGGAGTAGCGGAGCGCA
>WNFA01003765.1_pt1 | contig 13579 bp, 10 predicted proteins | sample 5400481 | NCBI WGS metagenome assembly WNFA01 (sample SAMN13153340, study PRJNA577476) | soil metagenome | isolation source: 120 cm saprolite under Douglas fir tree site 2 hole 1 replicate 2 | place: USA:California | collected 2015-04-18 | reverse complement strand
GCGTTATACCCATCAGCCCATGCGTTCGGATGGGGCGATGCCAGGGGTTCTGTGGTGGACTCGACGACCAGGTCAACGTAAAACCTGGTTGATGACCTGGTACCAAGGCTAGCTATCTCGGCCATGGACGACTAGATCTACCTGGACGAGCGGTATCTGTCCATCCGCTGGCGCAGCGTCCCACAGATCCTGTACGCGGAATGGAAGGGCTACGCCACGAGTGCCGAATTTCGAGCTGCTTTGCTGAAGCGCGGCCAGGCGATCCGCGAGCACCACGTGGTCGGCTAGGTCAGTGACGCGCGCAAAGCGAAAGTGTTCGTCACCGAGGATCTGCAATGGGTCTCGGAGGTCTGGCTACCCCAAGTCGTGAAGGCGGGTTTGAAACGAATGGCGATGGAGTGGATGATCGCGAACGACACTCTCTGTAACAGCCAGGGCTACGCGACCAAGAAGACCCCGCCGCAGCTCGGTATCCTGTGTGGTTTTCCGTAACGCTGGCGTCAAAACCTGATCGGATGGCCGAGGACCTGCTCGGCTCTGCGTCGAGTCTCGGGGGTCGTCTCTCGCGCGACAGCAGTCTCCAGAGCCTGAACCAGTGTCGCGTTCCGGGGCGCCTCTTGCTCGATCAGGTCGATGAGCTCGTTGGGCATCTCTTCGAGGATCGCCGCACCGAGGAAACCGACCACCCGCCACTCGTCGCCGGCCACTCGAAGCGTTTCCACACACGACCCCGAACGCCCAGCTCGCCCACTGCGTTTCGGTCCGGGCCATCCGCAACCAGCCGCGCACCAGCGTCCTTCTGTCGATGAGTTCGTAGAGGCGCCGCGACCCTACCAGTAACTCGAGTGTTTCAGCGACCCGCTCGTCGCCGCGAGCGGCGCGAGCAACCCTGGCCGGCCAACCCTCGCATCTCATCAGCGCGGCCAATGGCCCGAGTGAAAGATTGACCGCCAGCCGTGGCGGAGGGGCAGGGATTTGAACCCTGGATGGGCTTGCACCCATAACGGTTTTCAAGACCGTCGCCATCAACCGGACTCGGCCACCCCTCCGAGGGCAGCAAGGATTCTAGGAGGCGGGGCGTGAGCCGATGGTTTCCAGGCCGCCCATGTACGGCCGCAGCACCTCAGGCACGGTGATCGTCCCGTCCGCGCGTTGATACGTCTCGATGATCGCGTCGATCGTTCGCGTCAGCGCCAATCCGCTGCCGTTGATCGTGTGGACGAAGCGGGGCGGCGCGCCCCGAGCCGGGCGGTAGCGCATGTTCGCGCGCATAGCCTGGAAGTCGTTGAAGATCGAGCAGGACGAAACCTCGAGGTAGCGCCCCAAGCCGGGGCACCATGCATTCAGGTCGTACTTCTTGTACTGCGCGAAGCCCATGTCGCCCGTGCACATCACCATCACCTGGTAGTGCAGTCCGAGACGCCGGAGGATGTCCTCGGCATCGGCGGTGAGCTTTTCGAACTCCTCCATCGAAGTCTCCGCCGCCGTGACTTTGACCATCTCGACCTTCGAGAACTGGTGCAGTCGGATGAAGCCCCGAGTGTCCTTCCCCGCCGCCCCCGCCTCGGAGCGAAAACAGGGCGTGTAAGCGGTGTACTTCAGGGGCAAGCGGTCGGAGTCGAGGATCTCCTCACGGTGGAAATTCGTAAGCGGAACCTCTGATGTCGGAATCAACCAGAGGTCGTGGCCTTCGACCCGAAACGCGTCCGCCCCGAACTTGGGGAGGTTGGCCGTACCAGTCATCGAGGCGCTGTTGACGAGCAACGGCGCCCATACCTCCGTATATCCGTGCTCACGCGTGTGAACGTCGAGCATGAATTGCGCCAGGGCGCGTTCCAGTAGGGCGCCCTGCCCGAGGAGGAAGGCGAATCGAGAGCCGGCGACTCGCGCCGCGCGCTCGAAGTCCATTATGCCGAGCGCTTCCCCGAGGTCGAAATGCGTGCGCGCGGGGAAACCCAGATCGACCTTAGCTCCCCAGTCGCGGAGGACGACGTTGTCCTGCTCTCCCTTCCCAACGGGCACAGAGGCATCGAACAGGTTCGGGACTTGCAGCAAGAGCTCGTCGAGTCGATGCTTCGCCGCTTCGGCCTCGATCAGTTCTATCTTGCTGCGCTCGCCCATCTCGCGTAGCCTGTCCTTCAGCTCCGGGTCGCGGCTCTGCGCGAACTCCTTCGACAGGCGGTTCTGCTGGGCCTTTATTGTCTCGGCCTCATAGAGATGGAGGCGCCACACCTCATCCAGCTTCAGGATCTGATCGATCGGCGCCGGCTCGCCCTTCAACTCGGCAGCGCGGCGCACCCGGTCTGGATCCTTGCGGATCAGCTCGAGAGGCAGCATCTCTAGGACTCGGCCTTCATGACCGGAAACAGGATCACATCGCGGATGGACGGCTGGTCGGTCAGCAGCATGATGAGCCGGTCGATCCCAACTCCAAGTCCGCCGCACGGCGGCAGGCCGTACTCGACTGCGCGCAGGAAATCCTCGTCCATCGGGTGCGCTTCGACATCCCCCGCCGCCCGCTGCGCCGCCTGGGCTTCGAAGCGTTGCCGCTGGTCGATGGGATCGGTCAGCTCCGTGAATGCATTCGCATACTCGCGGCCGAGGATTACGAGCTCGAAACGCTCGACGAACCGCGGGTCGTCATCGCGCGGCCTCGCCAGTGGTGAGACCTCGATCGGGTAGTCCATCACGAATGTCGGCTCGCGAAGCATTGCTTGCACGTGCTCCTCGAAAAGATCGTTGAGCTCTTTGCCCGCCGCCTGCTTGCCGGTGTGCTCGAGCACCAGGTCGGCCATGCGCGCGCGCCGGAAAGGAGGTGCGAGGCTAATCTCCTCACCCTGGTACGTGACTTGGGATGTGCGCCCCGCGGCCGCCGTCGAGGCGACGATCATTTCTTCCACCAGCCTCATGACATCGTTGTAATCCGCATACGCCTCGTAGCACTCGAGCATCGTGAACTCGGGGTTGTGCCGCGGCGACAATCCCTCGTTGCGAAAAACCCGTCCGATCTCGTACACGCGCTCGAAACCGCCGACCAGCAACCGCTTCAGGTGCAGCTCCAGCGCGATGCGCAGGTAGAGGTCGCGGTTGAGTGCCTCGTGATGGGTTACGAACGGCCGCGCGTGACCACCGCCCGGGACCTCCTGGAGCACCGGCGTCTCCACCTCCAGGAACCCCCGACCATCCAACAAGGCCCGAAGCGACGCGATGATCTTCGTCCGCGCGCGAAACACTTCGCGGACCTCTGGGTTTGCGATCAGGTCCACGTATCGCTGGCGGTAGCGGATCTCGACGTCCTTGAGCCCATGCCACTTCTCGGGCAGCGGGCGCAGGGACTTGGTCAGCAGCTGGAACGAGTGGATCTCGAGCGTCACCTCGCCCCGACGCGTGCGAAAGATGGGACCCTTGACGCCGATCAGGTCACCCGCGTCGAGGTCGGCGAACAGGTCGAAGTCACGCTCGCCGAGAATGTCGCGACTCGCAAACAGCTGGATGCGTCCGGCCTGGTCCTTCAGGTCTGCGAACGCCGATCCGCCCATCAAACGCTTAACCATCAAACGGCCGGCAACGGCGACTTGCTCGGTGCGCTCACCGTCGCCGAGGAGCGCGCGCGCCTCGGCTGTCGAGTGCGTCGGCTTGAACCCGCGCGAATACGGGTCGACCCCGGCCGCACGCAGCCGTTCGAGCTTCTTCCGGCGGTCGCGAATTACCTCCGGCTCGTCTGCGTCAGTCACGTTCCGAGAAAGACTAAGGGACGAGGGCGAATGCTAGAGGCTCAGCTCTTTGTCCTCGGCCGCCGGAAACGCGACCACGTCCGTGCCCCCGGCCTGGCGATGGTTGCCCAGCGCCTCCTCGATGAGCGCGTCGATGTCGCTGTCGGAATGGGCCGGATCATGATGGAAGAACGCCAACTGCTGGACGCCCGCTTGCTCCGCCAACGAGAGCGCTTCTTCGTAGGTCGAATGTCCAAAGCCCGCGTGCGTCTTGTATTCGTCGCGACTGTATTGCGCGTCGTGGACGAGGAGGTCGGCGTCCTGGCACCAATTGGCCAGGTCCTTGAGGGTCCCGTTCTCATTGGCGGCGAACATGGCGATCTCGTTGTCGGTCGCAAACGCAAAACGCGTCGAGCCCTCGTCGATTCGATACCCAAAGGTGGGGATGGGATGCATCAAGAGATGCGGTGTGATGCGCAGCCCGCCCACCTCGAATGTCTCTCCGGGATTCCTCTCGATGAACTCCATCTCAGCCGGCATGTGGTCGAGACGCACAGGAAAGTACGCGGGGTCCATCTGGTCGGCGAACGCCGCCTGCAAAGACTTGGCCGAACCCGCCGGGCCGACGATCGTGAGGTGCGTCCCCGGTACGAATGCGGGTGGGAAGAAGGGAAATCCCTGGATGTGGTCGAGGTGTGTGTGTGTGATCAGGAGGTGCGCCTGCAGCGGCTCGGACGGCCCGAACCCGCCACCGAGCTCGGCGATGCCTGAGCCGGAGTCGATGATGATCAGGTTGTTGTCCTTGTCACGGACCTCGAGGCAGGTCGTGTTCCCGCCATATCGCAGAGTCCTCTTGCCTGGGGTCGGCCTGGTGCCGCGAGTGCCCCAGAACTTGACCCTCATCGAGGCGCCGTGACCTGGTAGACCTGCTTGGCGACGAAAATGTCGAGCAGGTCTCGGTCCAGCTTGCTGTCGCCGGCTTCGTCTTCGAGGATGTCGAGCGCCACATCTCGTGGCACCGCGCGCTTATACGGGCGGTCCTGAGCGGTGAGGGCGTCGTAGATGTCCGAGATCGTCATCATCTTCGCCTGCAGCGGGATCTGCTCGGAGGTCAGCCCGCGCGGGTAGCCAGACCCGTCGAGCTTTTCGTGGTGCCCGTAAGCGATCTCGGGGATGCCCCGCATCACCGACGTCCAGGGGATCTTGGTCAGGAAATGGAAGCTGTGGGTCACGTGCGCCTCCATCTCGAGACGCTCCTGTGGGTCGAGTGTTCCCTTCCGGATGGAGAGGAAGCGGAATTCCTGGGGGTCGAGCATCGGGTGCGGCCGGCCAGCCATGTCTTGGTACGTCTGCTGCGAGAGGACCTCCAGCATCGAGGCCTTGTCCTCGGGCATCACCGTCGGCTCGTTGGCGGCGACGATGCCCTCGATCCACGTGCGCAGGCGCTGCAGCTCCTCCTCGAGCTGCCGGTCGATCTCCGCCAGGGCGCCATCGGCTCCTGCGCCTTTGCGCATCGCTTCCAGCTTGTCGGTCGCGTACTTGAGCTGCACCGAACGCTCAACGAAGTCGAAGCGGGCCTGGATCACTTCGAGTTGGCCCGGCATCAGCTTTTTGGCCTTGACGAGGATGTGCTCCCTCACGCCGACCTTGCCGAAGTCGTGGAGCAGGCACGCATAGCGCAGCTCCTTGAACTGGTCATCGGTCAGGTACACGTCCCGATACTTGCCGGTTCCGATTTCCGTGACCGCATGGGCGAGAGCGGTCGTCAGCGCCTCGACGCGACCCGAGTGACCAGCCGTGCTGGGATCTCGTTGCTCGATGGCGGTCACGCTTGCCTGCACGAAGCCGTCGAAAAGCGACTGGATCGAATCGAGCAGGCTCTTGTTGTCGAGCGCAACCGCGGCCTGGCTGGCGATGGACTCGATCATCTCGAGGTCCTCGGGTCGAAAGCTCACGACCTCGGTCGGAACGTTGGCGACGGTCAGCTTGGTTTCATACCGGCGCTTGGCGTTGATCAGCTGGACCGCGCCGACCACCTCGTTGTTGTAGTTGCGCATCGGCACGGTCAGCATCGACTTCGTCCGGTAGCCGAACTGCTGGTCGAAGTTCCGGCCGCCCTGCGGCTTGCCGGGCGGGGGATTGTACGCGTCGTCGTAGATCTGACTCCAGCCGACCGTGACGGTGTAGCCGACCACGCTCTTCTCATCGACTGGCACCGTGAACGCCTGGTACGTATTGCCGATCGAGCTGTTCTGACTCGAGGCCAGGAACAGCTGAGGCGACCCGACCTCGCTCAGCGTCTTGCGCCACAGGCTCGCGCCGTCGGCATTGGTCAGCTGGCGCAGCGTCGTGAGGATGAACTCCTGCAATTTGGTGATGTCCCGCTCGGCCGAGAGCGCGATGCCGATCCGGTTTAGCTCCTCGAACTGGCGGTGCTGCCGGTGGGCCTGCTCTTCGAGCTGCTTGACCTCGTGCTTCAGCGCCACGTTCTCCATCGCAATGCGCAACAGCTCGCGCAGCGCCGTGCGTGATGCGTCCTTGGGCGGCGCGAGCGCCATGTCCTCGAGCCCCTCCGGCGCCTTCTGTCCGGGGTAGAGCAGGACCAACGCCGGCTGGACCACAGTGGCCGCGCTTTCGAGCGTGCTGGCCTGGAGCCCGAGCTCGGCCAGCACGGCCGCGAGCTCGCTGTTCTGCAGGCCGGGCGCGAGGTAGATGTGAAACGTCTGGGCGGTCTTCAAGGTGGGCCTCTAGTGTCCGGCACCGTCAGCGTTTTGCAGGTAGATCAAACGCAAACCTTCGAGGGTCAGGAGCGGGTCGGTGGCCTGGATCACGTGCGTCAGCCCCGCCACGAGCCCGGCCTGGCCGCCGGTCGCGATCACCTTGGCCGTCCCCCCCAGCTCGGCCACCATGCGCTCGACCATGCCTTCGACCTGGGCCACGAAGCCCCAGACGAGCCCGGACTGGATCGAGGTGACGGTGTTGCGGCCGATCACCGCGTCCGGGGCCACGGCCTCCACCCGCCGGAGCATGGCTGTGTTCGACACGAGGGCGTCGAGCGAGATCTCGACGCCAGGGGCGATCGCCCCACCGAGGTAGTCGCCATCGGCGTTGATGGCGTCATAGGTGACGGCCGTGCCGAAGTCGATCACCACTACCGGCCCGCCGTATTTCGTATATGCGGCCAGCGCGTTGGCGATGCGGTCGGCCCCTACGTCCTTCGGATTCTCGTAGCGGATCCGCACCCCTGTCTTGACACCCGGACCGACCATGACCGGCTCGCATTTGAGGTAGCGGCGGGAAGCCTCGATCAGGGCGGGGTTCAGGTTGGGCACGACGCTGGAAATGACGACACCGGTGACGACATCCAGGTCGAAGCCGCGGAGGTTGAAGAGCTGGCGGAGCTCCACGGCCATTTCGTCCGGAGTCCGCTCTCGGTGCGAGGTCACGCGCCAGTCGGCGACCAGCCTCTCGCCCTCGAAGAGGGCCAGGGTGACGTTGGTGTTGCCGACGTCGACGGCCAGTAGCATCCGAGCCCGAACTCTACTCAGGTGGGCAGGGGAGGTGGATGCGTTTTCGCCCACCGCAGCAGCCGGCCGGCCTCACGCCGCACGGCCGTGGCGCGGATGGCGACCCGGCGCGGGTTGGGCGCCCCAGCCAGGTCCCGCTTGTGCAAAGAGGCTTGGGCGCTCCACGGCGCCTGTAGCTTCCCCGCCCGAACAGCGCGTCCGACGTCCTCATGGGCCTTCCGAAACGGCGTGCCCGATGCCACCAGGGCTTCGGCCACGTCGGTGGCCAGCAGCCCCGGGTCTGAAGCGGCCGCGGCCAGGCGGTCACGATCGAAGTCCAGGTGGTCGACCAGCAGCCGGGCCGCCCGCAGCGAGTCGAGGACGCTGTCCACGGCGCTGAAAACGGCGGGCTTGTCTTCCTGGAGGTCTCGGTCATACGCGAGCGGCAGTCCCTTCAGGATCGTGGCGAGCGTGACGAGGCTGCCGATCGGACGTCCAGCGCGGCCGCGCAGGAGTTCGGCGATGTCGGGGTTCTTCTTTTGTGGCATCAGGCTCGATCCAGTGGCGATCTCGTCTGCCAGCCGCACGAACCCGAACTCCGTGGAGGCCCAAAGGACGACATCCTCGCCAAGGCGGCTGAGGTGGATCGCACTCGACATGCACGCGTAGACGAGGTCGAGCGCGAAGTCACGATCCGCGACGGCATCTATGCTGTTGGCCGTGAGACGCTGAAAACCCAGCTCCTTGGCGACCACATCGCGCTGGAGGGGCAGCGTCGTGGCTGCAAGGGCGCCCGATCCGAGTGGCATCTCGTCGGCGGCGTCATATGCGTGACGGAAGCGTTCGGCGTCACGCAGCAGCGGCTCGGCGTGCGCGAGGAGGTGGTGTCCGACCGTGATCGGCTGGGCGCGCTGCAGGTGCGTATAGCCGGGCATCAACCAGCCGGCGTGCTGGGCGGCCTTGGACGCGAGGGCGTCAACCAGCTCGGCCGCGGTTGTGATCAGCTCGCTGGCGGCGTCGCGGCTATAAAGGCGCAGGTCGAGCGCGACCTGGTCGTTGCGGGAGCGCCCGGTGCGCAGGGCGGCGCCCGCGGGAGTGATCTCGGTCAATCGGCGCTCCACCACGGTATGGATGTCCTCGTCCGACTCGCGGAACGGAAGCTCGCCCGCGTCCAGCTCGCGCCTGACCCGCCGCAGACCGCGCTCGATCGCCTTCAGCTGCGTGGGCTTCAGCAGGCCGGCTGAGGCCAGTCCGCGCGCGTGGGCGATGCTGCCCGCGATGTCGTAGGGATAGAGCTCGAAGTCGACCTCGAGCGACGAGGAAAACCTCTCGAGCTCGGGCAGCAGCCGGCCCGTGAAACGGCCGCCCCAGAGCTTGCCGGCTATGGCGTGAGCCTCTTCACGTCGCCCAGCAGTCCCTTCAACTCTCGGTCGTGCAGCCGGCCCTGGACCTGTGCGGCCGTGCGCACGCCCATGCCCCAAAGCTTGATGAAGCCCGCGGCTGCGGACTGGTCGAAGACATCGCCCTTGCCATACGTCGCGAGCGAGTGCTGGTATAGCTGCGCCGGCGCTTTGCGCCCGACGACCTGTGACGAGCCCTTGAACAGCTTGATGCGAACGTCTCCGGTGACGTGGCGCTGGGTTTCGGCAACGAACGCGTACAAGGCGTCGCGCAGCGGGCTGAACCACAGCCCGTCGTAGACCATCTGCGCCCACTGCTGGGCGACGAGATCCTTGAAGCGAGCCACCTCTTTCGGCAGCGTGATGTCCTCCAGCGCCTGGTGCGCCTGGAGCAGCAGCACCGCCGCAGGCGCTTCGTAGATCTCGCGCGACTTGATGCCGATTAGCCGGTTCTCCAGGTGGTCGATGCGGCCGACCCCGTTCTCACCTCCGACCCGGTTGAGATCCGTGACCAGCTGGAGGGGGTCCACGGGCTTGCCGTCGAGCGAGACGGGCACGCCTAGCTTGAAGCCGATCTCGATGTAGGTCGGCTCGTCGGGGCAGTCACGCGGGTCGAGCGTCCACGCATAGACATCCGCAGGCGGCTCCGCCCACGGGTCTTCGAGAACTCCGGCCTCGATCGAGCGGCCCCACAGGTTCTCGTCCGTCGAGTACGGCGAGCGCACGGTCGCCGGCACCTCGATCCCGTGCTTGGTCGCGTATTCGATCTCGTCATCGCGATTCATGCCCCACTCGCGAACCGGGGCGACGACCTTGAGGTCGGGAGCCAGGGCCGCGGTCGTGACGTCGAAGCGCACCTGGTCGTTCCCCTTGCCGGTGCAGCCATGCGCGATGGCGCTCGCGCCTTCGCGGCGCGCCACCTCCACCATCATCGCCGCGATCAGCGGGCGGCCGAGCGCGGTGGCCAGGGGGTACTCCTTCTCGTATACGGCTCCGGCCTGGAGGGACGGCCACACGAACAGCTGGAGGAATGGCGCGCGGCCGTCCGCGACGTAGGCAGCCGAGGCCCCTGTCTTGAGCGCCCGAGCCTGGATGGCGTCGAGATCCTTCTTCTCGCCCAGATCGACGGTGAAAGCAATCACGTCCCACCCCTGGTCCTTCAGCCAGCGGATCGCCACCGAGGTGTCGAGCCCGCCTGAGTAGGCGAGCACCAGCTTCTTGTTTGCAGGGGGGCCTCCCCCCTTGCGGCGGCCGGGCAAAGCCCTACTGCCGCCGCCCCCCCTAGCCGACATTGGCGAGAAGCTCTTTGAGCGCCTTGCCGGCGCTGCGCTGGCGGAGCACGGCGATGATCGTGTCGTCGCCCGCCACCGTGCCGGCGATTCCCGGCAGTCCCGCTTCGTCGATCCGGCGGGCGACCATGTTGGCGGTGCCCGGCGGCGTCTTGATAACCGCCACCGGCGAAACGAGCTCGACCGAGAGGACGAGCTCGCGAACGAGGGCGGCTGCGATCCGGTAGCCGGCGCCCGACCGGACCAGTCCCAACTCCTGGATGTCGCGCGAGACCGTGGCCTGCGTCGCGCGAAGCCCGCGGCGCGCGAGCCCCTCGGCGATCTCTTGTTGCGTGTGCACAGCGCCGCGGTTGACGAGGGTGAGGATCGCTCGGTGCCTCTGTTCCTTGGTGGCTGTCACCGCAGCACCTCGTGCATCGTGTGCTGCGCGCGGTCGATCTGGTCGGCGGTGATGATCAGCGGCGGCACAAAGCGGATCGAGTGATCGTCGACGGCATTGACGACCAGCCGCGCTTCGAGACAAGCCTGTTGAAATGCCTTGGCGCGCGGCTCGGCGAACTCGACCGCCTGCATGAGGCCGAGGCCGCGCACTTCCTTGCCGCCGAGGCTGTGGATTGCGGCGTTCAGCATCTCCCCCATCTCGGCTGCGTGCCCGACGAGTCCATCACGGTCGATCACATTCAGGACGGCCAGCGCGGCCGCGCATGCGAGCGGGTTGCCACCGAATGTGGACCCATGGTCGCCGGGTTCGAAGACATCTGCGGTGGGCGCCGCCAGGACAGCGCCGATCGGGACGCCTCCACCCAGGCCTTTGGCGAGGGTCATGACATCCGGAGTGATGCTGTGGTGCTGATGCGCGAACCACCGGCCGGTGCGGCCCAGCCCGGTCTGTACCTCGTCGAGGATGAGCAGCAAGCCCTGGTCGTCGCACCATTTGCGAACGGCGGCGAGGTATCCAGGTTTGGCGGGCACCACGCCGATCTCCCCCATGACCGGCTCGAGCATCACGGCGACGGTACGAGCGCCCGTGGCGGCCTTGATCGCGTCCAGGTCGTTGTAGGGGACGTGCACGAAGCCTTCGGGCAGAGGCTTGAACGGATCCGAGTACTTGGGCTGCCCGCCGGCTGTGATCGTGGCGAGGGTGCGGCCGTGGAACGATCCGTTGGTGGTGATGATCTGATGCGCGCCGGCGCGATTGCGGGAGCCCCATTTGCGTGCGATCTTGATCGCGGCCTCGTTGGCCTCGGCGCCGGAGTTGCAGAAGAAGACGCGAGAAGGGAAGGAAAGCTCGACCAGGCGGCGCGCGAGCTCGACCTGGGGCTGGGTGAAGTAGAGGTTCGACGTGTGGATCAGGGTCTTCGCTTGTCCCGCGACCGCCGACACGACGTCTGGGTGGGAATGACCCAGGAGGTTGACCGCGATCCCGGCTACCAGGTCGAGGTATTCGTTGCCGGCGTCGTCGTAGACGAGGCAGCCCTGTCCACGTACGAAGGTGACCGGCAGGCGCCTGCCCACCTGCATGAGGTATTTGTCGGCGAGGTCGGGCGTGGTCACGACCCGCATGGCCCCTGGCGACTCTTAAAAGGACGCGTCCTTTTCTTCATCCGTCCACTAACCCCCACCCACCCGCTTGGGGGGACTTTGTGTGGCGGCCAGAATACGGCCGAGTGCCGGCCCCGCCAACCCAGGGCGTTAAGGCGCTCACGGCGTCACCATCGTCCCGATGCCCGACTCGGTGAAGAGCTCGAGCAGGAGCGCGTGAGGCGTGCGGCCGTCGACGATGTGCGCGAATGGCACGCTGTCGAGCGATCGCAGGCAGGCCTCGAGCTTGGGGATCATCCCGCCCGTGACCTCGCCGGCTTCGATCCGCTGCCGCGCATCCTCGCGTGTGAGCACCGCGACCACGTTGCCGTCGACGCCCAGCACGCCTGGAACGTCGGTGAGCAGGATGAGCTTGGCCGCGCCCAAAGCCACCGCGATCTCGGCGGCGACGGTGTCCGCGTTGATGTTGTAAGCGTGGCCGTCGTAGCCGAGCCCGATCGATGCGATGACCGGGATGTAGCCGCGCCCGAGCAGCGCGGTGATCGGTTCGCGGTTGATCTGCGTCACGCGACCGACGAAACCCATCCCCTCGGCCAGAGGTTCGGCGATGATGCTCGGGCCGTCCTCGCCGCTCATCCCGACGGCCTGGCCGCCGAGCCGGATGATGCCGCCGACGATGTCGGGGTTCACCTTCCCGGTGAGCACCATCTTCACGACCTCCATCGTCTTGTCGTCGGTGATGCGCAGCCCGTTCTTGAACTCGGCCTTGAGACCCAACCGCTCGCTCATCGCCGTGATCTCCGGGCCGCCTCCATGCACCAGCACCGGCTGCATGCCGACGTAGCGAAGCAGCACGATGTCAAGCAGGGTCTCGTCGCGCGTCTGCTCGATCGCGTTGCCACCGACCTTGACCACCACGATCTGGCCGTGAAATCGCTTGATGTACGGGAGCGCCTCGACGAGGACCTTGGCGCGCTCTTCGACTGTCAGCGTCATGTCGTGTACTCCGCGTTTATCCGCACGTACTCCTCCGATAGATCGCAGCCCCACGCCTCGGCATGCCCGTTTGCAAGCCCGAGCGTGGCCACGATCTCAATCTCCGGTTGCTCGAATGCGCGCCGCACGGCTGACAGGTCGACGTCAACTCCCGCTCCTCGCTCGAACACGACCAGCCCGCCGATGCTCAGGCGAAGCCTGTCGAGAGCAAGCTCGGCTCCGCTGTAGCCGAGCGCGCAAACGATACGGCCCCAGTTGGGGTCGCCTCCGTGTACAGCAGTCTTGACCAGGCTCGACGAGGCGACCGCTCGGGCGGCGGTCCTGGCCTCTTGATCCGACTCTGCGCCCTGGACGCGAACCGCGATCATTTTGGTCGCGCCCTCACCATCGCGCGCGATCGCGCGCGCCAGCTCGCGAGCGACGTCGACGATCGCAGCCTCCAGCGCCTCCGCTTCAGGCGTGCCGTGGCGAACAGGGGCATTGCCCGCCGCGCCGTTGGCAAGGAGGAGGAAGGTGTCGTTGGTCGAGCTGTCACCGTCGATCGTGACCTGGTTGAAGCTGCGGTCGGCGACCGGCCTCGCCAGTTTCGCCATCAGGCCTGGTTCGACCGCCGCGTCGGTGGTGATGTACGCCAGCATCGTCGCCATGTTGGGGTGGATCATCCCTGACCCCTTGCACATCCCGCCCACCCTCACGGTCCGGCCGTCGATCTCGATCTCTATGTGGGCGGTCTTGGGCACCGTGTCCGTGGTCATGATCGCCTTCGCCGCGTCGATCCCATGATTGGGGCTGAGCGCAACGCAGGCAGCCGCGATTCCGGCCTTGACCGCATCCATGGGCAGATAGCGCCCGATCACGCCGGTCGTGCCGACCAACACCTGGTCTGGGTCGAGGTCCAGCTTGTCGGCGGTCAGCTTCGCCATCTGCAGCGCGTCCTTGAATCCCTGCGCGCCCGTGCACGCATTGGCGTTGCCGGAGATGACCACGAGGGCCTGCACGTGGTTGTGCTGCAAGTGCAGCTCGTCGATGACCACCGACGCGGACTTGATCTTGTTGGTTGTAAAAACTCCGCCGGCGTCGCAGGGATTGGTGGATTGAATGACGACGAGGTCGTCGCGCTGCCCGGTCGGGAT
>WNFA01003210.1_pt1 | contig 13579 bp, 11 predicted proteins | sample 5400481 | NCBI WGS metagenome assembly WNFA01 (sample SAMN13153340, study PRJNA577476) | soil metagenome | isolation source: 120 cm saprolite under Douglas fir tree site 2 hole 1 replicate 2 | place: USA:California | collected 2015-04-18 | reverse complement strand
GCGCCCAGGCGCTGCTTTGCGGACCTGGAACTCCTGAAGCGTGTTCCAGGCGTGGCAGTGCGGGCACTGCCCGGCCCAACGGAGGCTCTCGCCCCCGCATTCCGAGCACATGAAGGTCACAGTCGGCTTCGGCATCAGACTCTCCAGTTTGACTCTCCGCCGTTGCTGGGGTTTTTACAAGTGGACACGTAGCTTTTTACCGGCTCAGCCGTTTTATTGAATAGAGCGCCGGGACCCCACACCCGGCTCTTCGCAAACGAAAGGCGCCGCCCTGACTACCCCCGGGGCGGCGTCTCAGCTTCAAGGGGGAACGTGGATCCAACGCCCCGAATACTCGTGCCAGAGTGACGGGTCGAGGCCTGCGTTCACGGCGACATCTTATGCAGTGTCGAAGAGGCCAGCGCGCGGCGGACCACCGATACGACGTGAAGCCAGGCAGCGGTGGGTCCGGTGAAGACCGCCGCGTCGGGCAGACGGAGCTTTGCGGCGGTCAACCGCGTCATCGGCGCGTCGGCGACCTCGTGCCAGGCATAGAAGCCACCACCAAGTCGCCGCCAGTTAACGCCGAGTGTGCGGTCTGCGAGGTATCAGGGCATGGCGATAACCAACGGAGCGCACACTCGGCGGCCCCCGCTCAACGAGGCGACATATCCTCTCTGCGTGGACGCATCGATCTCAGTCGACCGCATGGCAGAGGCGGCCGAGGTGATCGATCCGGTCTTTCGTGACACTCCCCAGTACGTCAGCGAGCCACTGAGCGGCCGCCTCGGGGTGACCCTGGTTCTCAAAGTCGAAACCGTGAACCCCATCCGATCTTTCAAGGGCCGCGGCGCGGATTACCTGCTTCACCGCGTCGAACCCGAGCCCGCAGGATTCGTGTGCGCATCAGCGGGAAACTTCGGCCAGGGAATGGCGTACGCCGCGCGTAAGCGAGGAATGCGCCTGACAGTCTTCGCCGCGGCCACCGCCAATTCGCTGAAGGTCGACCGCATGCGCGCCCTTGGAGCGAACGTGATTCTCGAGGGTCAGGACTTCGACGAGGCCAAAGACGCTGCGTTGCGGCATGCCACCGAAACGCAGGCCTTCTACGTCGAGGACGGCTTGCTCGGTCCGATTGCCGAAGGGGCGGGTACGATCGCCGCCGAGCTCGGGCGCATGGACGATCCACTCGACGCATGCCTCGTCCCCCTCGGCAACGGCTCGCTCATCAATGGGATGGGCTTGTGGCTGAAACGATTCTCACCGTCCACAACGGTGATAGCCGTCTGCCCGATTGGCGCACCCTCGATGTTCATGTCGTGGCGCGCCGGTAAACCTATGAGCACACAGGCGATCGACACCATCGCCGACGGGATCGCGGTGCGCGTGCCGGTGCCGGAAGCCCTCGAGATCATGCACTCGGCCGTGGACGAGGTGATGCTTGTCAGCGATCCGGAGATGGTCGAAGCGATGCGGTGGCTGCATCGAGACGAAGGCCTCGTCGTGGAACCGGCGGGAGCTGCCGGCATCGCCGCCGTTGCAAAGTTACGAGACACGCTGGCCGGCAAGCGGGTCGCCGTTCCGCTGACGGGCGGGAACGTGACCGAAGAGCAGCTCCGGACCTGGCTTTACTGACTCTCCAGGTTGGCGAGCTCGTCGAGCGCCGCCAGCGGGCCGCGCTGCGCGAACACATCGGGTAGAGCAGTGCGAAGGCTGGCCTGGACGGTGCTGGCCAGCTGAACGCGCATATCCAGAGGGAGTTGCGGGCGGCGGCGCGCATACGCGCTCACGAAACGCCGGAGATCGGGATCGAGACGGCGGAGGATGAGCTCCCCCTGGGATGCGGGTGCGTACGGAGTCGCGGCGAAGACGTACCCCGGCGGCGGTGGCGGCGGCGGTGGCGGCAGCGCTGGATTCTGGTTCGGAGCTCCAGGGGGAGTCCCGGGAGGAGGCGGCGGTGGCGGCGGTGGCGGCGGCATCCGAAATGCTGGGCGCGCGAGCTGCCAGAGCCCAACCGAATCCGAATCCTTGACCACGATCGTTCCGGCCGCCAGGTCCCCGAGCCTCTTGCCGCGGCCGTTGGCGAACAAGACGATCACGCCCACCCCATACCCGTAGGGCAGGAAGTCGACGATTCTGATCACGTTGCGGATGCCGGCCTGGACCCAGGTCATCGGCTCGCCGCGGTCGCCCACCACCCGAAGCCGGAACGCCCTCTTGCCCAGCGTCTGCCCAGAGAAGAGGGCCTCGCTGATCCAGAAATACCCGAACACGACGATGAAGCTGCCGAACCCTTCGATCAGGACGGCGATGGTGCTCGATTGGGTGTATGCCGCCGCGCCTGAAGCCAAAAAGAACACGGCGATCAGGAGGCCGGTGACGATCAGGAGGTCGAGGATCTGCGCGATGCCGCGAGTGCCCAGCCCCGCCACCTGGTAGTCGAAGGAGACTCGCTCCGGCGTGGAGACGACGAGGTCAGCGTCGGAGAGCGGCTGCTCCATTGGGTTATTTTGGGTGCTAGTGAGGGCTGATGAGTTCGTTTTGCGGCGCCGAGACGACTGGAACCGCCTCGAGGACCTGATCGCACGCGCCGGCGCCGGCAAGCTCAACAGCCTCGCCCCTGCGCAGGTATTGACCATGACGGCCCTCTACCGCCGAGCCACGGCCGACCTGGCCCGAGCCCAAAGGGACTGGCCGGGCGAACCGGTGCACCGCTACCTCAATGGTCTGGTCGCCCGCGGCCATGGCGTGGTGTATCGCCGCGGCGGCCATGTTTGGCGCAGGTTTCGAACCTTCTTCGCGGAGACCCTTCCGCGCACATACCGCGAGGCGTGGCCGTTCCTGGTCGCTTCAGCGGCGCTCCTGTTCGTGCCCGCGATCATCAGCTATTTCGTGGTGCTTGCTTACCCCGATACGGCTTACGGCCTCGCCCCGGCCCAACTCATCGACCAGGTGCACCACCACAAGCTCTGGACCGACATCCCGCCCGAGGCCCGGGTCGAGGCGGCCGGTCTGATCATGCTCAACAACATCTACGTCTCGATGCTCGCGATGGCGTTTGGAGTCATCTTCGGCCTCCCGGTGATCTACGTCCTCATCACCAACGGCATCAGCCTCGGCGCGCTGTTCGGGCTCACCCAGGCCTACGGCGTCAGCGGCGGACTTTTCGATTTCGTCATCGGCCACGGCATCCTGGAGCTCTCGATCGTGATCGCCCAGGGTGCGGGCGGCCTGATGATGGGTTGGGCGCTGATCTCCCCCGGCAACCGCAAGCGTTCTGAGGCCCTGGTGCTGGCCGCGAGGCGCGCGTTCACGCTGCTGATCGGCCTGGCGCCGCTGCTCGTGATCGCGGGCACGATCGAGGGGAACATCTCGCCATCCGACGCCCCGTTCGCTGCCAAGGTGACGATCGGCCTGACCACCGGCATCCTCCTGTATACGTATCTGCTCTTCACAGCACGGCGGCCGCGGCGCGAGGCGGACATCGCCGTGCCGGCTATAGCAGCGCGCGCTCTTTCAGCTCGAGGTAGCGTTCCACCAGCGCGGGGCTGAGGTTGCCCGCGACGACGTCCAGTCCCAGGACGCCCCCGCGACGGAGCAGCTCGAAGCTCTCGCGGCGGCTGGCCATGAACTCCTCCGCCGCGGCCCATTCATAAGCGCGCGACGAGGTGGTGACGGGCGCCTGGCGCGCGTTCACCACCGAGGGATCGGACATCGCCACGACCAGCACGAGGTGGCGGGCGGCCAGCCGCAGGCTGTGCGCGACCAGCTCTTTGGAGGCCTCGGGGTCCTGCAGGTCAGTCAGGACGACCACCATCGATCGCCTGCCCAGTCGGAGCGACAAGTGAGTGAATGCGTGGCCGAAGTCGGGCTCCACGTACTCCGGCTTGATCGCGTACAGCTCCTCGGTGATCCGGCGCAGCTGTGCGCTCCCGCGTTCGGGCTTGATGAAGCTCGTGACCCGATCGTCGAAGGTCATGAGGCCGACGCGGTCGCCATACGCCTGCGCGACCCACGCGAGCATGAGCGCCGCGTTGATGGCGTGGTCGAGCTTGTCGAGCTCCCCGGCCGGCGCGGTCATCAGACGCCCGCAGTCGATCGCGATCATCACCTGCTGCCCCCGCTCAGCCTCGACCTCGACCACGACCGGGTGATCACGTCGTGCCGTCGCCGTCCAGCTGACCCGCCTGATGTCGTCGCCGCGGACGTAGTCCCGCAGGCCGGCAAATGCAGTCGAGGCGCCGGGAGGCCGCGCTCTCCGCAAACCGGCCATCACGCGCAGGCCGCGCCGCAGCGTGAGCTGCATGCGCTTGATGGCGACGACGTTCGGGAAGACCGCTACCTCGTGTGGATGCTGCAACCGCACCTGGCGCCGCATCCAGCCGTCCCGCCTCGAAACCTGGAGGTCGACCGGGCCGAATCGATACGCGCCGCGCTTGGGTGACGACGTGCCGTATGCAAGCTCCAGCCGGCCGTTGCGATCGAAGCTCCCCGCGATCTCGCGAGGTTGGGGCGTGAGGCTGGCGGGCGCGTGGTCGGCGATCGTCGCGAGCAAGCCCGCCGCTTTTGGATTTTCGATCAGCACCCTCACCTCTTCGTGCTCGCCGAGCGAGAAGGGTTCTGGCATCGTCCTGCTCACGTGGTAGCCAGATCGGCCGGGCAGCAGCGCAATGTCCCGGGCGAGGACGAGCACGAGGCCAACGTGGTAAGCCACCGCGACCACCACCAGCACTGGCGAAACGACGGTGAGCGCGATCAGCGCCGCGCCGATCGCGATCGCCCAGAGCAGCCGGGGCTGCGGCGCCAACCCGCGAGCGAGGCTGATTCGCATCAGCGGGGCGGGACGACGCGGCTCGCCACCGCTTCCAGCACGCTGTCGGGTGTCTGGCCGCCGACCTCCGCCTCTGGCCGCAGCACTAGGCGATGCCGGAACGCTGGCGCGAGCAACGTCTTCACATGGTCCGGGGTCACGAACTCCGAACCGTCGAACGCGGCCAGCGCGCGCGCCGCCAGCATCAGCAGGACCTCGGCACGCGTGCTCGCCCCCAGAGCGATCTCCGGCGCGTTGCGGGTCGCTGAGGCGAGGTCGACGATGTAGCGCCGGATCTTCTCGTCCAGCACGACCTTTGCGATCTGAGCGCGGCAGGCCTCGATGTCGTCGGCGCCCAGCACCGGCTCGACGCCGGCCTTGATCGGGTCGCGAAGCTCGATGCCCGCCTCCCAACGCTTCAACACCTCCATCTCGTCGTCCGGCAACGGGTAGTCGAGCCGGACCTTGAACAGGAATCGGTCCTGCTGGGCCTCCGGCAGCGGATAGGTGCCCTCGTACTCGATCGGGTTCTGCGTCGCGAGAACGAAGAACGGCGCGGGCAGCGGCTGCTGCTGGCCTTCGAGGGTGACCCCCCGCTCCTCCATCGCCTCCAGCAGCGCGGACTGCACCTTGGCGGGAGCCCGGTTGACCTCGTCGGCCAGAAGCACGTTGGTGAAGATCGGGCCCTTGCGCAAGGTGAAGGTGCGATTGACGAGGTCGTAGACCGCCGTGCCGACGATGTCCGCCGGCATGAGGTCGGGCGTGAACTGGACTCTGCCGTACTCCAGCGTGAGCACACGCGCGATGGCCTTGGCGAGCAGCGTCTTGCCGGTACCCGGCACACCTTCGAGGAGGATGTGGCCCTGCGAAACCAGTGCCACCGCGCACAGCCGGATCGCCTCCTCCTGGCCCACGACAGCTTTGACCAGCTGTTCGCGGAAGCGGGCGTAAAAATCTGGAGCGGTCATCGCGGTCGAACCGGTCATCGAGCCTCCTAGTTCTTTGATTGCTGGCGGCGCGCGGGCGCCGGGGGATAAGCCAGTCCATGCAGGCGCTGGGCGGCGCGCAGCAGCTCCGCGTCACCGCCGGCTGATCCGTACAGCGCCCGCTCCGCCTCCGCCAGCTCGCCGGCCAGCTCAGGCGCGCGCGCGTACAAGGCATTCCAGAATCGGTCGCGCGGCTGGGCGGGCAGTCCTGTCCGCACCGCGACCGCGCGCTCGCTCGCCGTGGCGAGCATGCCGAGAGTGAGAGCGCGAGCGCCCGAGCGTCGAAGCAGCTCGCCGACGGCGACGGCCCACTCGGCGTCGGCGCGGCGCACTTCCGCGGGACGTTGGATCAGTGGCCCGAAGCGGCGGCCGCGCAGCAGGAGCCCGACGAACACAGCCACGAGAAACCACAGGATGGCCGCGCCCCATGGGGTCGATACCCATGCCTGGGGAGCCAGGTCGCTCAGGATGAGGCCGTGGTGGTATTCGTCAAAGCCGACGGCCGCGGTGGGGCCGACCAGCCCGAGCAGATCAGAAAGGAGCCGTCCGTTGTCAGCCTTGTCGAGATAGCCGTTGCACAGCACGAGTGGATCGGCGAGGACGACCACAGTCCCCGAGCCGACCTTCTGGATGTAGCCCAAGGGATAGGCGTTGCCGGCGCGGAGGATCGGGATCTGTGCCGGTGAGGCGAGAAAAGGTATGGCGAGGCCGCCGCCCGAAACGGTGGTCACGCCGTCGAGGACAGGGTTTGCGTATTCGGTGTGGCCCGGCACATACCCGTTGAGCCTCGTGACCGAGAATGCCCGGTCCAGCTGTGCATCCCCCTGCTCGGACGCGTAGATCAGCACGCCCCCCTGGCGCACCCAGCTCGCGGTCTGGTCGGCGTCATCGGACGTGTACGGGCTGGTCGGCGTGAAGACGAACATGAGGCCGTTCTGCGAGGGCGGCGAGAAAGTGCCCTCGATCTGGCTGGTCGGATGGCCCATGGCCTGAGCGAAAAGCCGCGCGGCGGACGTGCCGTTGGCAGCGTCGCTATTGGAGTTGTGCTCGGGCGAGTCCTGCTTCGGCTGTCCGAAATAGGCAACGACGCCGATCAGCAACGCCAGCACGAGCGCGAGGACCCATCCGCGCAGGTTCTTCATGCCGCCGCCTCTTGCGCCGGCTTCCTGAAGGGCGCCGCTGCAAGCTCTGCTCGCGCATAGGTCGCGGCGTCGACGTCCCGGCCGCCATAGACGGCAGCCTCGAATGGAAGCAAGAGCGGACGCAGGCGGGCCGAGTCGTTCGTCCTTGAAAAGATCTCTCGCACGGTGAGCGGGCTTCCCGCCCATGTGTGCTCGCCGGCGATGGTCCCCGCGACGCCGGCGCACAGCGCTCGAATCGCGCCCACACGATCTCCTGCCGCCGCAAGGCGATCCGCCTCGGCGAAGAAGTCGGCCGGTGCACGGGGCCCGAATGAGGCGCCTGCAGCCGCGCCTTCCGCCAGGCGCCCGCGCGACGACCGAAAGATGACCACCGCAGCCACCGCGACCGCGATGGCGCCGAGTATGTAGAAGTAGACGTACGGGACGGCTGGTGCTCCGTTTCCGGTTCCGCCGAACAGAAAGTTGAGGAAATCCCTGATCCGGTCCTGAATCCACTGGCCCAGGCGGTCGAGCGGGCCCGGTGGCTGGTGAAGCGGGTTGTAGCGCTGCATCGAGAGAACCTGGTGGAGCTGCTGCTGCGCTTGGGCAGGGTCGGCCGTGCCGACCGGGGCGGCCAATGCGTCCCGCAGCCGGTTCAGGCGGTTGGCGGCATCCTTGAAATCCGGCGGGCGCAGCTGGAGATCCGAAATGATCTCGGGCTGGCTGTGGCCGGTGCCCGCCTCGAGCACGGCCAGGGCGTTTTGCGCCGCGGCGACGTCGCCGGGCTGTGCGCTGGTGACGATGGTGATGGTGTCCTGGACTGCCTGCCGGTACGTCGATGCGTCGGCGATTGCAGTCACCGGCCATGCCAGGCCGGCCGCAACCAGCAACGGTGCCAACGCTTTGAGAGCGGTGCGCGTCTTCAGGTCGCTCTCACGCCGGTTGAGTTGCAGCCACGCGCTGGGCGAGCTGGAACAGATCGAGGGCCTCGCGCCGGACGCGGAGGTCGAAGTAGATGAGCACGATTGCGATCTGGACCAGCGGAGTTACGAGTGCGTGAATAATCTCCGCCGCCCCCTGCGATATGGCGAGCGCCACGTAACTGGACACCAGGATCCCGATCAAATAGTTGGCAAGGGATAGGAATGCCTCCAACGCGATTCCCGCGAAGTACCAGACCAGGAGCACCAGGAACAGGATGAGGAAGGTGCGCCACCAGCGGCCCTCGACGAGGCGCCAGCTGCGACCCATCGCCTGCACCAGGCCGGCATTCTCGACGAACATCACCGGCAGTACGGCTACCCAGCTCACCCAGATCCAGATCCACAGCGGCAGCAGGCAGAACATCACCCCCATCAACGCGATCAGAAACAGGTACCCGAGGATTGCGAAGTATCGGCGGAGGACGCCGCGAAGCGCGCCCCAGATGGTCACGGGGCGCCCCTGCGCTGATTCGCATGCGGCGTAGACGACGGCAGCCGAGGTGAAGGGCGCTAGCAGCAAGGTGACCAGATATCCGATGACGAGCACCACCAGGGAGGGCAGAAAGCTGTTGAAGTCGGGAGCCTGGGTGGCATTCGAGGCATTGAGCAAGGTCGAGAACAGGGAGAAGAAGCTGTAGCCCGCAAGCCCCGCGCTCGGGATGGCGAGGATCACTGAGATGCCCGCGAAGAGCAGGAAGTGGCGGCGATAGATGCGAAAGGTTTCATCGAGGAGATCGCCGATTTCCAGCGGGCGCAGCCGAAGGGGTGCGGGGGCGCTCACTTTCGCCTCCATTGTGGCGTGGGCGCACGCCTGCTTGCCGGTGTTGGCATACTCTCAACGGGGGACGAAGTGGTCGATGAATCTCGCGCCAGCCGTGAACGAATGCGGGTTTTGTTCGTGGAAGACGATCAGTCGGTGGCGCAGATGTACAAGTTGAAGCTCGAGCTGGACGGCTACGACGTCGAGGTGGCGTCGGACGGGGAGAAGGCGCTCGAGATCGCCCGGAGAGAGACCCCCGACATCATTTTTCTCGACATCCGCCTGCCCAAGCTGGACGGGTTTGGTGTGCTCGAAGCGTTACGAAAAGATCCCAAGACTGCGAATGTGCCGGTAGTGATTCTGTCCAACCACAGCGAGAAGCAGCTCGTCGACCGCGGCCTTCGGCTGGGCGCGCTGGATTATTTGATCAAGACGCAGACCACGCCGGCCCGACTTTCGAGCGGCCTCGAAACCTGGCTTAAGGAGTAGCTGCCGGCCGCCTCCATAACGCGCGGCTGGCGTCATATGCGGCCAATGCAGCGCATGCAAGCACGCGGTTGGCGCCACACGTGCCGAATCGCGCGAACGACGTTAAGGCTTGGCGGCGGCTCCGGTGCCGGCGGGCTCCTTGTGGCGATGCTTCGTCGGCGTGAACTTGAGACCGTCTTCGCCCTCGACGTCGATCTGCACCGTGTCGCCGCGGGCAATCTTCCCGCGCAGCAGGTTCTCCGACAGCTGGTCCTCGATCCGGTTCGTGATCACGCGCCGCAGGGGACGCGCGCCGTAGATCCGGTCGTACCCCTCTTTGGCCAGCAGGTCCTTGGCCGCGTCGGTGACCTCGATCGTTATCTGCTGCTCGACCAGGTGCTTACCTAGCTTCGCCAGCTGAAGATCGACGATCTGCCGGATCTGCCCCGTGGTCAGGCTCTTGAACACGACCACGGCGTCGACGCGGTTGAGGAACTCGGGCCGGAACATCCGCTTGAGCTCCTCATCGATCTTTTCCTTCGTGTTCTTGTGGCGCCGCTCGACCTCGTCCGCTTCGTCAACGACAGCCGGCTGGAAACCGAGCGAGGTGCCGGCCTGGTTGACATCGCGGATACCCAGGTTCGAGGTCATGATGATCACGGTGTTCGCGAAGTTCACGACCTTGCCCTTCGCGTCGCTGAGCCGGCCATCCTCGAGGATCTGCAACAGCATGTTGAAGACTTCGGGATGCGCCTTCTCGATCTCGTCGAACAAGATCACGGAGTAAGGGCGCCGGCGGACCGCCTCAGTGAGCTGGCCGCCCTCGTCATATCCGACGTAACCGGGAGGCGAGCCGACCAGTCTCGCGGTCGTGTGCCGCTCCATGAACTCGGACATGTCGAGCTTGATCAGGTTGTCTTCTGAGTCGAACAGGTACTCGGCCAGCGCGCGCGCGAGCTCGGTCTTCCCGATGCCGGTGGGACCGAGGAAGATGAACGAACCGATTGGACGTCGCGGATCCTTAAGGCCCGCGCGTGCCCGGCGCACCGCCTGAGAGACCGTCTTGATGGCCTCGTCCTGCCCGACCATCCGCTTGTGAATCTCTTCCTCCATGCGGAGAAGACGCGACGTCTCCTCTTCGACCAGACGCGAGACCGGGACTCCGGTCCATGCGGCCACGATCTGCGCGATGTCTTCCTCACCGACCTCCGGGACGGTCTCCCCGAGCTTGTCTCGCCATGCGGCCTCTTTGAGCGCGAGCTTGTCCTGCAGCTTCTTGACCTTGTCGCGAACGCCCGCGGCCGCCTCGAAGTCTTGCTTGTTGACCGAATCGTCCTGATCGGTCTTGTGCTTCTTGATCTCCTTCTGGAGCTCCTTGAGCTCGTCAGGAGTGGTGGTGAGCTTCATGCGCACACGCGCGGACGCCTCATCGATGAGGTCGATCGCCTTGTCGGGTAGAGCGCGGTCGCTGACGTAGCGATCGCTGAGCACCGCTGCAGAGTGCACGGCCGAGTCGGTGATGGTGACCCGGTGGTGCTTCTCGTAAAGCGACTTGACGCCGTTCAGGATGTCGATCGTTTCTGCCAGTGTTGGCTGGTCGACGTACACCGGCTGGAAGCGGCGCTCGAGCGCGGCGTCCTTCTCGATGTACTTGCGGTACTCGTTGAGCGTCGTCGCCCCGATGCACTGGATCTCACCGCGCGCCAGGGCCGGCTTCAAGATGTTGGCCGCGTCGATGGCGCCTTCGGCGGCGCCGGCGCCGACCAGCGTGTGCAGCTCGTCGATGAACAACACGACCTCGCGGCTCGAGCGGATCTCATCGAGGATCTTCTTCAAGCGCTCCTCGAACTCGCCGCGGTACTTCGTACCGGCCACCAACGCTCCCATGTCGAGCGTGAGCACGCGTTTGTGCTGCAGAGACTCGGGCACGTTGCCCATATTGATCTGCTGCGCCAGGCCTTCGGCGATCGCCGTCTTGCCCACGCCGGGCTCGCCGATGAGCGCCGGGTTGTTCTTCGTGCGCCGGCTCAGAATCTGGATCACGCGCTCGATTTCGGTCTCGCGACCGATCACCGGGTCGAGCTGGTTCCGCCGCGCGAGCTCGGTCAGGTCGCGGCCGAACTGGTCGAGGAGCGGGGTCTTGGAAGGCTTCTTGGGAGCGGGCTCGGCCTCGGTCTCGGCGCTCGAGTCGTGCAGCAGGCGCTCGATCTCCGAGCGCACCTTCTCGAGCGTCGCGCCCAGGTCTTCGAGCACGTGAGCCGCAATGCCCTCACCTTCGATGAGGAGGCCGAGCAACAGGTGCTCGGTGCCGACATAGTTGTGCCCCATCCGCCGCGCTTCCTCGAAGGAGATCTCGATGACCTTCTTGACCCGCGATGTGGGGATGATCTGCTGGATGATGATGCGCTCGTTCCGACCGAGCACCGACTCGATCGTCTGGCGAACCTTGCCGATTTCGACGCCAAGGTTGTTGAGGACCTTGGCGGCCAGGCCTTCACCTTCGCGAAGCAGGCCCAGGAGCAGGTGCTCGGTTCCGATATAGCTGTGGTGCGATCGTTCTGCTTCTTCTTGGGCGAGCGTCAGAACCTTCTTGGCTCGCTCAGTAAATCTCTCAAACGGATACAAGATCCTTTCCTCCTGGAACCCGGCTACATAGGTGGGGCCAGCACCTCCTCGATCTGAGCTTGGGTACCTCCTAGCACCCTCGCTTCTAATATAGCGTCCGACTCAGCCGTCGGATTTCTTTAACGCGGAGGCGCTATGAGACCGATTCTTGAGCGCCTCGGAAACTACCTGCCGGCCGCTGTTGCTTTAGCGCTTCCGACTGTCTTTATACCCAACGCGGTCGATTCATTCATCTTGCCGCGCGCTTCGATCGTGATCGGCGGCGCCTGCGTCGGTACGGGGTTGGCTCTGCTGCTGCCAGGAGGGCCTGGCCTGGGGCAGCTCCGCCTGCCGCTGATCGCCACCGCGGCGGTCGCTTTGATCGCCTTCGCATCCTCGGTGTCGTGGCCTTTGAGCCTGGCCGGCGCGTACACCCGATACGAGTCGCTGCCGGTGCGTTTGAGCTACCTCGGCCTGCTGGCCGTACCCGTCTGGCTCATCCGAAACGAGCGTGGTCGCGAGTGGCTGGTGGCGGCCTTCGTATTCGGGACTTCGGTTGCCGGCCTCGAAGCCCTGTTCCAGGCGGCCGGCGCAGTCAGCTTTCGGCCCGATGGGAACCTCGGGAACGCCAACCTGCTCGGAGCCCTGATTGCGATGGCGCTCCCCCTGGCCGTGACGCGTGGGTTCCGCGGCGACCAATTCTTGGTGGCGTGGTGGCTGGCGGTCGCCGTGATGGCGGGCGGACTCTTTGTTTCCACCTCTCGCAGCGGAGCGCTCGGCGCCCTTGCCGGCTGCCTGGCCCTTGTGGTCTTTGCATTTCGACGCAGCCTCTGGGCGGCCGTGTTGGCATCGGGGTCCGGCGTGCTTCTGTCAGCAGCGTTATGGGCGATCGTTTATGGGCCGCTCAGCAACCTCAACAACGATCCCGCTCGGAGTCGGCTCCAGCTGTGGCCGGACGCGCTGCGCATGATCGCTGCGCGGCCCGTGACCGGCTGGGGCGAAGACGCGACCGGACTGACGTTTGGACGTTACGTCAGCGCCGACTGGGCGCCGGGCGTCACCTACGACCGGACGCACTCCGGGATCCTCGAGAGCGCGGCCACGCAGGGCGTCCTCGGCCTCGCCGCACAGGGGTGGGTCCTGCTCACGCTGTTCCGAGGCATCTGGAGGCACCGCTTCAGCGACTCGGTGGGCGCGCTCGGTGCTGCCTGCATCGGCTACACGGTGTGGGTGCTCTTCAACTTCGATTGGGCGCCGGCGACGGGAGCGTTCTGGTTGCTCGCCGGCACGGCGTGGTCGGGCGTGCGAGCCGCCGAGACCGAATCATCGACAATCCCAATCGCAAAAGCGGTGCGCTCGCGCACGACTGCACGGTCGCTCGTGGCGTTGGCGCTCGCCGGGGCGGCGGTCTGGTTCGCCGCCATGCCGGTGCTCGCCGAGATCTGGAACTGGCAGGGCCGGTCCGACCTGGCGGCGAGAGTCGATCCGCTGCAGGCGCGGTATCACTGGAACCTGGGTACCAGCCTCATCGCTTCGGGAGACGCGCGCGGTGGACTCGCCGAGTTGCAGCGTGCGGCCGACCTCGGCGAGACGGAGCCACAGGTGTACGTCGATCTCGGCGACGCGGAGCTGAAGCGTGGCGACGATTCAGCGGCTCGCCGCGACTATCAAAGGGCCCTGGTCATCGATCCGTACTACGCGCCGGCTCGTCAGCGACTGGCCGACCTGAGCACCTGACCGAACCGAATCCGGCTAGGACTCGTCTCCCATGTCGCCGTACTCGTCCTGGTGCCGCTCGCTCCGGCTCGCTCCGAGGCTCGCGGGAGGCGCCGACAGCTGCTTGAGGCTCAACGAGATCCGTCGTCGCG
>WNFA01013416.1_pt1 | contig 13580 bp, 11 predicted proteins | sample 5400481 | NCBI WGS metagenome assembly WNFA01 (sample SAMN13153340, study PRJNA577476) | soil metagenome | isolation source: 120 cm saprolite under Douglas fir tree site 2 hole 1 replicate 2 | place: USA:California | collected 2015-04-18 | reverse complement strand
TCGAAAAGCAGACGGGCGGTCCCGGCGATGTCGCTGGCAATGTCCAGGTTCCGGCCGGCAACGTTCCGGAAGCCGGCTTGCAATATGTCCGCAAACTGCGCGATGTGAAGTACGCCGAGACCATCTTCGAGCTGCTGGCGAAACAGTATGAAGCAGCAAAACTCGATGAGGCGAAAACCGCCGCCGTGATCCAGGTCCTCGATCCCGCCATCGAACCGGACCGGAAATCTTCGCCGCAACGGACGCTGATGGTCGCGATCGCGACCCTGTTAGGGTTTTTCGGGGCGGTGGGGTACGTGATTGTTGCCGCGGCATTCGCGCGCATGCGTCTGGACCCTCGGACAAAATACCGCTTCGAAGCGCTTAGCCGGCTGCTGCAACAACCGCCGAAGCGCCAGAGTGCTTCTCTCTAAACAAAATTTATCCAGCGTCTGACTTGTTTTTCCCGCAGCCTGCCAGACTGGCCGTCTGCCACCGCGGTGCGCCAGTTTGGGGCCGGCCGGTGAGCCTGGTCGGGATGGCCTGCGGAGCCACCTGCGAACCCCTCGATTCTGTTTCACACGTTCGAAAGCCGGTGCCGACGGCCAGTGGGTGCATCCGGAAGGGGAGTGAAGAAAAATGAAGAAGAAAGTCGCACTGATCACGGGCATCACCGGGCAGGATGGCGCCTATCTGGCCGAGTTTTTGCTGAAACACGGCTACGAAGTTCACGGCATTAAGCGCCGGACTTCGTTGTTCAACACCCAGCGCATCGAGCATCTCTACCAGGACCCCCACGTCAACCATAGCGACTTCATTCTTCACCACGGAGATTTAACCGACTCCTGCAATCTTATTCACGTGATCGCGAAGGTAAAGCCGGATGAGATCTACAACCTGGGTGCGCAGAGCCACGTTGCCGTGTCCTTTGAGCAGCCCGAGTACACCGCCAATGTCGATGGCATCGGACCGCTGCGGCTGCTGGAGGCGATTCGCATTCTGGGCATGGCCGACCGGACCCGCTTTTATCAAGCTTCCACCTCCGAGCTCTTTGGACTGGTGCAAGAGACTCCGCAGACCGAGAAGACGGCCTTCTACCCGCGGTCGCCTTACGGCGTGGCCAAACTATACGCCCACTGGATCACGGTGAACTATCGTGAGGCGTATGGCATGTATGCCTGCAATGGTATCTTGTTCAACCACGAGTCCCCGGTGCGAGGAGAGACGTTTGTAACCCGCAAGATTACGCGCGCCTTAGCCCGCATCAAACTGGGCTTGCAGGAGCGTCTCTACCTGGGGAATCTCTCCGCGCGACGCGATTGGGGCCACGCTCGCGACTATGTCGAGATGCAATGGCTCATGTTGCAGCAGTCTAAGGCCGAGGATTTCGTGATTGCCACGGGCGAGCAGCACACGGTTCGCGAGTTCGTTACCTTGGTGGCGGAGCGCATCGGGTTACATCTGGAATGGACGGGATCCGGTCTCGACGAAAAGGGGATCGACCAGTTCGGGCGTGTGCGTGTGTCCGTGGATGCGCGCTATTTTCGGCCCGCGGAGGTGGCCACCCTCCTGGGGGACGCTACCCGCGCCCGAGAAAAACTGGGCTGGCGGCCGAAAACCAGCTTCCAGGAACTTATCGACGAAATGGTCGATGAAGATATTGCCAGCGCGGAACGCGATGAGCTGGTAAAGAAACACGGCTACAAGATTTACGCCCATCAATAGTCACAAGTCACATGCAGCTACAGGAACGTATTTACGTTGCCGGGCACAACGGTTTAGTGGGTGCCGCACTGTGCCGGAACCTGCGCGCAGCGGGATATAGCGACGTGGTTACCGCCGATCGCCGTGACCTGGACCTCACCGAGCGGGGTGCGGTTCAGAGCTTCTTCCGCGAGATACGCCCGGCGTATGTCTTCCTGGCTGCCGCCAAGGTAGGGGGGATTCTGGCCAACTCCACCCGGCCCGCCGAGTTCATTTCGCAGAACCTGGCCATTGCCGTCAATGTCATTCACGAAGCGTATTGTGCGGGCGTGAGCCGCCTGCTCTTTCTCGGTTCTAGTTGCATTTATCCCAAGGCGTGTCTGCAGCCTATCAAGGAAGAATACCTGTTGACCGGGCCGCTCGAGAGCACCAACCGGGCTTATGCGCTGGCTAAGATCGCTGGAATCGAAATGTGCCGCGCCCACAACTTCCAGTACGCCACGAAATATGTCGCAGTGATGCCAACCAACTTGTACGGCCCGGGCGACAATTACGACCTGCAGAATTCGCATGTGATACCCGCGCTCGTGCGCAAGATGCACGAAGCCAAGGTGCGCGGCGAGGACTCGGTCACGGTCTGGGGAACGGGATCGCCCCGCCGGGAATTTCTGCACGTTGACGACTTGGCGAACGCTTGTGTGTTCCTGATGAACTTGCCTCCCGAACGCTACGACGCAATCGTAGCCATGGATCCCCCGCTTCTGAATGTGGGCTGCGGCGAAGACCTGACGATCGCCGACCTGGCCCGGCTGATCGGCGAAGTTGTCGGCTCTACGGCAAATATCTGCTGGGACCGCGACCAGCCCGATGGCACTCCCAGAAAACTGCTGGACGCGAGCCGCATGCGGGCGCTCGGCTGGTCACCATCAATTTCGTTGCGCGATGGCATCGCCGCCACTTATCGGCAATACCTCCGCGAAATGTCATTATCATTATGAGCACTGCCGCTTTGCGCCTGCGTGAACTCGCATCCCACATGCGCCTGTCGGCGTTTGAAACTTCGACGCCGGAAGGACGTGCCAAGGAACGGCATCGTCGCGCCGCGCTCACCGGCGTGGCCGCCGGGTTAGCCAAAGTAATCGCCGTTTCGACCAGCCTGGTTACCATCCCCGCGGCACTGCACTATCTGGGGACGGAGCGCTTCGGCCTATGGATGACGATCAGCTCGGTCGTGGCTCTTCTCGGTTTCGCCGATTTTGGCATTGGCAACGGCGTATTGAATGCAGTCGCCGAAGCGCACGGAAGAGAAGATGCGGCAGAGATCCGGCGTGCGGTGGAGAGTGGGTTTACGCTGCTGGCAGCCATTGCGGTGCTGGGGATGGCGGTATTCGTTTTTACTTACCACTGGGTGGACTGGGCCCGTCTTTTCAATGTTACTTCGGAAGTCGCCCGGCGGGAGTCCGGGCCAGCCATGGCGGCGTTCGTCGGCTGTTTTGCGCTAAGCATCCCGCTCGGCGTAGTGCAGCGGCTGCAACTCGGATTGCAGGAAGGTTTTCTCAGCAATCTGTGGCAACTGGTGGGCAGCGTGGCTGGCCTCCTCGGAGTGTTGCTGTTCATTCATTTCCGCGCGGGTTTGCCCTGGCTCATATTGGCGCTGGCAGGTGCTCCCGTCGCGGCCGCTCTTACCAACACTCTTGTCTTCTTCGGCTGGATGCGGCCCGACTTTCGTCCCTGTTTCCGCCTGGTCTCGAGCGCGGCCATGCGGAAGATTGCCAAGCTCGGCTTTTTGTTCTTCGTCTTACAAGCGGCGGTTGCGATCGCTTATTCGTCGGATAACTTTGTCCTGGCTAGGATGCTCGGTCCGGAAGCGGTGACGCGTTACTCGGTTACGGCGAAGATGTTCAGCCTGATTTCCCTGGGACTTTCCATGTTTCTCGGCCCGCTGTGGCCCGCGTATGGTGAAGCCATCGCTCGCGGTGATGTGGTGTGGGTTAGAAAGACGTTGGTCAGGAGCATGGTGACGGCGGTGCTGCTCGCCGCCTTTGCGGCCGCGATACTGGTGACCTTTGGGCCGGAGATACTGAGATTCTGGGTTCATCGGCCCATTTCGCCGCCTTTCTCGCTGCTGCTTGGATTGGGCCTGTGGAGCGTCATGGATGCCGCCGGCGTATCCGTAGCCATGTTTCTGAACGGAACGAATGTCGTCCTGCCCCAGGTTATCGTCGCCTCCATCTTTGCCGCGGGGTGTCTCGGGTTGAAAATCTTCCTGGTGCGCCGGCTCGGCATGGTGGGCGTCCCCTGGGCGACTCTGATCGCGTACACCGGTTTGAGCGCATTCCCGTGTCTGTTCATCGTGCCTCGTATCGTATCGTCCCTCGGAATGCGCACTCGCACTTCGTGGCAAGCCGGGCAATACTAAAAAACCTCTGCAATTATGATCAAAATACCTGTCTATCAACCAAGCCTTGGCGGCAACGAGCGAAAGTACGTCAACGAGTGTCTTGATTCCACCTGGATCTCCTCCAAGGGAAGATTTATCGCTGAGTTTGAAACCAGATTTGCCGGTTACCTCGGCGTGCAGCATGCCGCCAGCGTTTCGAACGGAACCGTGGCTCTTCACCTGGCACTGGTGGCGCTCGGCATTGGTCCGGGCGTGGAGGTTATAGTTCCGACGCTGACCTATATAGCGTCGGTCAATGCGATCGCCTATACCGGCGCCACTCCGGTCTTCGTGGATTCTCTTCCGGACACCTGGCAGATGGATCCGGAGAATGCGCGCCAGAAGATCACCGGCCGGACGCGAGCCATTCTTGCCGTGCACTTATACGGACATCCGTGCGACATGTCGGCGCTCTGCGCCATTGCCCGAGAGCACGACCTGCTCCTGATCGAAGATTGCGCGGAGTCGTTCGGATCCCGGTACGAAGGACGCCATACCGGAACCTATGGAGACATTGCCACCTTCAGTTTCTTCGGCAACAAAACCATCACCACGGGTGAAGGAGGCATGGTGGTGACCAACAATGAGGCACTCCATGAGCGGGTCTGCCATTTCAAGGGACAAGGGCTGGCCAAGTACCGCGAGTATTGGCATGACGTGGTTGGCTATAACTATCGCATGACGAATATCTGCGCCGCGATCGGTTTAGCGCAGCTGGAACAAGCCGACTCCTTCATTGCCAGAAAACGGCAGGTGGCAGCCTGGTATCTGGACGCGCTAACCGATTCCACCGTCGGGTTTCACCAGCCGCATGGGAACGTATTTCACACGCATTGGATGTGTTCGATTCTGGTATCCCATCCGGCAGAACGCGAACCGCTCAGAGCGGAACTGGCGGCGGCGGGGATTGAAACCCGGCCCGTGTTCAGTCCCGTGCATAGCATGCCAATGTATTCCCAACGCTTTCGGAAATACCCAGTAGCGGAAAGTCTGGGCCGGCGGGGGATTAATCTTCCCAGTTATCCGGAACTGACTCGCAATCAGGTGAGGGAAATTGCAGCGGTGATTTGCCGGGGAAAGTGGCAGCAAGGGGCGGGTGATGCTATGGCCGCGTCCGTCGCCCAAACCTCTCCGGGATGATAGTCGCGGTAAGGGACCGGCGACGGGCGCCGTGCGACCCATCGACCCAAGCGGGAACGAGAATGTCGGTAAGAGTCGGTTGATCCAGGAGAGAGCATTTCATCTTGTCTAACTTGTTGTATAACTTGCGTGGCGTCTGCTGAGGAGCACGTACCGCGTCTCTGGACCTAGGAACCCTATGAAAGTGGTACTCTGCGGCTACAACTGGACCGGCTGTCGAGTGCTCGAGCACCTGCTGCAGCGGGAGGATGTGTCCGACATCGCGGTGTTTACCCACGAGCCTCCTTCAGAATTGCCCGATCTTCGGCCCCTCGCCTCCGCCGTTGGCATCTGGTGCACCACCGAAAGCATCAACCAGGTTCCTTTGCCGTTCGCTGCCGATATCATTGCCAGCGTTTACTACCGGTTTATTGTTAAGCCGCATGTGATTGCATCGGTCCGCGGCCGGATTTTCAATATGCATCCCTCCCTGCTGCCGCGTCACCGCGGCTGTTCTTCGATTCCGTGGGCGATTATTGAAGGCGACGCGGTTACCGGGGTGACCTTTCACTACATCGATGAAGGCATCGATACGGGCAAAATCATCCTGCAAGCGGCGGTGCCGATTTCCTCCGACGACACCCAAGCCAGCCTCTTCCGCCGTTGCATGCATCGCGGTGTGGAGTTCTGGCCGGCGGCCCTCGAACTGGTGAAGACGGGTTTTCCCGGAGCGCCAGCGCGGGGCACATCGTCCTTCCACAAGCGCGGAGTCCCCTATGCTGGTGTCATTCAAGAGGGGTGGCCGGTTGATCAGGTCGAACGTTTTATTCGCGCCATGATGTTCCCACCGTATTCTTCCGCGACTTTTCGTGGGCGCGAAATCAAGAGCTTAGCCGATTACATGCAAGTGATCCGGTTCGAGGCGACCAGCGCAGGCAGTAACCAGTAAACGGGGGTTGAACGCGCATTTAAATGCAACGAAATGAAAGCTGGGGAACTGAAGCGCAGTGGGAATAGCCGGGTACGTCCAAGGAAAGGGTAAATGTTTAGCCCCGAGTTATCTATGAGGTGTCGTTGCTCTCACCCGTCTCTGAAAGTCGCCTTGTTGGGGAGCCACTTGGCGCATTGGGCTGGGGGAAACGACTTCCTTCGCCTTTGTGCTGGCGGGTTGTGGCAGAAGCAACTTAGCTTGCAGGCGACTTTCTCTTTATTTCTTGCGGATGAGACCTCGGTCGAGACCATCCGTCGCCATCTCGGACCGTGGAAGCATCTGGCAGGTCGGCTTTTGAAATTTGAGAAGCCCAGGCTTATCAAGCGTCCGCCACTCCGGATCGAGCAGGTAATCGATTCAGTGAGCAGCTTCGGGGGGAGACTCCATGCCACCGGTTACCGGAATCAAGGCGGCTCCTACCGCGGTCTCATCAGAATTTTGGAGCAACAGAGCTATGATGCCATACTACCGTTTGCGGTTTCGCCGGGGCGGTTTCCGCTGCCCTGGGTAGGCTACATTCCGGATCTTCAGCACAAGCACCACCCAGAGTTCTTCAGCGGCAAGGAATGCGCCGATCGAGACCTGCAGTTCCGTGAATTCCCGCGACGCCAAACGCGACATCGGTCATTTCTATCCCGGTTACGACTGCGCCATTTTCAATTTGCCTTTTGCGCCTGTGCTGAACCCCGAGTGGCTGGCAGAGCCGTTCCAGCAGACGGTGTCGCGCTACCGGCTGCCCGAGCGATATTTCTTAATCTCCAACCAGTTCTGGGTCCACAAGTCGCACGCGACGGCATTTGAGGCGCTCTCCAGACTCGATGGCGGCCATACCGACGTTGCGATCGTCTGTACTGGCAGTACCGCCGACTACCGCCACCCCGAATACTTTGGCACGCTCGAGCGTCGAATTCGCGATCTTGGCCTGCAGAGCCGAATTCTGATCCTGGGGCGCATCCCGAAGCATGAACAGATTCAGATCATGCGCGGCTCGGTGGCGGTTATCCAGCCCACCTTGTTTGAAGGGGGACCGGGCGGGTTCGCCGTTTATGACGCCGTCTGTACGGCCACCCCCGTGATCCTGTCCGATATACCGATCAACCGTGAAGTGGAAATTGGCGATGCAAGTGTTCGGTTTTTCCCACCGGGGTGTGCCGACGCCTTGGCTGAAACAATGCGCATGGCACTGAAGCGGCGTTCCCAACCGTCGGGCAACGAAGAGTTACGCCGCCGGTCGGACCGCCGGGCTGAGCGGTTAGGATCGCGATTGCTGGAAGCCATCGAGTACGCCTATAAGGCAGCAATAACCTAGGGTCGATTTGAACGGATCGGTCTTGGTCACACCTTCTCTCGGACTCACCAAGTCTTACGATTCTATGCTTGTAGTTAGCACATTAATAGCTCTTTCGAACCACCTGTGGGTGTACCTCGCGTCGCTTCTCCTGGCAGGCCTGATTGGGGTTGGCGTGAATTACGTTTTCCTAAGGAAATGTGTCAGCGGCTTGATATTTCTTCAAACGTCGTTCGTCTTCAACACTGCCATTATTTTGTTTGGCTGGCGCCTTGGAACGGTATCTCCTTTGCGGGTTGCGCATTTCTTAATCTATGAGTTCGCTGTCGTTCTCGGGACTTATTGGGTCTATCGCAATATCCTTCGGCATAGAACCGGGCTCTTTCAGGCTTTTCGCACGCTACCTTACCGGGCGATTGCACCGCTCCTGGTGTCATTCAACTGCGTAATGTTAGGACTGTCCCTGATCTTTGTTGCGGGAAATAATGGAGCGTCTCGCATCGAGTTTATGACGGCTTCATGGTTTTCCTACTTTCGACCGATTATGTCGATTCTAGTCCCCCTTAGCTTCCTGTTCCCTCTCTACCTTTTGGATTGTGGACACCGCTTCCTTCCACTGTCTATTCTTGCGTCGTCGGTCATAAGTAACGTTGCCTCAGGCTCCAAAGCATCGTTCGTTTTTGGCATAGTTGGTTCGCTCCTGCTCTACCAGGATCTGAAGGGTTCAAGGCTCGTTATCCCAAAGACGCTCAGATTTGCGGTGCTCATCGTGATGTCCTTTTCGGCCGTGGTGGCGCTGGTGCGGTTGAACGTGAGCATGGCGGACCTGGCTGATCGCTTTGTCAAGTTCGGTGAGTCCACCATTATGGTGTATTACTCAGACGACCCTTCTGCCGCGTCGTCTGGCGTTTCTACGTTGGCTAAGGTTCACCGAGGGGTTGCAAAGTTGCTCGGCGATAGTTCAGCCAACGATATTGATACCCTGTTTGGGTTTGCCCTCAGCGGTCTTGAATACGGCGGTCAGACTTTCACCGGCCCCAATGCCCAGGTCTCTAGTTATATGCTCTGCAATTATTCCGGATGGGGCAACCTGATAGGCATTGCGTCGATTATCGGATACCTGGCTGTAGTTACGTGGTTTGTTAATCACATTGTCTGTAAACAGGGAGCGGCTAGGATGATGCTTCTTCCTTTTGTCGTTGCCTCCCTTAACGCTTTTCCCCAGGATTATTATCAGGGAATGAGCGACCTCACCTTAATTGTAATTCTGGTGTTAGCGCTGGGATGGACCGGTGTCGTAACTTTTGCATGCGACGGCGCAGGGAGCGCACATGGCGCAGCTTGATCCTCCGCTCTTGACCGTCATTCTTGCCGTCAAGGACCCCGACCCGGCGCAGTTTGACGTCTGTCTCGCCTCCATCGCGGCGCTGCGTAATTCCTCGCGCTTCGTTTTGCTTATCGTGGTAAGCGGGCACCTGCCCGCCATATCCGATGCTTTCAAAGCTCGACTGCACAGCATCCATATCGTTGACCAGGAGCCTCGTGGCGTCTATCACGCATATAACAGGGGACTTGCCGAGGTTCGCACCCCCTATCTGATGGTCATGGGATGCGATGACCTGCTGCTGCCCGGGCTCGATCCGGTGATCGATTCGATTGCGGACAAACCCAGGCCGCATATCGTGGCTGCCTGTGCTCTTATGCAAGGCATTGGAGTCGTGCGGCCCAGCAGATTTCGGTGGGGGCTTATTTTCAGAAACTGGTGCCAGCAGGGCCTGCTATACCGGAGCGATATATTTGCCACAAGAAGATTCGACTGCACATATCCCATGCAGGCAGATCACAAATTGAACATGGAACTGGTTTCTGACCCGCGCACAGTGATCCAGTACCGGGATGATGTTATATGCCACTTTTCATCCGGTGGATTGTCTCAGACCGTAAACGATTGGGTATTTCGGGAGGATATGCCGGGCATGGTGCGCACCTACTACGGCTCTTTCTTCTGGATCGTTGCGGTTAGCAAGAGACACCTCGCAGATCTTTTTAAGAGCCGGTCCCGCCTGAAGACAACTGAGTTCTGATCTTTTCAACGCCGTGCGTATAACGCTGGAGAAGTCGTGCAGCAATATAACTGCGAGAGCCCGCATAGTAGTCTCCCGCTGGGGAAGCCGGTGAATATTCAACCAACGCACGACACCGCAGCGGTGACAATATGTGCCACCAATTTTCTCGGGAAAGCTCTGGTTTTGCGAAACTCATATCTCGCCTTCCACCCAGAGAGCGATTTCTATATCCTCATTATCGACAAGAAACACACCCGAGTTCACGAGCGCGCACCAGATGTACGAATCCTATGGGCTGAGGATCTCGGTATTGCAGGATTCCTGCACTACGCTTTTAAGTTTGATGTTATCGAATTGAGTACGAGTGTTAAGCCGGTTGTTCTTAGTCTCCTGCTCGTTCATTACAACAGGGTTCTATACCTCGACCCCGATATCTGTGTGTATGCAAAGCTTGATCCGGTACTTGAGGGCTTGGCCTCACACTCCATAGTTGTTACCCCCCACACTTTGACTCCGGTCATGGATGGCAGCACTCCGTCGGATATCGAGTTTTTGCGCTTTGGAGCTTTCAACCTGGGATTTATTGGCGTCAGTAAGTGTGAAGAGGCGTTTGCATTTCTTGATTGGTGGTCGAAGCGGTGCCTTGCGCATGGATACTATGAGCCACAGCTTGGCCTGGCGGTTGATCAGAAATGGGTGGATTTAGGGCCGTCGTTCTTCCCCGGAATGAAAATTCTGAGGGATCCCGGGCTCAATGTGGCTTTCTGGAACCTCCACGAGCGGATCGTCTCGAGTCGCGATGGAGTCTGGCTCGTCAACGAGCAAGCACCTCTTCGGTTCTTTCACTTCAGTTCGTTCAGTCCTGACAACCCGCATGCGATTGCCCGCAAACAATCCCGTTTTGTTCCCGGGAGCCGTCCAGATCTGCACGAACTGATGGATTCCTATGCTGCGGAACTTCGGGAGAACGGCAATGAATCCTATGCCCGTTGCCATTACAGCTTCAATTACTTTGACGATGGAATCTATGTTTCCCCCTCGCTTCGGCGGTTCTACGCCGCCCTGGAATCGAACTTTCCGCGGGAAGAGAATCCTTTTTGTCATGGGTCGTCTTTTCAGCGATTTGCGCTTACCCATAGGCTTGCAGGCAAGAAATATACGATATCATCCCAGCCAACCTTCAGGGAGATAGCAGCCTACTCCACCACGACACGCATTATCTCGCTCGGGCTACGCAGCATACTCCGCGTGGTTGGGCCGAATCGGTACTTTTCCTTGATGAAATATTTAGCTTACATTTCCAGCATCAGAAACCAGGGCGGCGTCTTTCCAGAAGTGTCCTCAATCATGGCGCCAAGCGATCGCGCAAGTAATGGACACGGTGGTAGTTGTGGGAGGAAGTTAGTTGAAGACTAACAGAATACTGATCACTGGCGGTCTTGGGTTCATCGGAATGCATCTTGTCCAGTTGCTGCTGGAGCGGAAGCAGCGAATCCTTCTTTTCGACAATCTAAGTCCCCAAATTCACGGCGCTGTTCCCGATCTTTCCTGGAGGTCGCTGCTCAGGAGCGCCGGTGTCGAGGTCTTCCGCGGCGACGTCCGCCGGGCGGCTGATTGGGAAAAGGTGCTCATAGATGTCGATGTCAAGTGCGTGTTGCATCTCGCAGCCGAAACCGGCACTGCTCAATCCATGTACGAAATTTCCCGCTACACGGACACGAACGTCGGCGGCACGGCCGCGCTGCTTAACTATTTGGCCAACCATAAGCACAAGGTAAGCAAAATTATCCTGGCTTCGTCCCGGGCGGTTTATGGTGAGGGCGCTTATCGTTGCCGCCAGTGCGGAATTGTGTATCCGCCCATGCGCGCCGAGTTGCGGCTGCGGTCGGCGGGCTGGGAACCCCAATGCCCCGCCTGTAAAGGCGAAATTCAGGCGGCCGCGACGCCAGAGTGCGCGCCGACCGCGCCCGCGTCGATCTATGCCGCCACCAAGCTGGCCCAAGAGGATTTACTGCGCATTGCTTCGAAGGCTCTTGGAATTCCAGCGGTTATCTTCCGTTTCCAAAACGTCTATGGCGAAGGCCAGTCGCTCAAAAACCCTTACACCGGCGACTTCGTGCATGTTTCCGACATTGCGCGGGCGGTCGTGTTAGGACTGACCTCGGATGGAGCCGATGGGGCCACGCTGAATGTCGGTTCCGGCCATCCCACTTCCGTTGAACAGGTTGCGCTTCTTCTGCAGGAGCGCTTGGGCGGGAAGACACGGCCGATCATTTCCGGCCAGTATCGCCTGGGCGACATTCGCCACGGATACGCCGATCTGACGGCGATTCGCGCCTGCCTGCAATACGCGCCGGAGGTCTCGCTGGACGAGGGATTGACGCGCTTTGCCGAATGGGTAAAAGCCCAGCCAGTGGAGCCGGACCGTCTGGACAAAGCCACCGGGGAACTGGTGGCGCGCGGCCTAATGCCCGCGCCTATCTCCGCTCATGTCAGGGCCAATGCTAAAGCTAAAGCAGCTTCTGTATAGCGATCTCGCGCGTCAAACTGGGCTCGAGGGTAGGCCAGCTAAGCGGCCGAGCTTTGTCGGGCTACTGCGCCGTCTGCCGCACCACCGCTTTCTGCCGATCATGCTGTGCCGCGGGAGCCGGGCGGGCATGCTAGCGGGGATTCCGGTCCTGCCTCAACTGCTGACCTATCTCAACATTGTTCTCTTTGGCCTGGAAGTGTCGCCGCGCAGTGAGATAGGACCGGGGATTTTCTTCCCGCACCCGTCGGGAACCGTGGTCGGAGCATGGCGGATCGGCCGCAACGCGACCATCTTCCAGGGGGTTACGCTGGGCGCGAAAGAACTGGATATGGATTTTGATTTCAGACTGCGTCCGAACGTCGGGAACAACGTCGTGTTGGGCGCGGGCTCGAAGATTCTGGGCGGCATCCGCATTGGCGACAACGTGACCGTCGGGGCGAACTCGGTGGTGGTGGATTCGGTCGAAGACGACAGTACGGTGGTTGGCATTCCCGCTCGCCGGGTATCGAAAGAACGCCATCGAGATCACGACGTCGAGACAGCGGCATCGAGATAGCAACGTCGAAATAGCAAGCATTCGATCTATCGAGACCAGGACCAGGACAACCAGACCAGTACGACAAGACCGGGAGAAATGGATGGACCAGCCGCTGGATCTTACCGTCATCATCCCCAACTTCAACACCTGGCGCTTGCTGCGCGATTGTATTTCCTCGATTTACGAGCATACGCGCGGCATCGCCTTTGAAGTCATCTGCATCGACGATCATTCGCCGGACGGCAGCGCGGATATGGTGGCTGAGGCGTTCCCCGAAGTAATTCTCGTCCGCAACCAGGTCAACCAGTTCTATGTTAGAAACAACAATCTCGGAATGTGCATGTCGCGGGCGCGCTATGCCTGCCTCCTGAACAGCGACACGCTTTTGATCGGCAATGCTTTTCGAGCGCTGGTCCAGTACATGGACGAGAATCCCCAGGTGGCCGCCTGCGGTCCGAAACTGCTGAACCCCGACCGCTCGGTGCAGCACTGCATCCGCCATTTTTCGGGGCCGGCCACGATGGTGCTGCAAACCCTCAACTGGCACAAACTGTTTCCCCGAAGCCGGCTGACGGACCGTTACTATGCCACCGGCTTCGATTACTCCAAAGCACAGCCGGTCGACAGCATCGGCACAACCGCCTACATCGTGCGGCGGTCTACATGGGAAAACGCGGGTATGCTCGATGAACGCTTTCGGCTCTTTGTCTCCGATCTGGCCTACAACTTCATGCTGAAACAAAAGGGTTACGCCGTGCACTACACGCCTTGTGCGGAGGTCGTCCACTTCGGGAGTCAAAGCGTCAATCAGAAAGCGCAAAGCTCGCTTCGCGAACTGCACGACGCGCTCATCGAATTCAACGAAGCCTACGACTACTTCGGCAAGAGCCGCGCTAGCAAGCTCCTGGTCCGCCTCTCGCTGAAA
>WNFA01005105.1_pt1 | contig 13583 bp, 16 predicted proteins | sample 5400481 | NCBI WGS metagenome assembly WNFA01 (sample SAMN13153340, study PRJNA577476) | soil metagenome | isolation source: 120 cm saprolite under Douglas fir tree site 2 hole 1 replicate 2 | place: USA:California | collected 2015-04-18 | reverse complement strand
GCTTGAATCCTGCGATCAGATCCTGATTGCCGAGAATCGCATCCAGGTAGGTGGGCGTTCCCGGCACGGCGATCTCGCACATGTGCCCGTTTATGCAGCTTGCCAAATGGGAAAGCAGGGCAGGCATATCAAGCGCGGTCAGCTTCCAAACCGGACTGATCGCGTCCTCAAACTCGCGGAGCTTCTGCTTGAACCAGTTGAGTTGTCGCCGCCAGTGGGTATGCTTCGGCGCACCTGAGAGGAACACGCCGGCGATCCGCGTCTGTGCATCGGCCGGCGGACGATATGTGATCGTCAGAACGCATCTGGTCTCGAAGTGCTGACCTTCCGCGGAGTATTGAATCTCGCGCTCTCGGTCGAGCGCCGCGCTGACCGGATCGGGAAACGTTCGACCTGAATACTCGCCGCTCGGATGACGGATGAGATCGACGTTGTACATGAAGCCGTCGTCCAGACGCGCGAGTGCGCGATTGCCCTGGGCGCGATGCGCATCGAGTTCCTCGACGCTGGCCGAATTGAGGTCCAGACCGGAGCACTCGAAGGCCGACAGAAAGGCGCCGTCCTTCAATGCGATCGTGTAGTCGTCAATCGGGATCGCATAGTTGAGTTGATCGGGCAGCCCGAGCAGCCTGTCGCGTTTCCGTCTTAAATCCTTGAACTCTTTGAGAAACATATTCCAACCTCTCTACCATTACGCGCGGATCTCCCTCGGTGTCGGCACGGACGGTCGGATTCGTGGCGGCCGCGCAGTAACTGAGGCGCGAGCCGGATAGAGGTCCTGGTAGCGCACATGCCGGACGTAGACCCGACTGAGTTGGGGATCGAATTTCGCCGCCTGCACCAGCGCCCAATGCCCGATCGTCAGCAGGAACGCTCCCATCGCAATCGTGTACCAGTGGAGTCCGCCTCCAAGTATTAGGGCGGCGGCCGTGATCCAGTTGGCGATCGCCAGAGGCCGTTCCGCTCCGGCCAGAAGAATAGGCTGGGTGAGCGATTGATGAATCGCACTCACCCGCCGCTCACTTTCTGCCATCAGCCCATCCTCGTACCTAAAAGAGCGCTCCGCCGAGTGGAAAAAGCGTCGTCATCAGCTGCGTCGCGCCGAGCGCGCACGAGCCGCCAAACGCAAGCGACGACATCTTGCGCACGCCGGTTCCATGTTCGCTGACCGACCACATGATGCCGGTGCCGATGATCGCCGCGGTGGTGATCGCGTGAGCGACCGGACCCTGCAGATCGTTCTGCAGCGTCGTGAGCGGCGCGTCCCACGGCAGTGCACCGCCGGCGGCGACCGCGGCGAACGCTTGCGCAGGCCAGGCAATGGTCAGAACGCCGAAGGCGTAAGCGAACCTCGCCGTCCACCTTGTCAATGAACCCTTCATTCCGTTTATCCGCTTCATTTCCCGAACCTCCTTTGTTGATCGAATAAACTTCAGGCCGTAACGGCTTGGAGTGCTTGATCCAGCTTCATGGGCGCCAGCGCGAATCCATCGCGCACGTTGTATCCGGCTACGCGAACAAGTTCCGTGACTCGTCGTCCCGCGGGCGTGCGGACGATGAATACGAGCAGATTGATGGTCTCAGCGATGAGTTCCGGTTGCGGCGGCACGCCGGCCTCCTGGACGAGACTCGAAAGCCTCGTCAGCGCCGCGCGTGCGCTATTCGCGTGGATCGTCGTCACGCCGCCCGGATGCCCGGTGTTCCAGGCCTTGAGCAATGCGAGCGCTTCCGCGCCGCGCACCTCGCCAATGATGATGCGGTCGGGACGAAGCCGCATCGTCGTTCGGACCAGGCGCGTCATATCGGCGGTCTCAGCAGTGTGGAGCTGGACGAGATTGTGAGCCCGGCACTGGATTTCGAGGGTATCCTCGATAATCACATAGCGTTCGTTCGGGTCGGAGCGCTCCACCATCTCATTGATCATCGCTCCCGCGAGCGTAGTCTTGCCTGAGCCGGTGCCGCCGGCAACGACGATATTCAGGCGCCGGTCAATTGCCGCACGTAAAACGTGGGCATGTTTCTTGTCGAGAATGCCGTCGCGAATGTAATCGTCCAGCGTGTAAAGCACTTGCGCGGGCTTCCGCATAACACAGCAGGGCTTTCTTGCGACTGGAGGGAGCAGACCCTCGAAGCGAATGCCCTCGATCTGCAGTTCGCCCTCCACGATTGGACTGTTCGCGTTGGCAACCGTGCCGAGCGATGCCGCAACGGTTCCGATGAGGCTCTCCACCTGCGATGCCGGGAGCCGCAAGCCGGCTTCGTGCATTCCTTTACCGTAGGATTCGAACCAGACACGGCCGTCTTCATTGACGATGATCTCCGTGATCTGAGGATCGCCTATGGCAGCCAGAATTCTCGCCCCGAGCTGTCGTCTGAGCAGTTCGTCCAGGCGTCGCTCCTGAAGCTGCTGTGCCATGATCATGCTGATTCTCCGTTGCTGCTCGCGCCGCCTTTCCGCGCCGGCGCCACCTCTTCCATTCGTTTCAGCGTCTCCTCGACCTCGGCTCGTAGTCCACGATGGCGTCGCTGGCCAGAAGCGAGGGCCTGCTTGCGTTGCGCTTCCGGTATTTCCGGCAAGTGGCTCAGCATGCTCAGCGCGAACTGATCGATCCAGCCCGGTGCCGCCATCGGATTGAAAAAGACGCTCCTTCACATATCGCGACAGGGTGATGCCGCGCTCGTCGGCTTCGTCGCGCAGCCGATGGAACTCCTCTTCACTCAGGTAAGCGGTGAGTTGTCGCCTCACAGTAATCTCTCCTTGATGCCCTTCTCGTTCGACGCGTCCGCCGCGTCGTTACCATTCTCGACGGCGAATTTCAGAAACGAGAGTTGCTCTGCAGTAGATGCCGCATTTGGCGTTGCTTTCTTCGCGGTCACGGCGAAGGTCGGTGCCAGCCTCTCGGGAGCAGTGACTTCCACTATCTCGCTTTGCCCATCGCCTTCCGGCGTGGTTCCTTCGTCCGACTCGGCGCCGCACTGAATTCGCTCGCTCACCAAAGGCGGTGGAATCATCGCGAGTCGCTTGAAAAGTCGCTCGCGGTAATAGCGGAACTTGGCCGCGCGAATTGCCGGCCGTCCGCTGGCGAAGATCAACGCCTCGCTGGCACCCAGGCGCATCGCCTCGTCTGGCGTAAGCAGCGGTCTCGCAAATTCAGGCTCCGACACGCTCCCTCCCGAACTCGAGAACGTGCGATGCGCGTGGCGAACCGTGGTCTCGCCCGTCATCTGGGAGAGCAGCCGAGCGGTCTCGATGCCATTAGGCCTGAACGCCACGCGCGTGTCGCAGTTCGACGTGATCGCCTCGTCGTGGCCGTAGGCGCCATGAATCTGAGTAATGTCCTGCGTGATCAGGCATGCCTTGATCCCGTATCCAGCGATCAGCGACAGCGATTTGGCGAACATCTCGAGGCGCCCTAGAGTGGGGAACTCGTCGATCATCAGAAGGAGCCGGTGTCGGTAGCCGGCGACCGCGCGCCCACCGCGGTACTCAAGCCGCTCCGTAAGCCGGTGCAAAATCTGGCTCAGCATCAGCCGGATGAGCGGTTTTAGAGCGTCCTGGTCCGCGAGCGCGACGACGATGTAGAGCGACACTGGTTGACGATGGTTCATGAGGTCGGTGATGCCAAAATCGGAAACTCGCGTGTTGGCCGCGATCACCGGGTCGCGGTACAGCGGAAGAACCTCCGTGATCTCAGAGATGACCGACGACCGTTCCTTCTCGGCCTTGTTGAGCAGGCTGCGCATCGCACGCGCGGCGACCGGATGGGTCTTGGTGGGATTGCCCCGCGAGTCCCGCCAACCAAGCGATCCGGAAGGATCGTGCTCAGCGGACATGATCTGCTCCAGCGTCTGCTGTGTGGTCTGTTCGGGATCTGAAAGGCGCATATCGATACCGCTCAGAGTCGGGTCGCGCCCCTCATAGAGCTGGTGAATGATGAATCCGGTCAACGCGGCGCCGCCGGCGCGTTCCCAATGATCCGGCAGCCCTGCGCCATTCGGATCAAGGACCATCCGCACGATGTTGTGAATGTCCCGAATTTCGTGCGGCGTGCGCAGCCTCACCTCGGCCAACGGGTTGAAGCGTGCCAGACCCTCCTCGGGCGAGGTCGGCTCGAATTTAAGACATACGTGGCCGAGCCGATTGCGTGCGCCAGCGGTCAGGGCCCAGTTCTCTCCCTTGAGGTCGTGGACGATGACAGAGTGCGGCCATGTCAGCAGCGTCGGGATCACGATCCCTCTGCCCTTTCCGCTCTGCGTGGGCGCGAAGACGAGGACATGCGTGCGACCGCAGTCACGGATGTGCCATCGCCGCCAGACACCCAGATAAATGCCAGCGCGGCGCGCCAGCTGTCGCGACAGCCCCAACCTCGCGGCGATATTCCGGAGATAGGAGTCGCGCGAATCGATCAGTCGCGCCTCTTTCAGATCACGCGTATTCGCCCAGCGTGCCGAGCCGTGAAGGTCGGAGGCGCTTGCGAACCATCCCTTCCGCGCGACCGCGATCGCGACACAACAAACCGCCGTCACCGCCGCCATCGGATAGAGCGCCTCGCGAGCGCACTGTCGCCAGAGCGGCTCCAGCTGCGGAGCCCAGTACCACCGCGTCCACCAGACCATCCACGACCACGGCGCATAAATCGCTCCGCCCTTCAGGCGGAAGAGCGGGCGACCCAGCCATAATGCGTAGCGCAGCACACTCGCAGCGTGCTGCGTGGTCACCCAGTTGATCGCGATAAACGCGCTGGCGAGCGACAGCAGCGCGAGCCCCTTAACGCGTCCCAACTGCGCGTCGGCCGCCGATCCCGGAACCCGATAGGGACGTTGCTCAGCCATTGCGTTCCCTCTCACGCTCGCGAACTCGATCCATTCCAGTATCGATCGCGCGCTGACGGCTGTGCGCGCGACTCTTGATCACGTCCTTGGAGACCTGCCGCTCACGCAGCTCGCGTTCATGGTTCTGCGAAAGCTTCCAGCTTCGCTCGTCTACGCGGCTCGCGAGTCCGAGCCCTGAAAGAAACTGCAGGCGATCGATCTCCTGTTCGGCTCGGATGCGAGTTCCTTCACTACGCGGTTGGAACTGGTCATACGTGACGAGGCCATTTCCATCGGCCTTTCTCTGCAAGGCGCGGTCGATCTCCGTCCACTGCTCGCGCCTCACAGCGCGTTCACGCGCCCGCAGCATCTCGGGCTCCAGCCGCGGGCCCAATTCGCGCGTCGCGATTTCCTGGCTGCGAATACGAATGCCGGAGCGCAAATACTCGCGATTGATCTCCAGGGGTCTGCCGTTCTCTCGAATGCCGCGGACCAGCAGATGAACGTGCGCGTCGTCGGTGTTGTGATGATCGATCGCGACCCACTCAAGCTTCGTGTCGAGATCGCGTTCCATCTGGCCGACCAGCTCCCTCACATGGTCGTGGAGATTGAGGCGATCAGCGTCCTCGGGCGAAACGATAAATCTCCACATGAGTTCATCGCTCTTTTCCCAGTCTCTGATCGTAGCAAGCATGTCGATCCCCTCGCGCTCCGAGTCGAACCCCAACCCCTTCGCAAATTCCTGCTGAGCACCCGGCCGCGATAGGTAGCGCGCATGCGCTGCCCACGCACCGCTCCGGCGGTTGCGCGAGAACGACGCCTTGACCACGCTGCGCCGCGCGTATGCTGGCGGCTCTGCCACGCGGACTCTCGCTGCGCGCGTGCCACTCAGACTTCCGCTCGGCTGCTGTCGCCGTAGCCCTTGCCGCATGCCTATTCGCCGCAACGCTCTCGCCCACCACGGCACGAGTTTGCGCGGACGTTCCGCATGCTCGTGGCGAAGCTTGATATCGACCTCTTTCTGGCGGAGGAACCTAGGCCGTTTCATCGCACACCTCGGTCAACGCCTGGCTGAGCGCGAGTACCAGCTTGGTGGGGTTTTCCGGTGCCCGCCCGCCAAGCGCCTCGATGATTTCGCGCACCTGCGCGCTGCTGAGCGTGATCGCGTGGAGATCCTGCGCGCGCCGCCATGACTTCCACGCGCGCTTGCCGGTCGCCCGTTCGTCGAGCTTCTTCCGACCGATCGTCGCAACGTGCGCTCGCAGCGCGGGCGTAAGGTCGCCAGCCTCCTGTGCGACGCTGAGCAAAGCGCCCAGCAGAAAGTCGGGCGGCTCCAGATCGAGGCCTGCCAGCGCAATCAATCCGCCGAGGTTGGCGAGATGATGCACTCTGAGTCCCTGTTCGTGGCTGTGACCGTTGCCATTTCTGTTTCCGTTGCTGCCCATGGCATTCACCACGCGACGACCGGCTTGATCTCGCCACGCACGTTCGCCAGCGGAACCGGGCCGAAGTAGCGCGAGTCCCAGCTCCGCCGATCATTAAAGCCAAACAGCCACACCTGGCCGGATGGGACTCGATGAGTGCCCCAGGCAATATGTGGAAGTGGACGGCCGGCACTGTCATGCGATGCAACGGCGCTGCGGCGAAAACGCACGCCGTTCACTCCAACCAGTCCGCGTTCGATCTCGACGATATCGCCGGGAAGAGCGCCTACGATCTTGCCAACCGGCTCCGCATTCCCAGGGCATGGCCCGGCGCGCAGATAGCCGTGGGCGAGACCTTCCTCTGCGATGGCAATTGGCAGGCACGCCGCCACCAAGTCTCCGCGTTTGAATTCACTCGAAACAACGCGGTAGATACCTGCCGGAGCGGCGCTGTCTGTGTTGGAAATCAGTACGCCAAAAGCATCGCCGACTGCGATCAGCACCAAGGCTGCAATGGCTAATCCGCCTACGGCCCGACCCAGTCGGCGAGCAGCTTCCAAACGCTTTAATTCGAGCCGCCAAGCTAGCGATCCAGCGCGGGTTTCTGCCGTGCAGTACAGTGTGCTGATCATGGCCGTCTCCGAGGGAGAAAGGCCGTGAGTTCGTTGAGGAATCCGGCGAAAATGCCGTACCGTACCGCAGGTCCTTTATCTTGCTCTACGAACGACCACCCTTTCCCCCTATCCAACAGAGCCTCCGAATCCACTCTTTCCGCACGCCGCCAAGCGGCTGAGAAATTCCTGAAAATCCTCATTGCAGTTTCTCCGTCGAAGGCTCGCTTGCGCGGCTATTCAGTTTCCGATTCGAACGAGGCACACCTTCGAGCTCGGTCTTGATCTGCTTGCAGAGCCGCCACATCGCAGCCGTGATCGTCTCGCCCAGATCGAAGCCCGCGTCTTCGGCCCGACTACGCAGTTGCTCGATCTCACGCTTGAGCGCTGCCGGCAGCTTGAACGTGATGGCTTCGCTTTCCTGTTTGCGTTTGAGAACTCCCATCGCATTTCTCCTTTGCGGATCGGATTGCAGAATCACTTCCCGTACGGGCCGGGAAATACGAGGTCCTGGGTCACCATAACGTCGAACTGGTAGCCCGGCCGGATTTCGATCGTTGGCGGCCGATTCAATCCCTGCCCGATCGTTTGCTGACCCAGCGCCCCGAATTGTGCCGAGGCGGCTGACCCGGCCGTCTGGCTCGCCATCGCCCATTGATTCGGTTGGTAGTAACCGTACGGTCCGTAGGAGCCGCCGCCTCCAAAGGTCGCCATCTGTCCGATGCCTTGGCCTGCGCTAATCAGGCTCATAACGGCGGCGGTTCCGAACGTTGCGAGGTAGCGGTGGTCGACCTGATCAGAGAAGCCGGCGTACCCGCCCTGATCTGCGCCCGGCATCTGCGGCAGATTCATGCTCGCGGTGTTCGGAAAGATGAGTCGCTGCCACGCGATCTGAACGCGCTGCTGACCGTAAGCGGACGCGTTCTGATAGGCCCCGATGAGGCGGCTGCCTTGCGGGATGAGAACAGATCTGCCGGTCGCGCTGTCGAGGACGTTCTGGCTGACTTGAGCGAGGATCGGTCCGGGCAGATCCGAATTGATGCCGCTGATCAGAACGGCGGGGAGGATGCTGCCCGCCATCACCGTATACGACGAAGCGGCGGGATGGACGCTTATTGTTGGATCGCTTTGATTACCCTGAGTATACGAGTCGCCCTGCTGTCCTTTTGCGCTTGCTATCTCGAGGGTACCGCCGCCGTGAAACGCCTGCACCATCTCGGGCGATTCGAGCGCCTTCATGTACTTCTCTTCGGCCCACTGCGCATACCGGCTCGGAGGCTTCGGCGCTCTGGGCTGAACGGCTGGCTGAGAGATCGGCATGAGCGGTTCAATCGGCATCACTGTCGGCGCCGCGTGCGGCACCGCGCCATTAGCCGCGAGGTCTTCGATCTCGCCCCGGTCTCGGGCGGCTGAACCTGGGTCGTCCGCCAATTTCTGGGAAGCGGAATTTTGACTTGTTCCTGAGGACTGGACGCCGAGAGCAAGCGCCACTCCACCAAACATCGCGACTGCCACGAAGACGACGCCGAGAAGACGATTAAAACGCCCACCGCCAAGGTGTTCCTGTTCCTGCTCGTCCTGTTCTTGAATCACGTCTGCGGTTGCCATAGCTGTCACCTCGCTCCGCCCGCATAGGAGATGGTCACGCGGTCCTGATCGCGGCCCACGCCGGAGACCAGAATCGCGTCGCTGAAGAGCCGGTCGACGACGTAGTAGTTGCCCTTGACTCGGTAGTTCACCATCTGGGTTCCACGGCTGGCGTTGATCAGCAGTGCGGGCGCCTCGCTGGACTTCATCCCGGCCGGCATCTGGACGTAAACGTGAGAGCCGTCATCGAAAGCGCGAACCGGCTTCCACGGAACGTTTGCGCCGGCCACCGTGTAAGCGAAATTGATCTGCGCCGGATCAACCGCTGCGACCTTCACGATGTCGTTGGAATCAACGGGCGGAGCGACCGTTTCCTGCTTGGCGTTCGCTGCGGCTGCGTCGGCATCTTTCATCGCCATGGACAGCTCGTCGGGGTAGTAGAACTCCACCTCCTGCATCGCGCGCCCGTGCGAGCGTAGCAGCACGTGGTAAATGTGCTTCGTCGTGTAGATCGTCAGGTTAGTTTCAATCCCCGGAATCTGCGGCTTCACCGCCAGATGAGGAACGGCATTGCGCGGGTCGCCCGAGGCGGCCGGCGTGGCCATCCAGCGCTCGGTGTCTCCCAGGGCAACGTCGGTGATCGTCTCGCCCGGCTGCAACTGAATGTCGGTGGTGCGCAGCGGCGCGCAATCGACGATCGGCTCCGGTTCCTGGTTATAGGGGTAGAAGGTGTACTCGGCTGTTCGGTAGACGCGCCATTTGCCGTCTTGCTGATGCTCTTTGATTGCGGCCTGCACCTCGGACGGCTGCTGCGCGAGCAGTTGCGCTCCGGTCGGCGGTGGCGAGGGCGCACTCGGCTCAGCGGGAGACTCTGTTACGAGTTTCAGCGGCGGTGGTGTGTGCGGTTGCTGACTCGCGCACGCACTCAATAAGAGTGCGAGTGTCACACTGCCCGCTCCTATATACTTCATCGCGCTTCCTCCCTTCTGGCCCGGCTATTCCTGCTGTTCGGTCCAGTTGATCTGCGTCACGTAAAATCCGAGCGGGTTGCTGACGATCGCGTCGTCGGAGTTGGGCGGGACGATCTGTGTCTGCAGTACGGCCTCCCAGTGCGTGGGTGCTCCATTTGCAACTCCGTTCAGATCGCGCTGCTGTTCCGACCAGCGCACCTGGTAGCTGCTGGGCGAGAGCTGAAGGATCGACTCGATCTGAATCGAGACGGTTTGCTTCTCAGCAAGCTTGAAAGGGTTATGAGTGAAGCTGTCGGAGTGGTAGTAAGCGTCGAGGAATCTGTCCGCCGCGCCGCGCGCGTGCGCGAGCAGCGAATTGAGCATCTGATGTTCGACCTGCGCGTCGGTTGTGACGGATCGCGCGTTGTGGATGAATGCCGCGATTTCGTAACGCTGCATTCGCGCGGTTACGTCGGGAACGGACGCGGGACTGAGTGGCTGCGGGACGGTCAGTGCGTATCCGAGTTTGTCGACTTCGACGACGTAGGGAACGTAGCGGCTGCGAGTAGTGAGCCAGACGATGCCGCTGGCGAGGATCAGCGCGAGGACGAGCAGCCCGCCTGCTGCTATCTGCCAGTTGCGTTTGCCGAGAACGAGATCGGCGTAACGTTCATCCCATTCACGACGCGCTTCGACGTAAGGGTTCGCAGCCATACCTCAACCTCTGGGCATGATTAGGCGGTGCCCGGTGGGCACAAGTGTGTGTTGTGCTGCGGTCTGAAAACGACCGCTTGATATCTGCGCGCTACGAAGGTGCGTTACGACCTGTGCGTACGTCGCGCGGGCGGCGCGTAGCCGCATTCAAGAGCGGGCCAAATTTTCTGGCAAATTTCTGGCAAACTGAGCGGGAATCAGGGGGAAATCGGGTTTCCTGCGAGGAGCCCACCAACGACGAAAAGCCTTGTTTCCCAAGGGTTTTCATCCCTCAGGCTCCTCGTCGTTCCCGGGGTCGAGAGAATTAGCAATCTGGTGCCTTCGACCACTCGGCCACCTCTCCGCACCGAAAATATTCCGGCGGACCGAAGCTACGGGGCTACATTGAAATGCGTCTTACCTCTATACCATGGCAGGGCGTACCGCCCAATGTCTCGTCAAATTGACGGGACCTCTCTGGATCGGACAGTATCCCAAATTGATCGAGTGCAAAACGGACACTCGCGACACCACATTCAGCCTCGCCGCGTAACTAAGATGACGGCGAGGCCGCCCCGTTATCCGTATTGATTTTGTGCCGAAGGCTCATCGGCTGCGGCGCGCGGCATCGACGGTGTGACGCGCTCCGCCTCCGGGTCTTGCAGCCTCGGGAATGCGAGACTGGCGTGGTATTCCCGATAGCGAAGCCGCAACCTTTGTTTCTGCGGGCGCAAGGCCGTCGGTCTCGAAGACCATAAGGAGGAATCCACGACCTTCGTTTTTGGCCTCGGGAGTGAGTACCCGCGGAGCTGGAAAGAAAATCTTGTATGCGTCGCGACCATAATCGTCAATGACCGGCTTCAGGGTGTCGTAAGTGCCCATCACCCCGACACCGAAATAGGTTTTCCCGACACGCCCAAGAAATACGCCATAAGCCAGGTGTGTCTCGAGTGAGGGAGTCGGGTCGAACTCGGTTCCAGCCAGCCATTCGGGTACCCACGATGCGCCTGTCAGCCAGTCCGCCGGCAACAGGTTCAGATTCTTTGCCCTTAGTGGAGTCAACTCACCCGGATCCTTTCCTTCAGCGGTGTATTTCCAAGCCGCGGCCAGCAGGGCGTTGAAGAGCGTCCTATCCGCGCGCGTCTCCGCCTCTACCGCTGACATGCCGCCGTATCGAGCGAAAGTTTCGGGCGGTATCCGGTAAAGCGTTACTCCTCCGATTTCGAGGGGCGAGAACGTCAAAGGCGCAAGCAAAGAGCGCCATAACGCCCTGTCTGGATCGTTGTCCCCGACGACAATTGCTCCGACGTCGTGACTCGACAAGAAGCACATGAGTTGTGTGCGAACGTCTGGAACATAAGCCACTCCGCCCGAGGCGTTAACTATCGGCCAGAGTTGATATTCATCCGGAAGGGGTCCGATCCACCCACCCGCCATTCGAAAATACATATCCGTCTGAGCCTGCCACAGCATGCTGTTGTCTAAGATAAAATGTGGAACCACGAGCAAATTTTCATCCGGTGCAAGATATTGCCGATAGAGGCCGCGCAAAAAAAAAGCTGGAGTATCAACCTTGCTAGCCCAATAGCGAGAACCAAAATTTGGCAGCGAAAACAGCACAATCAGGGCAGCCGCAGTATATTTCATCGGATTGCTCGCCGTGCTCATTGTGAACCAGAGCGAAGTTATTATTGCGATAAGAAGAAAAGCGTACATCATGAAGCGCACCGGCAATGCCTTCTCGATCGCGGGCAAAGCAGCGAGCAGCTTTCCGGGAACGGTCCAACAAATGTCCGCCGAAATGCAGGAAAGGACCAAGCGAGGAACACAGATGATAATTAACGAGTCGATCAGGAGCTTACCGAACGGTTGGCGCCAATGACGCCGTGCGTATGCGGCAATCACCGCAAGAAGAGCCGGGCCCACAAATGCGTCCCGTTCGAAGACGTTTCCTGAAAAGCCTGCCGAGATTGAGTTAGCCACTGCCAGATGCCCGAGCGCGCTAGTTTCGGTTGGAATCAGGAAATTCAAAACGTCCGCCGAGAAAGCTTCGAGACTCCAAACGGGGCCGCGTAATTCAGGATACGCGAACATATAGTAAAGGCACGGACTCACGAGTAGAGCTGCGAAAACACACGAACTCGCAACTGGCACGAGCATCCATCCAATCCTGCGACGTGTTTCGCCCTCGGTGAATGCCAATGCGAGGACATCGCCATCGCGCCGAACATTATCGCTGTGGCGAAGATCTCAACTGACAAGGCAAACTGCACGGCCAAAGTCAGTCCCATCAACACCACGAACCTAAGCGACTTGAGCGCCCCATCGAGCCAGAGCGCCGGGAGATAGACGGCCAGCGGAACGGCGAACACCAGCACCAGGTGCAAGTGTCCCCCGAATGTCTGACCAACCATGTAGGCGGAGAAGCCAAAGAGGTATCCACCCAAAAGCGCCGGCCAATAACTGCGCGCGATGTGCCGGCACAAGATGAAGGCTGTCCAGGCCGCCAGTGGCGGGCTCGCCAGGGACAAAATGTTGTAAGCGACGACCGGGCCGAAAGCGGCCGTAATCGGAGAGACCAACAAGCTTGCAAGTGGAATCGTCGTGCGCCAGGCGAGGTTCAAGCCTGCGGGCGCGAAGATCGCGTGAGTGAGAAACGGGTTCAACCGGTGCGCGATCGCATGCGGCCACCATACCAGCGACCACATGGAAGCCGAAGGATCGGGACCTTGACCAACGTAAGAGTTAGCGAAATCGGAAAGCAGCGAACGGGCGAAAACAAAAACCGATATGGCCGCATAAAAGACGAGTGCCACGCATCCGAATCGATCAAAAACGCGCTCCGCTTGAGGCGCCTCGGCCATTCCCGCCCAGGGAGGTGTTGCCTGCGAGTCTGAAGGAGACACGCGAAGTCGCTTGATCGCCGTATCCGCCCCGCCGCCATCATCTTTGTCCACTGACGATCATCCTTCCTTGATTGTGCGCATGTTCGACTCTCTCCGTTTCGCGCCGGACCTCTATCGTAACAAGCGAACCGGCAAGTTGTGCGTCTTTCCGCGGTGCGGCACAGCAATCACGATAGACGCGCCGTTGCGATCCGCGCACCCTTTTTCCACTACCCAGCCCCGATAACAACCGTTACACTTCGCGCCAGTGCAACCATGAAAGACGTTAACCGATGAGGACTCCCTGGGACGCCTTCGAGCGGGAGACGCTCGCGAACCTCCGTGAACTGATAAAGCTCGATACCACCAATCCACCCGGCAACGAGCGCATCGCGACCGACTTCATCGCCGCCACGCTCGGCCGCAGCGGAATCGAGGCAACAGTGATCGAGAGTGCCCCCGCGCGCGCGAGCCTTATTGCGCGAGTCGCCGGCCGCGATCGTGCAAAGCCGCCGCTGATGCTTTCGTCGCATACTGACATAGTCCCGGTCGAGGCCGAGCGCTGGACGCATCCGCCCTTCGCGGCTGAACTCGCCGACGGCTGCATATGGGGCCGCGGCT
>WNFA01003205.1_pt1 | contig 13586 bp, 10 predicted proteins | sample 5400481 | NCBI WGS metagenome assembly WNFA01 (sample SAMN13153340, study PRJNA577476) | soil metagenome | isolation source: 120 cm saprolite under Douglas fir tree site 2 hole 1 replicate 2 | place: USA:California | collected 2015-04-18 | reverse complement strand
AATTGCTTGCTCTCGACGTAAGTAATAAGGCGGTCGATAGCCTGCGTGTAATCCTTCTGGCTAGGTGTAATAGGCAAGCCAACCGTGTCTAACTCCACGCGAGGTTCCGCGATCTCTGTGATGAATTGGTCGGCACCCGATTTATCAGCGTAGGCGATCAGCTCATCGAGATGCCCGACGCTAAATACTGAAACTACAGAGTGAATGCCTATCGTCAGGTTCTTGAATTTTTTCTTCAGCGACAGTAGCTGACGCAGACGTTCCTCGAATTTGACGAAGTTCCCAGGAATGCCTCGAATGTAGTCATGCTTTGCGCCGATGCCGTCTAGCGAGAGATTGATGATCAATTGGCTTTCTGGGCAGGCCTTGGCGATCCGCTCCACTCGGTCCGGGATAGTGGGCAGCAGGGAGTTAGTAGGAATGTTAATTACGCCAGGAGCGCAGTGCCGATAGGCCAATTCGGCCAGTTCGACAACGTGCGGATACATTAGCGGTTCGCCGCCACTGATCGTGAACCAGTACGGTGCCTTTCCGAGCGAAGCCAGAACTTTGTCCCACTCGTCGATCGTTAGTTCGTCCTCCCGCTTCATCCAAATGTTGCAAGTCAGGCAACGCGAGTTGCACTTGGGAGAAGGAGACAGGGTCAAATTCAAGGGCAATAACTGCGGCCAGCCAAACTTTCGGTACAGTTTGAACAGGGGAATCCGCGGCAATATGCCCGGCGCGAAGTTCATGTCTAAGGTGCTCCCTTGAATTGGTTCACAGGTTCGGCGATGGAAGCAGCTTCGCTGGTCACCTTGGCGAACATTTTGAGTTGCTTGGTCGTCGTTGCGATCTCCCAAACCTGGTGATCGCGTCGGTTTTTGTAGTCGATTAGCCCAAGCAGACGGCCGTAAGCCTCGAGTCCGACTACCGCCCAAGTCCAGAAGAATGGACGAGGACGCAAATTCAAATTCTGGAGCAAAGTCGTCAGGATTTTGCCTGCACTCATTGTGCTTACGCTGTAACCCAGCGTGTCACGAACGGCGAGGTGGCCGGCATAGATACGGCGCCGCTGACTCAAAAAATCGGCGACAGTCTCCGGGCCTTTGTTGTAAACGACTGCAGTTGGAACGTACTGCACGCGATAGCCTTGACCGCGGATAACTGGCTCCATGCTCGCTTCGTCTACCGCCGTGTGATAGGGAATCCGCTCGAAGATCTTACGAATTGCGGTCATCTCGCCGGCCTTGAAGCTGGTCAGATTGATCATGTGATGCAGGTTCCATAGCATGTGAGCGGCAAACCCCATGAACTGATGGGGATCGTTGACCGGCACGGGCCGCGAACTGGTCATTCCCACCTCTGCGTCGGCGAAAGGAGCCACCAACTGCTCGATTGCATCAGCCTCGGGGAGCAGGTCGGCGCTGCATAGCACCAGGATCCTTTCTCTCGCCTGCGGCAGGTAGCCGTTGATTGCAGATGCTTTGCCCAGCCGCTTTCCCTGCGATAGTAGGCGGATGCGGGGATCACGCTTAGTCCAATCGCGGACAATCGACTCAGTGCTATCGGTGCAACCGCTGGCCACCACCACAATTTCGGTAATCGCGACGGTCTTTAATTTTTGAGAGAGCACGGCTTTGAGTAGCCGTCCGATGTTAGCTTCCTCGTTATAAGCCATGATTCCGATCGAGCATGTTAACGGCATTGGAGTGCCCCCAGCGGCGTTTTCTGATGCATACAAAGGCTTTATTTTCAGCTCGTGTGGTTACTAGCGCGGAAGCATGTGCACTAAAGGCGAGCTACCGCCATTAGGTCACACCGACCTCGGACGATGTGAATGTCGCAATCCACCTGCCAGTCTTTCAAGCGACGGCCGGTGTTTTATTGTTGAAAACAAAGGAGTTGTATACAGGAAGCAGCGGAAAGAGGGTGTGATTTCGAGGGGCTTTCTCTATCACAGACGGGGGTGGGAAAAACCTTGCCACGATGTACGAAGACGTTTCCGACGGTAGCGGTTCGGAGGAATTCGGCTCCAAATCCCTAATAACCGATTTCTTGGGAAGGGATTGCGGGATTTCGCGGAGCCCCCTTCGGTTACGATCCAGATGCTTGGTCGTGTTTCTGGAACATTTCTGACTCCACTAGTTCTGAAATGATGTGCCCGACCAGGATATGACCCTCTTGAATCCGCGGCGTTTCGTTAGATGGCACACAAATGCAGTGATCCACTCTGCCCTTCAGGCTCCCGCCAGCAGCGCCCGTCAATGCGACAGTGTGCAGTTCCATTTTTCGCGCCGTGGACATGGCCTTCACCACATTCGGTGAATTACCACTCGTGGAAATGCCAATGGCAACGTCACCCGGGCGAGCCAGGGCTTCAAGCTGCCGTGAGAAAATCAGATCAAACCCATAATCGTTTCCGATGGCGGTGACGCAGGAACCGTTTACGGATAAGGCCAAGGCAGGCAGGGCTGGGCGATCGAAGGCAAAACGCCCCACGAACTCCGCGGCAATATGCTGGGCGTCAGCCGCGCTGCCACCGTTGCCAAAAATTAGGACTTTATTGCCTTGCTTCAGCGCATGCACCAGGATTTCGCTGACTTTCGCCGCGGTCGATATCAGCTCTCTATTGCTGAGCATGGATTGTTTAGTGGCGATCGAGGCTTCGATCACAGCCCTAACTCGACGCTCGAATTCAGTGGTTTCGTTCATACGTCCCCTGCGGTTTCATGACGGGTTCATCACGTCGAGGTGCAGCTTTCGCTGCGCCACTCTTCGAGCCTATCCCCCGAAGCAAGCCGGCGTATACCTTCGTGGTCATTTCGCCGACCGTGTCCCAGCTATACCGTTTATTTGCGTAATCTCGTATTTGCTGGCGGCGTCCGCTTAAGTCCGCATATAAGTCACTGGAGAAGTACCGTTCAATCGTCTTCGCCAAATCAACTGCGTCTTCCGGTCTAAATACAAACCCCGTTTGGCCCTCGACGATCTCATCCTTCAATGAGCCGACGTCGGCGACGATAGCAGGCAACCCAAAACTGTATCCCAGGAACAAAACGCCGCTCTGGTAGATGTGCCGATACGGTAAGACAAAAACGTCCGCCGCTTTGAAGTAGATCTCGGTTTCGTCATCGGGAATGAAATCTGCTCTGAGCAGTATCCGTCCGCGATGTACGTCTTCACGGATCGTTTCCTGCACAGAAGCCCAATACGCGTCACAGCCCTTCTCGCGTTTGCCGGCGATAATCAGCCGATAGTCGCCCGGTTGGGTCAACCGCCGTTGGAATGCGCTGACGAGGTATTCAAGGCCCTTGTAAGGTGCAATTCGACCGAAAAACAAAATCGTCTTCTCACCCTGCCCTATATTCAGTCGCCGCCTTGCCTCAGTTGCTGTGAGATCCGTGTTCGGAAAAACGTCGTTGATGCCGAGCGGAATAACAGTGATCCTGGTCCCTTCCACCCCGAAGTCATTCGTGAGCTCTTGTTTCATTTTTTCCGTATGAACGAAAATGTGCTCTGCGAGACGGTATTGAATGCGCAAGGTGAGGCGATTGAGGAAGGTATCGTTGCCATCCCGCCTACCTGCATTTACGTTGTGTGCTGTGAGGACAATCCGCTTCCCTAGCAGCTTGTAATAAAACGTGAGCAGCGTTCGGTCAAAGAACTGGAACTTGTTGTTCCACAGAATGTGAAAAATCCTGGCCTTCGCTCCCGCAGCGTAGCGAATCAGCTTGGCGTAGAACAGCAAGATCCGGGACACTTTTCTTACAAGACTGGCGTCGCGGCGTTGATCAACCCGCAGGTTAAGATAGATCAACCCGTGCTTTTCGTGGAATTCCGGGCAGTCGACGTCGTCGCTGCCGATGACGTCCAACCGCGTGCCCCGTGAGACGAGCGCGGTTGCCAAACCCAATGCGTAAGTCCTATCGTCACCACCGGTCAGCAGTGCGACCGAACTTTCTGAAGCGGTTCTATTCACGGGTTTCCACAAGGTGAAACGGCTGTTCGCCATGCTTTGGGACTACAGAAATCATGGATAGCTGACGGTCCACCGCAGCTTCAACCATGTCGGTGGTGATCAAATCCATACAATTCGGGGCAAAGTCACATGCATTTTTGTAACAGGCGAGACATTCCATTTGAGGCAAAACCTTCTCGCCTAATCCATACATTTCAATTTCAGCGGCGCTCGTAGGACCGAACAATACGATCGTTCGACGACCTAAGGCCAGAGACAGGTGCATCGCCAACGTATCCCCAGCAACAACCAAACTGCAAGCCGCAACGATCGCGGCGAAATGCCGGACCGGGTTATCACAGCCGCTATCGATTAGAGGCACTCGAGAAGACGCAATGAGCCGCTGATGGCGTTCATGCTCCTCGGGCCCTCCGAGCAGCACAAACTGTGCGGGGTGCCGTTTCGCCAAGCGTTCGATGAGTTCAAGATAGCCCTCCGCTCGCCACTGCTTTAGCGGCCACCGGCGTCCGGCTCCAGTATTCAGGCCGATAACTGTGCGCGAGAAATCGACACCTCGCTGCTCAAGATGCGTCCGGCCGCGGGCGCGTTCGTCCTCGGTAAGTTCAAGGACATAGCGGTGGGGCGCTCCGCGAAGCCCAACGATCTCCAGCATAAGATCCTGATAGGTTCTGGTGCCTTGGCGCTTGAGATCATCGAATAAGCCCATTTCGAGCCATTTGCGCGCTGCCGGGTTTGTCGGCTGTACGCACCCTCGCGGGTCGAGAACGAACCCATCCTTCTGCGTCGCACTGGCCAGAGTCGCTAACCCCGAGCTGGTTTTGCCGGCGTCGAGATTGATCACCCGATCGAAAGTCCGCGCCTGCAATTGCACCACTGCGTCCTCTCCGTAATTCAGAATTTCGGTGATATATGGATTTCGCTCGAGGAGAGGGCGAGACTCCCGCCGAGTAACCCACGTAATCGCGGCTCGCGGATGCATTTCAGCCAACGCCGGAAGCAAGGCAGTCGTCCGCAGCACGTCACCCATGGCATCAAGCTTGATTATGAGAAGGCGCTGTTCGACTTTTTGGTAGTGGTCGCAAGTGCAAAGTACACCAGTGGTCTTGTGCCACACGCAGGGACGATCGCCTAGAAAAAAACGGCAGTCGAACGCGATCTCTCGGTTATCGATGTCCGGACGCTGATCGCCAAAAGTTGGGAAATCTTGTTTCATGATCGCAGAGCTCTCGTTTGCAGAAACCTTAGCTCAATCGATAGTGACATTATGCCGTGAAGGCTGCTCAATTGCGTGCGGAATACGCCCCCTGTTTCCGGCCTTGGAGAAGGGCGGGCAGCACTCACCTGAGGCCGTGCAACTGGTAGATTTCTCATGCGACCTCTTTACGATTCGTTGCCACTCCTTGAGTGACTTGCTTAAGAAACCTGTCCAGGGAGCTCGATACGGCCTGACTACCATAAGCATCCTGCGCAGCTTTCGGTGCCACATGTTCGTAAATGCGCTCTCCCGTCACTTTCTTCAGAGTGGCCGCTACCGTTTCGGGCAAGTTGTCCTGCATATAAGTTATTCCGTGCTCCAGATCCGATTCCAACTTGCCCATCGGCGTCGTCACACAGTGGGCGCCGGCGGCAAGATACTCGATGATTTTAAAAGCAAAAACATTCCCTGGAGTTTGGCTCACCGTGTGAGGATTGATGCATATTTTCGCAGAGGACATCAGTTCGATGAGCTCCTGCCGGCTGACCAATCCGTGAAACACCACACCTGGAACGTTTTCCGCCATTTGTCGGAGAGCGGGAGTTAGTTCGCCCTGACCGGTAATATGCAATTCCCAACCATTGATAGGCCCTGAGCGCCACGCTGCGATTAGATTAGCGACACCATTCGATTCAATATGGGTACCGGAAAAAAGTATCCTGTTCCTTTTTACTTCAGTCGACTGTTTATTGGCTTGCACCAGGTCATCGCCCACGACACCACGCAACAGCATCCCCGGCACGTGGTCTGGAATTTGGCAAAGGAGATGGGGCGACACGGCAATGCAGCCTGAGACGGCAGCCAGGAGGCTCTTACAAGATCGGCTGCGATAGCTAGAAAGCCAGCCGTTCTCTGTCTTCCCTACGACATTCACAAATCGATCGTCTTCATACTCGAGAATTACGGGGACGCCAAGACGCCGGAGAGCGTAATTCGCGCACGCGACCTGGGGTTCTTTGAGATTGAAGATGATCACAAGATCGAAAGGTGCGGCCCGGTGACGAGCTTTTAACAGCTCCAACATTCGCAGGCTAGACCACAGACCATTGAGCCGTCGGATAGGCAACGCGGAACAGTAGTGGACCGGGATTCTCGGATCAAAGCGTTGCGGCTCAGAAAATGCCGGATAAAACTTAAGTTTATGATCGACAACTTCACCATGAGATATGACTTCCACGTCGTGCGCGTTCGCGCGAAGCAATGACGCAATTAGCTCAATTTTGACCGTGTTGGAGAGACTTCTATTCCGAATAATTGGTCGTCTCTTTAGGAGAGACGGACCCTGATAGGTACTGAGATAGGCTATTCGCACAGTGCAAAAGAACTTTTGGGATACGCCAGCGAGTCGCTCGCCGCGAACCGATCAGGCCACAACCAGTTGCCCTTTCTTTCGCTTTTGATACTGCTCTTGAATCCACTGATACGTTTCCCGTAGACCAGCGACTAGGGTCGTGTTGGGCTCCCAGTGAAGGATCTGTTGGATGAACGTATTATCGCTATTGCGGCCGCCGACACCGCGCGGTGCAGTAAGATCGTACTTTCGATCCAGCTTCACACTCGCAATACTCTCGACCATCTCAACTAGCTTATTAATGGAAACGAGTTCGCTGGAGCCGAGATTCACCGGTGTGGCGATTAATTGGTCGCAGTGCATGATCATATCGACTCCTTTAACGCAGTCGTCGATATACATAAAGCTGCGAGATTGGTGGCCGTCACCCCAGATCTCGATCGCGTGGACCCCTGTATCGACAGCTTCGGCAACCTTTCGGCATACGGCAGCCGGGGCTTTTTCGCGTCCCCCATCCCAAGTACCGTCGGGGCCATAAACATTGTGGAAACGCGCAATGAAGGTCTTCAGCCCGCGCTCTGCCCAGTATTCCTGACACAACATCTCGGAGATAAGCTTCTCCCAACCGTAACCGCGCTCAGCCATCGCAGGGTAAGCATCCGACTCTTTTAGTGGACGAACATTCGGATCTTGCTGGAGCAGGGTGTTGTAGACGCAGGCAGAAGAAGAAAAGAAATACCGCTCGACGCCAGCCCGGTACGCAGCCTCAATCATGTGTGTGTTGATCAGAACGCTTCTAAGGCATTCCACACGGAACCGCTCGATGAAGCCCATGCCCCCCATGTCGGCGGCCAAGTTGTACACTTCTGTCGCTCCCTCGCAGACACGGTGGCAGGCGTCCTCCGAACTGCAATCGAGGCAAAGGTTTTCCACCTCTGGACGATACTGATACCATTGGTCAAATGGCTTCTTATCCACCGCGCGGATGCGTTTAAAACCCTTCTTATAGAAATATTTCACCAAGTGTCCGCCGATAAAGCCACCGGCACCGGTGACCACGATGAAACCGTCCTTGTTCGATTCCCGTTTCACGCCATTGCGTCTTGTGAGTTCCATAAATTTTCCTCTGCTAATAAGCTTCTAATCGGAAGCCGCTTAGAGCAATCCCTTTGTAACTAACTGATAATAAGATACTTGCTGATGCCTAAAAACAAGCAATTAAACTCGTGCCTTGAAATAAGTAGAAATAGTACACCTTCCAGGGACAGCTTTGATGTCGCGGAGCAGAATTGCTCAAAAAAGACACAGCGGAGTCAAGGTGACAGCATCCGCGTAGTCTGTCCTAGGAGCAAGTCGAATGCCATGACGCGAGGAGGTAACCTGTCCCAAAACTGTCCACGGGGACGGTGGATTTTGGGGCCGCCGCGGGGCAATATCTATTTGGGTGCGACCAGTCTCGCCCGAAAGGAATGGGGGCAATGATTCGAATTGCAAAATGGCTGTCACTCGCCTTTCTATTGAGTGCTTTATTTGGCTCGGAGGCGCGCGCCACGAACATCGCCGCACTCACGTGTTCTCAGACCGACGTGTCCACGGCAATCGGGCAAGCAGTCATCGGCGATACCGTACTGATTCCTTTATGTCCTTCGGGTGTCTCCTGGACGACCACGGTGACGGTGGGGAAAGGCATTACGCTCCAGGGGCAAGGAATCGGCCAAACAGTGTTGATTGATAACGTGCCTAAAGGCAATTCAAATTGCGGTGGCGCGGCACCCTTGCTGTCCGTGAACTCAAACGCATTCTTCCGGCTCACAGGATTTACGATCCAAGGAGGCGCTGCCGACAGTTTCGTTTGCCAACCTGCACACGTTGCCATTTCAGGTTCGTCACCGGCATTTCGTATCGATAACATTGCCTTCACAAACATGATGACGGTAGGCATACGGTCGTCCGGCAGCCTGTTTGGCGTAGTAGATCATTGCACTTTTCAAGGTGGCCACAAGAACGGTCTGCTCATTGAACATAATGGTTTTGCCGGAGCTTCGTATGGTGACGGCTCTTGGGCCGCACCTACAAGCTTGGGCTCAAATCAGTTCATATTTATCGAGAACTGTACCTTTACTGATCCTAGCGCCGTTGGCGCCGGAGCATTTGACGTGGATGGAGGCGGTCGCGTGGTATTTCGACACAACACTGCTGCCTTCGTTGTAGGCCATGGCACGGAGACAAGCGGTCGTTTTCGTGGGATGCGGGCATTCGAGATCTATAACAACACATTCATACCCGTTCAAAATAGCCAATTCACTGGCGTCTATCTCAGGAGCGGCACAGGAGTTATTTACAATAACACCTTCAATGACAGTGGAAGCAACAACTGGAGTAACGTAATAATTGCAACGAACTATCGCGACAGTCAACCTTACAACCCGTGGGGTCAATGCAACGGAACCTCGCCATATGACGGACCAGGCGGTTATCCTTGTATTGACCAAGTAGGTCGCGGCCAAGGCAATTTGCTGTCAGGTAATCCTGCTTCGCCTGCTGCTTGGCCCAACGAAGCGCAGGAGCCGGTCTATCAGTGGGGCAATACTCACAACGGAGCTTCCGTGAACCTATCGCCGCAGGGGCCCCATATTCAGCCTAACCGGGATTATTATGACAATGTGGCGATGCCGGGGTATACCGCCTATCCATATCCTCACCCACTGACGCTCGGTTCGGGAACGCCCCCTGCACCGCCGACGAATCTCCAGGGGGTTGTTAACTGACTTGCATCTGCAACTCCGGTATTTTAGGACGCCCGTTGATACCTCCTCTTTCTGAATGATCTAGGAAGAGGCGCTGAATGATCTCCAAGGTGAGTACCTTGTGGAGCCCGGTAGTGTAGTTGCGATTCCCTTTCAGGTGACCTCGCACCACGGACTCGAGCCCCTTTCGCTCAATATAGGGCCTAGAAAGACTGCACGGATCAAGCAACATTTCTTGAATGTATCTAGCCAGGACATCTCGGTACCAAACCCGGAAATGGAAGACCTTGTGCCTCCCCAGGAAGAGACGTTCGATTCTCAACGGAGAGAGGACGTGGTCGGTCCGGGCCAGCCATTGGGGCATTCCCATGTCGTAGGCGTATTCCGCTTTGAACTGTAACTCAAGGAACTGGCGCCAACCTCCTGAGAGGATTCCTCTTCGTCCGCCCACACCGCGGTCAGTGGGAATCTGCAGAAGTGGCGCATTCCCGTCGGCGATCAATCGCAGGGAAAGTTCATTCGTGGCGAAGGTCGACTCCGGCGCGCGAAAAACGGTTCGGACGAAGTCATTGTCGAGGTAGGGAGAGCGCAGGGCGAGCTGTGTTTGCTCGAGCGCAAGAACACCGTACTGATACAACGGGCTCTGCTTGAAGACGGCGAAGGAAACGGGATTTTGCCGAAGAAAGCCCCCATACGCGTCAGTTGCCCGTCGAACGTGACCGAGAAGCTCAGGATTGAATAACCCGGGCAGAGGCTGCTCAGGTTTGAATCCTCGGACACCGCGAAGGACTTCGCCGCCATAGTTTCCGGTCATTCTCACTGGTGCAATTTCGCGCGCCTGCTCGTTCAGATAGAGGTCGGGGGCACGGCTCACGTCGGCGCATCCGTCCGTGAGATAGACTGTCCGCTCGGCATAGTGTGGAAAGTCGGAGAGAAATTCTCGGCCGGCAGTGATGACCTGATGAGGTTGGTTGCAGATCTTGGCCAAGCGCCGCGCTATGCGAACATCCTGATTTTCGTGCAACATGCTGCCAAAGGTATAGCAAGGAAGGGATCCAGGGCAGGGCTTCTGCCAAGCCAGGATCATACGCGTGTCGAGGCCTCCGGTGAGCGACATCGCGATCCGCTCCTCGCCGTCGAAATACCGAGGGACGTTTCGCGCGAATACTTGGCGGAGTTCCCGATAATAGGACTCCGTATCGAGTTTTTCTTGCTGTTCCCACTCCTGTGGATCAAAGTAGCTGGCTTTTCGGTTTAGCGAGCCGTCGCGAAAAACCCATGCCGAAGCCGAAGGCAAAACGCTGATGCCATCAAACAGTGTCCGATTCTCCAAGACCGAGCCATAAGTGACGAATTCTGCGAGGCTCCCAGGATTCATCCTCCTGAGTTCGGGACGAACGGCAAGAATCGCCTTGGCCTCTGCACCGAAATACAAGGCGTTCTTCGACTCGTGGTAATAAATCCGGTGCATACCATAACGGTCGTTGAAAAGAACAGCGGTTCCTTCTTTCCTATTCGTTAATAGTCCGTGGAATCTCCCATTAAGTCCCGCCGGAAAGGACGAATCTTCTTCATACAGGTGCACAAGATAAGAGGGGCCTCTCGTATCAAGATTATGCCCTCGCTCTTTCAGACGTTGCGCCGCTCCAGGTTCAGGGAACTCTTCTCCGGAAAAAACCAGCACGACGTCGCCTCGTTCATTCCGCAGAGGCATTCCGTCGGAGAACGAGCCTTTCCGCTCGACCCACCCAACGTACACTCCCATTGATTCGTCTGCCCACATGCCCCTCACATAGAAGTTCTCGTGGCAGAGAGCTTCAACCATCTGAAGAAGCTCTCGTTCCGCCTCTTCGCGTGGCATGCGAGTGATAAGCCCGACAATTCCCGGCATTTGCTGTCCTAAAGAGTCTCTTTGATAGTTTTCAATCTACGTGTGTTCCAGAGGTTCCTAGCCTTTAGAAGTCGCTCCACTAGAGGTTTTGGAAGCTGCTTCACCAGCCCACGGTGTAGTCCCAATTTCAGAGCGATTTTTCCTTTGAGCGTCAACGGTATGTAGTATCTCGGCACCAGCACCTGCTCAAAGCCGTTTCGCCGCTTGAACTCGGTCAGCGAACTCTTCGGGTCGTTGTACACGTAATTGCAATACATGAAATGAGACATTCCCTTTTGCTCGCAAACTTCAACCGCTTTTGCGATCAGGGCATTCGCTGGTCTTTTGTCAAAATGCTTCATCATATTGAGCAGCTGAATGACGCTTGCGACCTTGTCGACGGAAGTTATTCTCATGAATCCAATTAATTCGCCTTCATAGTAAGCCCCTAAGAAGGTATTTCTTTCCGCATAGGTCGAGTTTTCGCGCTTTACGTCCTCGAAGCTCTTTTGGAAGTGCCAAAAAGCTCTGCCTTGTCTAATCGGGGTCTCGTTGTTGATGCTGACTATGCCGTTTACAAATGTATCGTCCAGTTCTGCCACCTTAACGACAACACCAAGTTTAGCTGCCTTCCTAATAGCTCGTTGCACGCTGGATTCGGCCCGGTTTTTAAACCATTCAGAAAAGGTCGTGATCGGAATTACGGCAAGATTATCCCATTCAAACTGAAATCCGAACCTCGGAGTTGTATTTGGCAGCTTCTCAGGAAACGAGAATATGTCGGCACGTAGCCCCAATTTCTGCAGCTGGCGGACGAAAGATTCTGGGTCGGCAACAATCTCACCTTCTGCCAGGTCTTCGTCCTGGACGGTCGCCATTTTCAGCAATCTGCCGTTGGTGATTATCGTCCGGCCTTGAATTTGAACTGCCGGTACGTGGACGTTCTTTCCTTTTATCCGAATCTCTGTATGACCGATACTCGCCGTTCCCGTATCTGATCGCAACGCTTGCTCGACCGGACTCATTCTTACCTCCGCAAACTCGTTGGTTCTAAAGAAAGAGCGGGGAGCGGTTCGACAGCTGGGCTATCGAATGCAACTGCACTGCGCACCGCATCCTCTACTCGAGCCGGGACCGAAATCGCTCCCAGCAGAAATGCAAGCCACATCAGTTGGCCACCCTTAAAGGCTGCCTCAGTGACATTGTAGAAAAGAAGGACGGTCCAAAGGGCCAAGCTGAGGGAGCCGAAGCTGGAATGGGGCGTCAGTCTTTTGCAGATCGTTCCGTAACTAGCGATTAGAAATCCGCTAAGAAGGAAAAGTCCGATCAGCCCTAGATTAATGTAAATCTCAAGATAACCGTTGTGCGCCTCATTCACCACCGCAAATTTCGCCCAGATCATTTGGAGGCGAGGCCCCAACCAAAAGCTCTCGTAACCAGTCCCGAGGAGCGGATTGGTATGCATGCCGAGAAGGATGTTCCACAATTCCGTTCTTCCAGTGAAGGTCGAGTTGCGACCGACAAGTCCTGCTAGCGCCCCATTGATGCCGAAACCGAATTGTAGAATCATGTATAAACAAAGGGACGCTGGGATCAAGACCTTTAGCAAGAAAGGATTGCGCTTCATTGATTTTCGGTGAGCTGCTGCAATTACCAGACATCCGAGCGTCAGGCAAACGCGAGACGTCGCGCTGTCCGCGAGATGCAGCAGCCAGAGTGTCATTCCGATAAACGCCAGATTTAGGAAGATGATCCGTCTGGTCGGCCGTTCCTTACGATCAGCCCAGCGCGTCACCGTGTCCCAGAAGAAAAAGATTCCGCTCACTAAGCACAAGACGCCGAGCATGTTCTTACTCGTTGTCGCTCCCACGAACACGGAGGTGCCAATCCAAAAATCATATTGCTTGCCCATCTGCGGATAATACTTGATAAGCAAAAGAGACAGTGGGATCAGCAAATAGCAAAGGCGTCGAAGGAGCGTACTGACCGCCTCCAGTGGTCGACGATCGGTGAGTACCACAAGGATCACGAGATAGGCGCCGAGATCCCGAAACCAACGCTTGAAGGAGACGAATGAAAAATCGGACCAGAAGACACTCATCAAAGCAAAAAGAAGAAACGCCACCAAGAAAAAATTACGCGCGATGAAATCACTCCAGCTGAACGACCGATAGATCAGAATACCGACTGCCAGCAAGATCAAGACGGCAAAGACACTGCGATCTAACGGATTCCCTTCCTGCAGGGCCTCTAACGCTGATTCCGTCTGACCGCCGCCGAACCATTGCGAAGGTAGCCGTGATGCGATGATGAATATCCAGATCAGCGGTACCCACAACGCCAGCGAGGTTTTCGACTGTTTCGCGGGGTCGTGACGCAGCAGCCACCAGAGGAAACCCATGCAAAGCAGTAGTGCTAGGAAAGGAGGCATCGTGTCTAATCACTCGCGGCGGGCCAGGCTC